>OGPR01001425.1_pt1 | contig 20026 bp, 15 predicted proteins | sample 1552981 | NCBI WGS metagenome assembly OGPR01 (sample SAMEA2580260, study PRJEB22360) | human gut metagenome | biome: human gut; feature: human-associated habitat; material: faeces | place: Denmark | collected 2008/2010 | reverse complement strand
CATTCCAGGTCCCCCCCCACCCCCCCGGAAAAGGGCGTCCCCGCCAATGTGGCGGTCATGGGCGGCGGTGTGCTGCTGAAGTACAATGCCCGCCAGACCTACACCACCAGCGGCTTTACCGGCGCTGCCTTTGCCGAGATCTGCAAAAAGGCCGGTGTGCCGGTGCAGGTGGCCGCAAACCGCGCGGATGTTCCCGGCGGCTCCACGCTGGGCAACCTGCTGGGCCACCAGATCCTGATCCCCATGGTGGATATCGGTCTGGCACAGCTGGCCATGCATTCCGCAATGGAGACCGCCAGCTGCAAGGATGCCGAGTACATGGCAAAGGCCGTGGCCGAGTTCTATAACACGCCCATCTCCCAGCCTGTGGACGGCGAGTGGAAGCTGGGCCTGTGAGCGCTGTGACCGGGCGCTTTGCCCCCAGCCCCAGCGGGCGGCTGCATCTGGGCAATCTGGCCTGCAGCCTGCTGGCCTGGCTTAGCGCCAGAAGTCAGGGCGGGCGCATCGTTCTGCGCATTGAGGATCTGGATGCCGAGCGCTGTCCCCGCAAATATGCCGACGCACTGGAAGAGGACCTGCGCTGGCTGGGCCTTGTCTGGGACGAAGGCGGCAGCAGCGGCGGCCCCAACGGCCCCTATTACCAGAGCGAGTGCGCCGCCATCTACACCGAGAGCTATAACAAACTGGAAGCACAGGGCCTTGTTTACCCCTGTTTCTGCTCCCGTGCCCAGCTCCATGCCGCCAGCGCACCCCATACCTCCGACGGCAATGTGATCTATCCCGGCACCTGCCGGGGGCTGACGGCGGAGCAGATCGCCGAAAAGCGCAAAAAGAAGGCTCCGGCCTATCGTCTCATGGTGCCCGATGAGGACATCACCTTCACCGACGGCTGTATGGGCTCCCACACCGAGAACCTGCTCCGCGACTGCGGGGATTTCTACCTCCGCCGCGCCGATGGCGTGTTTGCCTACCAGCTGGCTGTGGTGGTGGACGATGCCCGCATGGGCGTGACGGAGGTGGTGCGGGGCGCAGACCTGCTCTCTTCCACCGCCCGGCAGCTTTATCTTTACCGTCTGCTGGGTCTGCCCGCCCCAAAGTTTGCCCATTGCCCGCTCCTGCTGGCTCCCGATGGCCGCCGCCTGTCCAAACGGGACGGGGACCAGAGCCTGGAAAACCTGCGGGCAAAGTATACGGCGGAAGAGATCGTGGGCAGGCTTGCCTTTGCCTATGGTCTCCAACCCGAACCGGCCCCCCGCACCCCGGAAAGCCTGATCCCAGACTTTTCCTGGGACAAGGTGCCAAAGCAGGACATCTGCCTGCCGGAAAATCTGTTTTAAGCAAAACCACAATCTTTCACTGGAAACGGTAAAGATTGTGGTTTATTGTTTACAAAATAATACTCTTATGGTAGAATATAAATAGCGAAAATCACAACAAAGATTGGAGGAAGTAAAATGAAAAAGATGTTAGCTGGTCTATTGGTGGTATTGACACTTGTGTGTGCGATGCCGCTTGGTGCATTTGCTGCTGAGCCAGAAGATGAAGGAGTGCAGCCGCTTTTTTTTCCTGAGTGTCCGAAATGTGGTGGCGTACTTAATATTGAAAGAACATGGACGGAATACACATATTATTACACAACTATATGGGTATATGTGGTATGCGAAAATGGCGACTATTCGAGTAATGAAGTAATGTCTCAAATTCCCAATCAGACAACTCGTAAAAAGAATGATAATGAGAACGAGAGTGTTACGCAAATAGACTAAAACAGAAAGGAGCCTGCTATGCGTAAAATATTAAAAGCGTTGAGCCTGTTGATCTGCACAATGCTTTTGTTCAGTGCATGTGCAGGCTCTTTGAATCTGAGAGCGGGACCTTTCCGTTCGGAAATGCAGGATGTTTTCGTTCAGCAGACGACACTTACGGTTCCGGCCAGTCACGCCGAACATGGGGAGGATTATGTCATTGAGTGGCAGGACCCGGTGATGGAGCAGCACGTCCGGAAATGGCTCGACCGCCCGAAAGGGGATATTTATCACAGCGATGTCTGGGATTATCAGCGGGTTACGATAAACTCCGGAACCGGTATTGAGGATCTCATCGTCAAGGATGCACCGGACGGGGTGGACATTGGGGGAAACGTCAGCAGCAATGAGCAGCTGGCAGCCTGCGCAGTCAGCGTAAAGGGAACGTATGATCCGGTGACCTCTCTGGCAGACCTGCGGCATTTTGACAGCTTGCAGGTATTGTATATCAGTAATAAAATGGGAGCTTCTCCCATTACCGACCTGACCGGTCTGGAAGAATGCAAAAATCTGATGCTTCTGAGTGTGCCCAGTGTGGAAAGCAGTGCATTTCCGACCTTTGCAAAGCTGGATTCCGTGGTAGAGTTGAAGTATGGCAGTGGCGGGATCCGGACAGATTCCAATGTCTCCGATCTTTCGACGCTGGCGCAGATGAAGTCACTGAAGATGCTGTGGATCACCGGCAGTGAGGTCGATCTGACCCAGCTGGCCGGAGCTGACTTGCGGGTCCTGAGACTGGACGTGACTCGGATCGGTTCGCTGGAAGCGCTGAAGCAGATGGAAAATTTGAGCCTTCTGCAGCTGTGCCAAGGGCCGGAGATCGACAGTTTTGCCCCGCTGGCGGGAAGCAGTGTGCAGTATCTGAGTATGTCTCTCTCTCAGGGTGCACAGGAAGCCTACAAGGACATGGATTATACTCCCCTGACCCAGATGCCGCAGCTGATCTGGCTGGACCTGACCAACAACATCACGTTTGATACGGAAACCTGCAAAAGATTGCTGGCGAACGATACGGCTCTGAAATATCTGAACATTTCCTACACCCCGGCGGCCAAAGATGCCGAAGAGCTGGATACAGCGCACCTGAAAGAGTTCACTGCCCCGGCTCCGTAATGCCCCAAAATGCAAAAACGCCTCTGTCGGCCGACAGAGGCGTTTTTTCTATGTGGATTCACAGCCGCTGCAAGGCTCTTGCGTCGCTGCGTTCCAGTGCGGTCATGGCCGTATCCAGAACCATGGCCAGCAGGATGCCCAGCAATACATCAATGCAGCTGTGTTGCTTGAGCAGGACCGTGGACGCAATGATGGAAACGCAGAGCACGGCGGAGGCGGGCCGCATCCAGCGGCGGCCGGGCGTTTCAAAGATGCGGCTGCGGTAATAGGCCATCATCAGGGTGACGGAGTTGAACACATGGATGGAGGGGCAGACATTGAGGGGCGTGTCGGTGGCATAGAGCATCCGCACGGCCTGAGCAAAGAGGTCGCTGCCGTACACCCGGTAGGGCCGCAGGTCAAGGCCGGTGGGCAGGATGACATAGCAGGCCAGCGCAATGGTCATGCCCGCAAACAGGGGCAGGCAGAGCCGCCAGAAGTCGGCCCGGGGCGCTTTCCACAGCAGGTAGAACAAGGTAAACGGGATCCACAAAAACCACGCAAAGTAGGGCACGATGGCATATTTGCAAAAGGGGATCAGGTCATCCAGATGGCAGTGCACCAGAACATCGGGCACGGCAATATGGACTTCGAGCCAATGGAACGCCGAAAGGTAAAACAGGAGATAAAACGCCATGAACGAAATGGGATGGCGGGAAAACCAGTTGCGCATGGAACACACTTCCTTTTCTGGAATGGGGGCCGCAGCCCCGCCTAAAGTTCTTTGCAGCGTATGATTATACCGCGCAAAGACGAAGAAAACAAGACAAAAAGCTGACAAAATCGTGAACACATCCGCGCGGAATTTGGTATGCTTTGGGGAAGCGGATGCAGGGGAGAGAAGCTTCTGCCTATTGATACGAGACAGGATGCGGGTTTCCTGCACAAAAAAGGCCCTCCCTGCCAAAACTGCAATGGCGGAGAGGGCCGGATATACGGAAACTCAGATCACCTTTTGTTCCATCCACCTGCCGCGGACAAAGCGGACGCAGAAGAACAGCGAGCGCATGGCCCAATCCAGGAACATGCCCATCCAGATGAACAGCAGGCCGCAGTGGAACTTGAGCACCATCAGGTAGCAGAAGGCCACCCGGAACACCCACATGGAGATGACGCTGACCGTCATGGTAAAGGCGGCATCTCCGGCGGCGCGCAGGATGTTGGGCAGGGTGAAGCTGGAGGGCCACAGGATCAGCGACACAACGTTGAACCAGACCATCAGCTCCAGTGCCATGCCGTAGGCCTCCGGCGAGAGGTTGAACCAGGAGAGCGCCAGCTTGTTCAGGAAGAACAGGCCGGAAAGGTTCATCACCCAGTCCCCGGCGTAGGCGGTCAGGAGCAGCAGGCGGGAATAGCGCTTGGCCTGTACCTTTTCCCCGGCACCCAGACACTGGCCCACAACGGTCAGCGCACCGATGCCCACGGCGGAGGCGGGCACGTTCAGGAAGCTGGAGATGTTGCCTGCCACGGCGTTTGCGGCAATGGCGGCGGTGCCCAGCGTGCTGGTCAGGCTGGAGACCGACAGCTTGCCGATCTGGAACATGCCGTTCTCAATGCCGGCGGGAATGCCGACTTTCAGGATGCGCTTGATGAGGTCGAGGTCAGGCTTCAGGTCGGTGAGTTGGTCGATGCGCAGCGCACAGTCCGGCTTCTGCAGCAGGAACATCACGGTGAAGCAGGCGATCATCCGGCTCACGAGGCTGGCGGTGGCCGCACCCATCACGCCCATGCCGAACCTGTAGATCAGGATGGCGTTGCCGCCAATGTTCACCACGTTCATCACCAGGCTGGAAAGCATACTGATCTTGCTGTTGCCCTGGGCGCGGAACAGGGCCGCACCGGCGTTGTACACGCCGATAAAGGGATAGCTCAGGGCCGAGAGCAGGAAATAGGTCTCAGCGTAGCGCATCACATCCGCGTCAATGGAGCCGAAGATGCCCCGCAGGATGGCGTGCCGCCCCACCGCCACGATGACGGCGGTGACCACGCTGAGCGAGATCATAATGAACATGATCTGGGCGGCACTGGCCTTGGCCCGTTTGGGCTCCCGGTGGCCGATGTACTGGCTGGCGACCACCGCGCCGCCGGTGGCCAGTGCGCTGAGCAGCTGGATCATCAGCACGTTGAAGGAGTCCACCAGGCTCACGCCCGAAACGGCGGCTTCGCCCACCGAGGAGACCATCAGGGTGTCCGCCAGACCGATGGAGATGCTGAGGGCCTGCTCTGCCACCAGCGGCAGGAAAAGTGAAATGAGCTGTTGACGGTTGAACAGCGGTCTGGATGTGGTCGATGCGTCTGTCATGGTGTCCTCCCTTGGCGCGTGGATTCAAACACACCCATGATAGCGCGGAATGACGTGAAAATCAAGATGTTGTATCCAACAAACCTGAAAATCAGGCAAACTCTTTGCTGGGGGTCAGGCTGGTGCCGTAATAAACGATGTAGTCGTAGGGGATCTGGGGGTTGTACGCGGCCAGATCGCCGTACTTGGCCAGAATGTCGTTCCGCAGGTTCTCCGGGGTGTAGGGCTGCCCGGCGGAAAGGGTGTCGGCGCAGACAGCGTTCCACATGCTCTCGGTAAAGGCGGCGCAGTTGAAGTAGGCCGACCAGTGGTCAGATTTGGCAAGGTTGCGGTTGACCACGTCCAGCTGGCCCTGATCCAGCGAGGTCTGGACAGCATAGATGTTCTGGTAGTAGGAATTGGCCAGATAGCGCTTGTAGTAGCCCTCCAGATTGTACCAGATGCCGGTGTGCTCCCAGCGGTTGCCGCGGGGGCTGAAGGTCATCTCGGTGTCGGGCGCGATCCGCAGGCCGCCCACCTCGATGTCGTGGTCCGAAACGTTCCGCACCGAGAGGAAGGAGTGGCCGCTGGAATTGATGGAGGCATCGCCCCGATCCTCGGCCCGGGCGTAGATGCGCAGCAGGGCCACGGCACCCTCGGCGGGTTCTGCACCGTAGGCCTGCACGGCAGATTTATGGTCGGCCTGTTCAAAATCGTAGGGGCCGCCGGTGCTGGTGGTGAAACCGACGATGTTGCGGATCTGATCCTCAAGGGGGCTTACATCGGTGATGACACGTTCGTCCTGGGGGGCGGGCGTGGCGGCGGGAGCCTCGGCCAGCGCGGCGGTGCTGCCGGACACGCACAGGGCCAGCGTCAGGCAGAGGGAAAGGGCGCGGAACAGCTTTTTCATGGGGTGACCTCCAAAGAGAAAAAATTCAGGTCAAGGATAGACGATTTTTGGGGCGCTGTCAAGAAAAAGATGTCTGCCGCCTTTACCCCCGGTGCCGGTTGTGTTAAAATGGAACTGGCAGCCGTGCCCGGTGTTTTGGGGTATGGGGCCGATCGGAAGGTAAATGAATCTGACCCAGAGAGGGGAACAACCTATGCCAAAAGAAGCACACAAGGTCGTGGTCATCGGGCACCGCAACCCCGATACCGATTCCATCTGCTCCGCCATTGCCTATGCGGAGCTCAAAAATCGCACCAGCACGCTGGTCTGTGAGCCGCGCCGTGCCGGTAAAATGAATCAGGAGACCGAGTTCGTCCTGAAAAAATTTGGTGTCACGCCGCCCCGGATGTGCACCGACGTGAACCCCAAGATCCGGGACGTGGATTACCGCGAGATGCCGGGCATCCCGGGCTCCACCAGCCTGCGCCGCGCGTGGAAGATCATGCGCGACCAGCAGATCGACACCCTGTCCATCACCAGCGCGGACAACGAGCTGGAGGGCATCATCACCGTGAAGGATCTTGCCACCGCCAACATGGACGTGTTCGATACCGCGGTGCTGGCCAAGAGCCGTACCTCTTATAAGAACATCCTTGAAACGCTGAATGGCACCATGGTGGTGGGCGATGCCGACGCGGTCTGCACCACCGGCCACATCAAGATCGGCACCGCCACCCCCGAGCTGCTGGAAAGCAGCGTGGAAAAGGGGGATATCGTCATTCTGAGCAACCGGTACGAAAGCCAGCTCTGCGCCATTGAAAAGGAAGCCTCCCTGCTCATCATCTGCAATGGGGCCAAGGTGGGCCGCACCATCCAGCGCATTGCCGATGAGACCGGCGTTGCCATTATGACCACCCCTGTGGATACCTACGCGGCGGGCAAGCTTATCAGTCAGTGCGCCCCCATCTCCTATTATATGACCCGGGACAACATCCTCAAATTCACCCTCGTCACCCCCGTGGCCGATGTGCTGCGGGTGATGGCAAAGGTGCGCCACCGCTATTTCCCCATCCTCGATGAGGACGGTAAATACTGCGGCATGGTCAGCCGCCGCAACGTCATTGCCCTGCGCAAGCGGCGCATCATTCTGGTGGACCACAACGAGGCCACCCAGGCCGTGGAGGGCTTTGATCAGGCCGAGATCCTGGAGATCATTGACCACCACCGCATCGGCAGTCTGGAGACCAGCGGGCCGGTCTACTTCCGCAACCAGCCCGTGGGCTGCACCGCCACCATCATCACCCAGATGTACGATGAAAACGGTGTGGACATCCCGCCCCAGATCGCGGGCCTGCTGCTGGCGGCTATCCTTTCGGATACGCTGGCCTTCCGCAGCCCCACCTGCACCCCCGTGGATGAAAACACCGCCAAACGTCTGGCCAAGATCGCAGGCGTGGACATTGAAGAGTTTTCCACCGAAATGTTCGAGGCCGGTGAAAAACTGGACGGCAAGACCCCCGAAGAGGTCTTTTTGCAGGATTTCAAGGTGTTCATGTGCGGCGATATCCGCTTTGGCGTGGCGCAGGGCAGCTACATGACCCGCAAAAACCTGCAGGCCGCCCAGGCGCTGCTCCAGCCCTATCTGGAGGAGGCCCGCAACAAGCAGAACGTGGAGGACCTCTACATGCTGCTGACCGATGTGCCCAAGGAGGAGAGCGTGGTCATCTGCACCGGCCGCTACGCCGCCGAGGTGTTGAGCAACGGCTTTGAGAGCCGGCCCGCTGCCGACGGCAGCTGGACGCTGCCCGGCGTGGTCAGCCGCAAAAAGCAGTTCATCCCCGCCATGATGAGCGCCTATCAGGAACTGTAACCCCCCGATACAAAACACGAAGCCCCCGGAACCCTGCATGTTCCGGGGGCTGTTGTGTTTTGTAAGGGAGCGTCAGGCTGCGACTTTTAAGGGAGAGTTATCAGTCCAGATGGTGCCATCCAAAAGCTTTGTTACGGCCAGTGTGCCGTTCACGCTGACCCGCGCGGGGTCCAGCGCATAGAAATCGCTCTCCCGCAGGTTTTCGGGGTCTGCCGTGGGGGAGATGCCCACCACGCACACCCAGTGTCCGTAGGTGCTGCTGGTGGCGATGTGGGGGTAATTGACCTCTTTCCAGCCGGAGCCGGAGAGGTGGTATTCATAGCTTGTCACGCGGTTGGTGTGCTTGGACACGCCGCTGACAGCGGTGTTTTTCAGATGTACGATGACGGGCCGCCCGGCCTGCAGCTCTTCATACAGGCGGGAAAGGCAGCCGGAAAGGGAACCGCTGTAAGCGTAGTACCCGGCGGCAGACCATACCGCGCCGTTCGACCACATCCCGCTGCCTGAGCAGGGCTTGCCATCCAGAATGGTGCGGGCGTAGCGCAGGGCGTACCAGCTGCACCGGCCCGAGGTCTGGTTGCCGATGGAGACGATCTGCTGGCTGTCGAAGGACAGCAGCGTGATGCCGTTCACATTCTGCAATTGTGCCGCCGCAGCCTTTGGCGCGGCCAGAAAGCTCAGGCACAGCAGAACTGCTGCCATGAAAACGCGCACCGGAGCGCGCAGGGAACCATGCTGCATGGGGCAAACTCCTTTTCCTTGTTCAGGAACGGCACCTGGCGGTTCCCATTGCCTTAAGTTTAGCACCAAATCGTGGTAGAATTGTGTAAACGCCGGAAATATTTTCCGGTTTTTACCCCGGGCACGGCAAAGGATCTTTGCGAAGATTCGTTCTGGAAAAAACAACAAAAGCAGGAGAAAATGTTTGGTGAAGCTGGCAATTGACAAAAGCGACAGTCGTTGGATAAAATAAAGCCAGAAGGGGTCCTGCTTCAAAATGGAAAGGCACCCTGCATATTATGAAAAACACAACAAAACGACTGGAGGTCCCGACATGAAAATGCTGAAAAAACTGGCCGCTTTGATTCTGGCGGCGACCATGGTACTTGTTCTGTTCACCGCCTGCGGCGGTGATACCCCATCGACCCCTGAGGCTCAGGCAGAAGCTCAGATGATGAGCACGATCAATGCAAAGCGCCCAGAGGGAAAGAAACTGGAAAACAACGCACAGTGCAGAGCGATTGCAAGCCAACATATTGATGAGGTAGCAAATGGAGATTTGAATTTCTCGCTGAATCTGTTTGGCTATTCGTCTAAGGTTTGGTTCAAAATTGATGGCCCCAAAGATGGTAAGTGTGCAGCTACATTTGTGACGACATTTGACTATGATGGAACAAAGCTGAATAAGTTTGTTCAGAAAATTGCCGAAGGCGGCAATCTTGGAAACGCGAATATCGCACAGAGCACGAAATGGACACAGGTTGGCGTTGTTGTCAAAGCTGTGAATGGTCAGACCTACATGGCTATCTCGGTGGCTATTGATACAAATGCCTGAGCAAAACAAATTATATGATTTTTCCCCGGAGCGTGGCTGAAAGGCCGCCCTCCGGGGCTTTTTGTATTTGTGGCAAAATCCTTCTGATTGTGGTACAATAAAAGATAGATTTTATCGAAAGAAAGGAACCTTTGGATGCAGCTGTTTGAACTGGTCAGCCCGCGGCTGTTCCGCCCGCTGGCGGGGCCCAACCGGGCGTTTTATGCGGAGCTGCTGCTCCTGTTGTGGGAGGAGTGCCGCCACACGGCGGATTACTCCATCTCCCGGGCAGAAGCGGTGAGCCGGGCCGAGGATTACTTTGCGGCGCTGGCAAAGCCGCTGGCACTGGATGCCGATGACGCGGGCGACGAAGCCGAACAGCCCACCCGGGATCCCCATACCCTTGCGCTGGGCTTTCTGCTCCGTCTGCGCCGCACCGGCTGGCTGGAAGAGCAGCCCGGCAGCTATGAGGAAGAGCCTGCCCTTGCCTTTGTGCCCGAGGTGGCCCCCCTGCTGGAAGCGCTGGAAGAGATCCTGAACCCGCGTGTTGTCACCTACACCGGCAAGCTGTACAAGGCCTGGCAGCTGCTGCAGAACATCGGGGAGGAAAAGAGCCCCTATGAGAATGTTCTGCGGGAGGTGGCCTCCGATCTGGAAGCACTGAACAAGTCCCTGCGGGCGCTGAACGCATCCATCGGGCATTATATCGACCGGCTCACCCGCAACCGCACCCCCCAGGAGGTGCTGGAACTCTTCGACCAGTACGAGGAAAAGGTGGTGGCCGCCGCTTACCACCGCTTCAAGACCAGCGATAACCTGTTCAATTACCGCGCTTATCTGGAGGAGGAGCTGGACGACTGCGAGGCAGAACACCTGCCCCGGCTGGCGCTGGATTACGCCCGGGTGGAGCGCTGCGCCCCCGGCGAAGCCGCCCCTGCCGTGCGTGCCCTCATCCAGAAACTGCGGGATTCGCTGGAAGAGATGAGCACCCTGATGCGCCAGATCGACCAGAGCCACATCCGCTACCGCAAGCGGGCCGTGCAGCGGGCACAGTTCCTGCTGCTGAGCGACCGCTCCTCGCAGGGCAGTGTCACCGCCCTGCTCCGCCGCTATGCCGAGGAGATCAAAACGCCCGACCAGCTGTTCGCGCCGGATGACGGCCCGGTGGCAAAGCGCCTGCACCTCTACCCGGCGGCGGTGTTCGGGGCAAAGCCCCTCTACCCGCCCGCCGCGCCCCGCAGCGAAACGCCGCTGGCCCCGGTGCGGCAGGCCGGGCTGGATGCGGAGCAGCTGCGCAAAGAACAGCAGCTGCTGCTGGATTACGCCCGGATGGCCGTGACTGAGGAGAACGTGGGCCTGCTGGCAAAACAGGCCCTTGCCGCCCGCAGTGCGGTGGCCGCCTCCACGCTGGCGGAGGAATACCCCCGCGATTTTGCCCGCATCATCGGCCTGCACACCTACTCGCAGTCGCCGCGCCGGGCTTACGATATCACCCTTACCGGAAACTGGGTCGAACGGGGCGGCTTCCGGTTTGAAGAGTTTATTCTGACACCCCGCAGGGAGGACGCTGACCATGGCCGAACCGAATAAAATGCTGGAAGAGACCGCAAACTATCTGCTCAACCACTGCTTTGTGCTGGGCGGCGTGGAGGATCAGCGGGCAAAATACCTCTATGTGCAGGATCATCTGCCCGAGGTGCGGGCCGTGTTCGCGCCGCTGGGCTATGCGGTAACGCTTTACCCGGCTCCGCTGCAGGCGGCGGCGCTGGTCAACGAGCATGAGGGCAGCCAGGCCCGGCTGCTGAAATACGAGAGCATCCTGCTGCTGGTGCTCCGCCTGCTCTACCTGCAAAAGCGGGAGAGCCTTGCCGCCAGCGCCGATCAGGTGCTGGTCACGGTGGAAGAGGTGCAGACAGAGCTGCAGAAGATGAACCTGCCCCGGCGGCTGGACCAGCGCACGCTGGAAGAACTGATGCGCACCCTGCGCAGGTATAATCTGGCCCGGCCGGTGGGGCGGCTGACCGGTCTGGACAGCCGCATCGAGGTGTTCCCCACCGTGCTGCTGGCCCTGCCGGACGCAGACCTTGCCGATGCCGCCGCCGAGAGCAGCCGCACCCGGGAGGAACTGGCCCTCTACGAGCGGCCTGACGGAGATGCCAGCGGGGAGGAAGAAGAATGATCGAATTAAAGCGCCTGAAGCTTATCAACTGGCACAACTTTGAAAATGTCACCTTTGATTGTGCCCGTCTGACTTATATGATCGGTGTCAACGCGGTGGGCAAGACCACCATTCTGGATGCCATCCGCTACTGCCTGACCACCAACCGCAATTTCAATGCGCTGGGCAATAAAAAGAGCGGCCGCACCCTGCAGGGCTCTGTCCACGCCAAGCAGCGCGGCGAGAACGCCTACCGCCGCCCGGGCCGCACGGTGGCATATATCGGAGCCGAGTTCTGGGATACCGTCAAGCGGACAAACTTTGTCATCGCTGTCCGGGTGGAATCCGAGGGCCCCATGCAGGAGCTCCACCCCGGCGACCAGACCTGGTACATCTCCGAGGACGGCATCACGCTGGAAAAGCTGCCCTTCCTTGATCCGCGCACCGGTGCCCCCAGCGCCAAGGAGGACTTCAAGCCCGCCGTGGGCCGCCTGTCCTACACCCGCAGCCCCAGCGAGGCCCGGGACCGCATCTGCCGCGCCCTGGGCATTGGCCGCGCCTCCAGCCCGCTGGGCAAAAAGTTCAACGAAGTGTTCCAGATGGGCACCAGCATGGACGAGATCCCCAACTTCCGGGAGTTCCTGTACCAGTACATCCTGCCCCAGCCTGAGCTGGATCTGGAAGCGCTGCAGGGTGACCGGGTGGAGCTGGAAAACCTCCACGCCGTTCTGGCCGAGGCCCAGACCCGTGCCGCAGCGCTGGAACAGATCGTGGCGTATGGCCGGGAAGCTGCTGCCAAAGAAACGGATGCCCTTGTCAACCGGGGCGCGGCCCTGCTGGCCCGCGCCGAAGCGGATGCCGGTGAGGATGCCTCCTGGCAGAGCCATCTGGATGCAGGCCGCCGCCAGCTGGCCGACCTGAACGCAAAATACGAGGCCGCCAAGAACGCCGAAGCCGAAGCCCGCCGGGCCTATCTGGCGGCCCACGGAGCGGCCGGTGACAGCGGCGCGGGCCGGGCGCTGGATGCCCTGACCGAGGAGCTGGCCCGGAAAAAGAGTGCACTGGATGCAGCGGCCAGGACAAGGAATAGTCTGGAAGCGACTGCAGATACCATCACCGGCCTGCTGACCCAGCTGTACCGCAGCGGCTTTGCGGTGGAGAAGGAGCTCTGGCCCCAGCGCCTGACAGCGGAACATCTCCCCGCCCTGACCGACGCGCTGGCCCGCATCGAAAAGCCGCTGGAGGAGCAGTATTTTGCTGCCCGGCAGGCTTCGGCGGATCTGGCAAAAGAGCAGGAGGCCCTGCGGGCCGAGCTGAACGCCGTGTCCGGCGGCAAGTGGGTCTACCCCCACGGCGATGCCGCCACCAAAGTGCGGGATGCCGTGAACGCCGAGCTGAAAAGCCGCGGCATGACAGCGGATGCAAAGATCTTCTGTGAGCTGCTGACCGTGGCCGACGAGAGCTGGCAGGACTGTGTGGAGGCCTGCCTGGGTGACCGCCGGTTCGATATCCTTGTGCCGCCTGCCCACTACGCCGCCGCCAAGAGCGCTTTTGTGGCGCTGGGTGACCGGGTGGGGCCCATCAGCCTGCTGGATACCCCGGGCATCCGCAAGGCGGACCGCCATGCGGAGACGGCCCCCGCCGACAGCCTTGCCGCCCAGGTCACCAGCGAAAACCCGCTGGCTGCCCAGTATGCGGACACCATCCTGCGCCGCATCGTCTGCTGCGACACCCCCGATACGCTGGAACATTTCCCCGACAGCGCCACCCGGGACCTGCTGCGCCACCATCCCTTCCGGCTGGAACGCCTGCGCAGGCCCCAGCGCTATATCGGCCTGGATGCCCGCAGGGAGCGTGCCGAAGCGCTGGAAGCACAGCTTGCCGCCCAGGCCGACCGCTGCCGCGAAGCCGCCCAGACCGAAAAGACCCTGAAATCTGCCTACGACCAGTACCAGAACGTCCTGCGGGGCCATGCGCTGGAACAGCTGGCCGAACTCTGGGCCAGCCGGGCCGCGCTGGATGCCGCCCGTGCCGACTACGCCGCGCAGGAGCAGAAGCTGGCGGACTGCCGCGAGAACCCCATGCTGCAGCAGCTCTACCGCGAGGAAGAAGCCCGGGAAGCTGCGTGGGAGACTGCCCGCAAGGCCGTGGAGCAGGTGGGCGGCGATATCCGCGTCTGCGAAAAGCAGATCGCATCCTGTGAGGCAGAGCAGGGTAAGGCGGTGGAGACCGCCGCACAGAGCCGGGAGGCGGCAGAGGCATTCTTTGCACAGCATCCGCTGCTGGAGCCTCTGGCACAGGAACGCAAAAAGGGCCTGATGACGGGCGGGCGCACGGCTCGTGCCGCCGCACAGACTGCCGAAAAGGCACAGACCAGGCTGGACGATGCCCTGCGAGCTTATCTCACTTCCACGCTGGAACCCGCCCAGAGGGATTACAACGAGCACTACGTCTGCGATTATCCGCTGGGTCTGGCCGGGGTGGAGCAGTACCGCGCCCAGCACGACAGCCTTGTCCGCATTGATCTGGAACGCTACGCCGCCCGGCTGGAGCAGGCACAGCGGGACTGCAAGGACCGCTTCCGCAAGGATATCCTCTTCCGGATGAAGGATGATATCTTCAACGCCCGCCGCCAGTTCCGGGAGCTGAACAAGGTGATGGAGCAGCTGACCTACGGCGAGGAAGTCTACCGCTTTGAGCTGGAACCCAGCCGTGACCCCCAGCTGGCCGCCTTCTATCAGGTCATTGTGGACAAGGGCAACCAGCAGATGACCGATGGCGACTCGCTGGACAACCTTGCCGCCACCGCCGACCCCGTCTACGAGCGGCAGGTGGACGCGCTGATGGAAAAGATCATGGCCGATGTGGATGAGAACACCCGGGCCCGGCAGGAGGGCCGCACCACCTCCGGTGCCACCCTCTCGGATTATGTGGACTACCGCACCTATCTGGACTATGACATCAAGGTGACCAACACCGTCTCGGGCCAGCAGGCCTATCTTTCCCGCGTCAGCCGCGATTCCTCCGGCGGCGAGAACCAGGCTCCCTTCTATGTGGCCATCTGCGCCAGCCTACTGCAGATCTACCAGAAGAGCGAGAACAGCATCCGCCTTGTCCTGCTGGACGAGGCCTTCAGCAAGATGACCAGTGACCGCATCCGCCCCATGATGGAGCTGTTCCGCCGCCTGCAGCTGCAGGTGCTGCTCATCTCCACCGTGGAAAAGAGCACGGCCATCCAGCCCTACTGCGATATTACCTATTCCATCGTGCGCCACGGCGATGCCAACGCCATTGCGCCGTTCTACCGGGCCGGCACCCTTGCCGATGCCCCGGAAAAGGAGACTGAATATGAATAACACCCTTGCAAACATCTGGCTCTTTGCCACCCACTGGACCAAGCTGGATGCTTTTGATACCGAGGAAGAGCTCAACGATGAACTGGAGCTGCTCCAGCGCCAGAGCCTGCCCACCAAAGTCCGTCAGGTCACGGATAAGGAAGGCAGGGAACAGTTCCTCCTTTACGTCAAACAGGCCGACCGCGATTACGCCCGCTACTGCACCGGCTGGCGGCCCGGCGGGATGATGTGATCCAACCCTGCAAAAAGGAGAATCCATGTCAAAACAGAAAATCCAACTTTCGGATCACTTTGATTATTCACGGCTGATCCGTTTTGTGCTGCCCTGCATCGGCACCATGCTGTTTACTTCCATTTACGGCATCGTGGACGGCCTGTGCGTCTCAAACTTTGTGGGCAAAACGGCCTTTGCGGCAGTCAATCTCATCATGCCCGTGCCCATGCTGGTGGGCACAGTGGGCTTTATGCTGGGCACCGGCGGCAGCGCCATTGTGGGCATCACGCTGGGTGAGGGCGATAAAGCCCGTGCCGACCGCTATTTCAGCCTGTTTATGTCAACGGCGCTGATCGCCGGCATCGTGCTGTCCGTGCTGGGGATGCTGCTGCTCCGGCCGGTGGCCCTGATGCTGGGTGCAGAAGGCGAGATGCTGGACTACGCCCTGCGCTATGGCTGGGTGCTGATGCTCAGCCTGCCCACCTTTATCCTGCAGAATATGTTCCAGAGCTTTTTTGTCACCGCCGAAAAGCCGCATCTGGGCTTTTACTTCACGGTGGGCGCGGGCTGCACCAACATGGTGCTGGACGTGCTGCTGGTGGGTATCCTGCACTGGAGCGTGGAGGGTGCCGCTATTGCCACCATGCTCAGCCAGGTGGTGGGCGGCCTGCTGCCGGTGTTCTACTTCCTCAACCGGAAAAACACCAGCCTGCTCCACCTCTGCCGCACGCAGTTTGAGGCCGGTGTGCTGCTGAAAGCCTGTGTGAACGGCTCCTCTGAGCTGATGACCAATCTTTCCATGTCGCTGGTGAACATCCTGTACAACTATCAGCTGCTCCGCTTTGCGGGCGAGGATGGCGTGGCCGCTTACGGTGTGATCATGTATGCGTCTTTCCTGTTCGTGGCAGTGTTTGTGGGCTACGCCGTGGGCAGTGCGCCCATCGTCAGCTACCACTATGGTGCCAATAACCGCAAAGAGGTCAACAACCTCTACCGCAAGAGCCTGAAGCTCATCGGTGTGGTTGCGGTGGTAATGACCATCGGCTCCATGTTCATCATCCCCCATGTGGCCCGCTTCTTTGTGGGCTATGATGAAAACCTGCTCATTCTGACCACCCGGGCCTTCCGGCTCTATGGCCTGAGCTTCCTTATTATGGGGTTCAACGTCTATGCGTCCTCCTTCTTCACGGCCCTGGGCGATGGCGTGACCAGTGCGCTCATCTCGTTCCTGCGCACCCTGCTGTTCCAGGTGGCGGCGGTTCTGCTGCTGCCGCTCCTGCTGGGCATTGACGGCATCTGGCTGGCCGTGACAGCCGCCGAGCTGGCCGCTCTGCTGGTCAGCATCGGCCTGTTCATCACCAGAGACCAGCAGTTCCATTACCGCAAGGCAGAATAACCGCAAACAAAGAAAGGACCCTCGGCGGGTCCTTTCTGTTTTCAGAATGTAAACTCCACGAACGCGCAGTTTTTGATGCCTGCCGCCGCGTACTCCTCGTTGGTCATATCGTAAAAATAGGACTGCACCACCCGGGCAATGCCGTTGTGGGCCACCAGCAGGTAGGTCTTATCGGTGTCGGCCCGGAGCTCGTCCAGCAGGTTGTAGATGCGCTGGGCCAGCTGCATCATGCTCTCGCCGCCGGAGTAGCGGTCGGCAAAGTGGGTCTTGGAGATGCGGAACTCCTCGCCGTCCCGGGGCGTGCCCTCGTAGCGGCCAAAGCATTGCTCCCGGAGCCGGGGCTCACACCGGGCAGGAATGCCGGTGGCCTCCGCAATGGCCCGGGCGGTGTCGGCGGCGCGGGACAGGGGAGAGTACAGGATCTCATCGATGCGGAGGCCGCTGGTCCGGAGCTTTTCGCCCAGCTCCCGGGCCTGGGCGCGGCCTTTTTCGGTCAGAGGGCTGTCGGTCATGCCGCAGATCTTGTTTTCCACGTTCCACACGGTCTCGCCGTGGCGGGTGAAATAGACCTTGTGCGCCGCTTTGGCCAGCCTGTGATCCCGCAGAGTGACGGTGCTGCCCTCGTTGATGTCCAGCCGGGTCAGCTCGGCATCCGGGTAGGGGAGAACCCGCTGCGTGCCGTCGGCAGCCTCCAGCAGCACATCACAGAGCACGGGCTGGCCCTCGGGCAGCTCCTCGCAGCCATAAAGCTGCTCCTCAATGCGCAGAACGCGGTAGTTTTTTTCTTCCATCCTCTTCGACCTCTTTCGGGCAGATTGTTTCTTACATTATAAAACGGCAGCGGGGCCCCGTCAACGCTTGACAGCCCCGTGTGCCGCCTGATAAACTAGGCGCAAGGGATAAAAACGCCAAAAGGAGAGAAAAAGTTGAACATTACAGAACTGCGGTATCTCGTCGCCATCATGGAATGCGGATCTGTGAGTGCGGCGGCAAAGCGGCTGTATGCCGCTCAGCCCAATGTGAGCAAGGCGCTGAAAAATCTGGAAGAAGAATACCATCTCCGCATTTTTGAGCGGTCATCCACCGGCATGATCCCCACGGAGCAGGGGCGGCACTTCATTGAGCAGGCCGAGCGGGTGCTGCGGGAGGTGGACCGGCTGGACCGGAGCGTGCAGGAGGAGCAGGAGCGCTGCGCCGAACTGCGGGTAATGATCCCCCACGCCACCTATGCCTCCTATGCGGCGGTGGATTATCTGGAGCAGGCGGCCTCCATTGAGCGGCTCCACATCCACATCCGGGAGGGCGGCTCCATGGAGGCACTGGATCATGTCCTGCGGCAGGGGTATCATCTGGCTCTGCTGCGGTACGCCGTGGAGGATGACGAGCACTATACCCATTACTGCGCCCGGCGGGGCCTGAAAATGGAACCCATTATGGATTTTGAATACAGTCTGCTGACCAACCGGGACGGCCCACTGGCCCGGAAGGCGATCCGCGACCTGTCTGAGCTGGACAAGTATATGGAGATCCTCCACGATGATTTCCAGCTGCCCGGCGAGGAGGGCGGCGACGGTGTGCGCTGGCATGTCAACCCGGAACGCCGCATCCATGTGTATGAGCGGTGCAGCCAGTTCTCGATCCTGCAGCGGCTGCCCACGGCCTACATGTGGGCATCGCCCATGCCCCGCAGGGCACTGGAGCAGTACCATCTGGTGCTGAAGAAGTGCCCGGCCCAGCGCCAGCAGATGCGGGATGTGCTGGTCTACCCGGACAAGGGCCGCCTGCGCCCCGAGGAGCAGGCCTTTGTGGATCTGCTCCACAAGGAAGCGGCTTCCACCGTGAAATAAAGGGGCTTTCCGGCTAAGGCACGGCAAAGGTTGCTCCCTTCGGAATTGACAGAAAAACCAATAAATGGATGCAAAACCGGGCGAAAATAAGCGCCCGGTTTTATTTTTGCTGATAAATGGTCAAAAAATAAACGGAAAAGCGGCAAAAATTCTTTGCAGCTATATCGGAAACGATATGGCCCCATGCCGGAAAGATATTTCTCCGCTGGAAAAAAGTGTGCTACCATGAGGCCAGAAAAGAGCCCCCGGGTATGCGGCAGAATGGAGCCGCGGCCGGCAGGGGCAAAAAGGAGGTTTCTGGTATGATTAGTTTCCTGCTCTGTCTTGCGATCCTGGTGGGCGGATACTTTGTCTATGGCAAGATCGTGGACAATACCTTCGGCCCGGACGACCGTGAAACGCCTGCTGTGCGCATCAACGACGGTGTGGACTATGTCGTGATGCCCCAGTGGAAGCTGTTCCTCGTCCAGCTGCTGAACATTGCGGGCCTTGGCCCCATCTTTGGTGCCATGCAGGGCGCTTTGTGGGGCCCCGTGGTGTTCCTGTGGATCACCTTCGGCACCATCTTTGCCGGTGGCGTGCATGACTACTTCTCCGGCATGATGAGTGAGCGCAACGACGGTGCTTCCATCGCGGAGATCACCGGCAAATACTTAGGCCCTGTGATGCAGAACGTGATGCGTGTGTTCTCTGTTGTGCTGCTGATCATGGTGGGCACCGTGTTCGCCGTTGGCCCTGCCGGTCTGATCGTTGAGCTGTGCAGCCAGAGCGGCGCATCCGGCGTGATGACCTCGCTGCTGTTCTGGCTGGTCATCATTCTGACCTACTACTTCATCGCGACCTTTATCTCCATCGATGCGGTCATCGGCAAGATCTACCCTGTGTTCGGCATCTGCCTGATCATCATGGCCATCGGTGTCATCTTTGGCATCTTCACCAACCCTGCCTATACCATCCCCGAGATCTGGGATCACTTCGGCAGCATGCACCCGTCGGGCACGCCCATCTGGAGCTTCATGTTCATCACGGTTGCCTGCGGCGCGATCTCCGGCTTCCACTCCACCCAGTCGCCTCTGATGGCCCGCTGCATGAAGAGTGAGAAGCAGGGCCACTTCGTGTTCTACGGTGCCATGGTCTGCGAGGGTGTCATTGCCCTGATCTGGGCCGCTGCAGGCTGCTCTCTGTACGAGGTCACCGATGGCCTGAACACCGGTCTGGCACAGGCACTGGCAATGGGTCAGTCCAAGGCTATCTATGATGTCTGCTCCAAGACCATGGGCGGCGTGGGCATCGCACTGGCCATGATCGGCGTGGTCGTCTGCCCCATCACCTCCGGTGATACCGCCTTCCGTTCCGCCCGCCTGACCCTGGCCGACTGGTTCAAGATCGATCAGGACAGCTACGGCAACCGCCTGAAGCTCTGCATCCCCGTGCTGGGCGTGGGCGCTTTCCTGGGCATCGGCAACGCGCTGGGCTTCATCAACTACACCGTGATCTGGCGCTACTTCAGCTGGACCAACCAGA
>OGPR01001414.1_pt1 | contig 20127 bp, 16 predicted proteins | sample 1552981 | NCBI WGS metagenome assembly OGPR01 (sample SAMEA2580260, study PRJEB22360) | human gut metagenome | biome: human gut; feature: human-associated habitat; material: faeces | place: Denmark | collected 2008/2010 | reverse complement strand
GAACTGGGCGTCGGAGTGCATACGGCCCATGGTGTCGGTCATGCCGTAAGAGGCAGGGCCGGCGCCCATGTTGTCCGGGTGCAGGGTACGGCCAGTGCCGCCACCAGAAGCGACGGAGAAGTACTTCTTGCCAGCCTCGAGGCGCTCCTTCTTGTAGGTGCCAGCGACGGGGTGCTGGAAGCGCGTGGGGTTGGTGGAGTTACCGGTGATCGAGATGTCGACGTTCTCGTGCCACATGATGGCAACGCCCTCGCGGACGTCGTCGGCGCCGTAGCAGTTGACGGCAGCGCGGGGACCATCGGAGTAGGGGATGGTCTCGACGACCTTGAGCTCGCCCGTGAAGTAGTCGAACTGGGTCTTCACGTAGGTGAAGCCGTTGATGCGGGCGATGATCTGAGCAGCGTCCTTGCCCAGACCGTTGAGGATAACGCGCAGCGGCTTCTTGCGAGCCTTGTTGGCGTTCAGAGCCAGGCCGATAGCGCCCTCGGCGGCAGCGAAGGACTCGTGGCCAGCCAGGAAGGCGAAGCACTCGGTGTCGTCGGAGAGCAGCATAGCGCCCAGGTTGCCGTGGCCCAGACCGACCTTGCGGTCCTCGGCGACGGAGCCGGGAACGGTGAAGGCCTGGATGCCCTCGCCGATGATGGCAGCAGCCTCAGAAGCGGTCTTGGCCTCGCGCTTGACAGCGAGAGCGCAGCCGAGGGTGTAGGCCCACTCGGCGTTCTGGAAGGCGATGGACTGGGTGTTGTTGACGATCTCACGCGGGTTGAAGCCCTTGTCGGTGCAGATCTGCAGAGCTTCCTCGAGGGAGGCGATGCCGTTGTCGGCGAGGCACTTGTTGATCTTGTCAGCGCGGCGCTCGTAACCTTCGAACGTAACAGTCATAGTTATTTCCCTCCCTTTCTACTCGTGAACCGGGAACACGCTGGCGACGGAGTGAGTCTCCTCGTCGGTGCGCGGGTCGATGTACTTGGCAGCGTTCTCCCACTGACCATAGTGGCCCATAGCGCCAGCGATGGCCTCCTCGGGGGTCTTGCCGGCCTTGACGGCGTCGGTGAACTTGCCGAGGTTCAGGAACTCGAACGCGATGATCTCGTTCTTGTCGTTGAGAGCCATGCGGGTGACGTAGCCCTGAGCGAGCTCGAGGTAACGAGCGCCCTTGGCCTTGGTGCCGAACATGGTGCCGACCTGGGAGCGAAGGCCCTTACCGAGGTCGTCGAGGGAGGCGCCCACGGGCAGGCCGCCCTCGGAGAACGCGGTCTGGCTGCGGCCGTAAACGATCTGCAGGAAGATCTCGCGCATAGCAACGTTGATGGCGTCGCAGACGAGGTCGGTGTTGAGGGCCTCGAGGATGGTCTTGCCGGGAAGGATCTCGGAAGCCATGGCGGCAGAGTGGGTCATGCCCGAGCAGCCGATGGTCTCAACGAGGGCCTCCTCGATGATGCCGTCCTTGACGTTCAGCGTGAGCTTGCAGGCGCCCTGCTGAGGTGCGCACCAACCCACACCGTGCGTAAGACCGGAGATGTCGGAAATCTCCTTAGCCTGGACCCACTTGCCCTCCTCGGGGATGGGTGCGGGGCCGTGGTATGCACCCTTGGCAACGGGGCACATGTTCTCCACTTCCTGTGAGTACTGCATGCCTCTCCTCTCTATCGTGTTGGCGTCCCGTCTGGGGGCCGTGGCTGGCGATTGCCGGGCGACCCTTCGAAAGGGACATGACATGCAGCCCCTATAATACCGCGAAATGCACGAAATATTCGGCGAACGGCTCAGTTTTCGTAGCGAGAAGTCCTGAAGTTTTAATTGAAACGGTTTAACTCTATGTTCTGTGTTCGTGAGCTTCCGTAGAGGGGGTCCGTCTTGGGCAAGCTTTTGGTCCGCTCTTGCAAGCGTTGCAGTGGTTGACCTGTTGCAACGGTGCCGTTCGCCGCCTGTTTGCTGCCTTTGGCCGCGCGAGTGTATTGTTTTGCGTGAATGTTTTGATGGCACGCTTCAATCGTGCTGTATTGGATGGTAAGCAGATCCCGGCGAAGGGAGCGCCATGCAGCGCGTTTGGAGAACGGTTACCGGCTTTTACCATGTCTGTGCTCGCGGTGTGGGCAAACAGCTCATCTTTGAGGGCGATGAAGACCGGTGGGAGTTTTTGGAGCTGATGCGCGAGTGCTGCCGCGAGGAGGGTGTGACGGTTATCGCCTGGTGCCTTATGAACGACCACGTGGATCTGGTACTCTCGGATTATGAGGACACGATGAGCGCGGCGATGCACCGGTTGCTTTTGACGTACGCGCGGCGGTTCAATAAACGCACGGGGCGCACAGGCCATCTGTTCCAGAACCGTTTTGATCGGCGTTCGCTCGATACCGATTGGCAGGTGATGGAGGCTATTCGCTCCGTACACGCCGATCCGCAGGAGGTGGGCATCAGTCTCATTGAGCGTTATCCCTGGAGCAGCTTTCCGGAGCATTTGTGCGCTTACGACGGTGATGCGGCCGATGTCGCGAGGGGATTTTCTGATCCTTCTTGCGTGCTTGAACTTTTTGGTTCTGCCGAGGGCTTTATTGCCTATTCGCTTTCGACGCCCGACGGAAGCGAGCCGGCGCTGTGCGATATGAAAGAGACAGAGTGGGAACGCCACGCCTTTGCCGACAAGATGGCGAAGAGCCTCGGGGTTCCGCTCCACGGGGTTAAAGCCGCGCCGTCGGCGCAGCGCAATATCGTCATTCTTGGATTGCACGATACCGGTTTTACGGTGCGCGAGATCGAACGGCATACGGGAATCAGTAAGAGTACCGTATCTCGTATCGCGCGCGCTTATGCGCGGGTGAAGGCTCAAGCTGAGCTCTCGGAATAGAAAATGGCCGAACCACTCTTAGTCAAGCGATTCGGCCAACAAAATTCTTAAGATTTGGGACAAATACTACTGATTATTTTGTTCCGTGAGCATGCCGTCGAGGGTGCGCCAGGCGAACTCGGCGCATTTGACGCGGGCGGGCATGTGCGAGATATCCTGGAGCTGGGCGGCTTCGTCCAGGTCTTCCAGGTCCTCTTCGGAGAGCTGCTCGCCGCGGATCATGGCGAGGAAGAGCTCTGCCAGGCGGTGAGCTTCCTCGACGGTCTCGCCGGTGATGAGGTCGGCCATGATGTCGGCACTGGCCTGGCTGATGGCGCAGCCGTGGCCGGTAAAGGAGGCCTCCTCGATCACGCCGTTCTCGACGCGCAGCTGCAAGGTGAGCTCGTCGCCGCAGCTGGGGTTGATGCCGTCGTGCTCGTGCGTGGGAGCATCCATCTCGTACTTATAGTCGGGGTGCGAGTTGTGCTCCATAAATGTGGTGGAGGTGTACAGATTACCCATTGAACGTGCTCCAAACGTGATGCAGGCCGGCGATGAACTTGTCGATATCGGCCTTGTCGTTGTAGAAGGCCACGCTGACGCGGCAGCAGGCAAGGTTTTCGACACCCAGCCAGGTAAGCAGCGGCTGCGCGCAGTGGTGGCCGGCGCGGATGCAGACGCCGTCCATGTCCATGATGCTCGCGACGTCGTGCGGGTGGATGCCCTTGACGTTAAAGCTCACAACTCCGTGGTGGTTGTCCCAATAGATGGAGCCGATGATCTGGACAAAGTCGAGCTGCATGAGCTCGCCCATCAGGTAGTGGACGAGTGCCTGCTCGCGGGCCTGGATGTTCTCGTAACCCACCGTGTTGACCAGGTAATCAAGGGCGGCGCCCGTGGCGAAGATGCCGGCGGCGTCCTGCGTGCCGGCCTCGAATTTCTCGGGAACGGGCGCCCAGACGGCGTCCTGCTCGGTGACCGAATCGATCATCTCGCCGCCGGTGAGCATGGGCGGCATGGCGTTGAGCAGGTCCATCTTGCCCCACAGCACGCCGATGCCCATGGGGCCCATGGCCTTGTGCGCGCTAAAGGCAAAGAAGTCGGCTCCCAGGTCGGCCACATCGACCGGCATGTGCGGCAGCGACTGCGCGCCGTCGACGACCAGATAGCCGCCGTACTTGTGGACGAGCTTGCCGAGGTTCTTGACCGGGTTCTCGACGCCCAGCACGTTAGACACCTGACCCACGGCCAAGATTTTGGTCTTGGGGCCCACCTTGGACAGAACCTCCTCGGTGGTGAGTTGACCGGTCTTGGTGGGGTAGAGGTAGACGAGCTTGGCGCCGGTCTCGCGGCAGACCTGCTGCCACGGAATCAGGTTGGAGTGGTGCTCCATGATGGTGATGACGACCTCGTCGCCCGGTTTGAGCACTGTGGGCGCAAAGCTCTTGGCGACCAGGTTGAGCGACTCGCTCGTGTTGCGGGTGAAGACGACCTCGTTGGCCTGTGATGCGCCGATGAGGTCGGCGATCTGCTGGCGGACCTTCGCGATGGCGTCGGTTGCCTCGACGGACAGCGAGTACAGGCCGCGCAGGGGGTTGGCGTTCATGCGCTGATAGAAGTCGCGCTCGGCGTCGAGCACACAGGCAGGGCGCTGCGCGGTGGCGGCGCTATCGAGGAAGGCGATCTCGGGGTGCTGCTGGAAGAGCGGGAACTGCGCCTTGTAGGGGTTGGTCTCGATGTCTACGGTGGGCCAGCCGCGCGAAGCCTCGTCGCTGGCGTCGAGCTCCATAGGCTCCGGTGCGGTACAGGTGTCGCATTTAACGTGCTCGGTGTCGATCATGCGAGCTCCTCTTCAAAGTTGTCGATCAGGTTGTTGCCCAGGCGGACGACGGCGGCGCGGGTGCGCTCGTCGGTGGCGGAAAGTGTGGCGTCCTCCAGCTTGGCGCGGACGAACAGGTCCTCGGCGGCGTTTTGGTCAAGGCCGCGGCAGGCGAGGTAGAACAGCTGCTCGTCGCGGACGTGGCCGATGGTGGCTCCGTGGTTGCCGGCGACGTCGTCCTCGTCGCAGAGAATGACGGGAACGGTCTTGTTGTCGACGCCCTTGTTGGCCAAAAGCACCGTCTCGCGCTCGGTGCCGGTTGCACCCTTGCAACCGTGCACGAGGTCGATGGTGCCGCGGTAGACCTTCTTGGACGTGCCGGTCAGCACGCCGTTGGCGTCGATCTCGCACTCGGTCTTGCGACCGCGGTGGCGCAGCTCGTAGTTAAAGTCGCGCACCTGCTCTCGGGCGCCCAGGTAGTCAGTATCGATGGTGACCTTGGCGGTATCGCCCAGCAGGTCGCCGGCAAGGCCGGTGGCGCTGGCGCCGGCACCCAGGACGGTGTGCTGCACGTTGACGCGCGCGCCCTCGTCCAGGAACAGGCCGGTGTCGTCGAGCGCGATCCAGCTATCGTCGAGCGTCTGCGTGCAGGTCACGTTGACGGTGGCGTACTCGTGGGCGCACACGCGTAGCACGGATCCCACGACGCCTTGGCCGGCAACGGGAGAGTCCAGGGCAATAAGCAGATCGAGCGTCGACTGGGGACGGGCGACGACGTCGATGGCGGCGATGGCCGCGGCTGCATCGACACCGCTCACGCGCACGGTAACCGTGGCGTGCTTGTATGCGGGCACATCGATGACGATGCGCTTGGTGGCGTGGTCGGCCAAGTAGGTGTAGGCAGCCTCGCCCATGCCGGTCTCGAAGGCTTCAGCAGGGGAGAGCTCCTCCTCGAGCTTGATGGCGCCGGCCTGGTAGACGGAGGTTGCGGGCACGTCGAGCTCGGTCTCGGGCGTGATGCGGGCGCGGTCGGCGGCATCGCCGGGCGCGGAGGCGCGGCGCTCGGGGAAGCGCTCGGCCATGGCGTCCATGGCGGTGTCGAAGGCGTCTGCCACGCCAGTAAACTGCTCTTCCAAGCCCTCGACCTCAACGGTCTCGGTGGGAGCGGCGGCAAGCTCGTCAGAGAGCTCGAGCTTGGTCTGATTCATCTTCAGCCAGCCCCATGTGGCAGCCGGCATCGCATTGACCTGCTCAAGGGTGGTAGCAGCGGTGTTGGTGGTCTGATTCATTATCCGATCGCTCCTTCCATCTCGAGCTTGATCAGGTTGTTCATCTCGACGGCGTACTCAAGCGGTAGCTCCTTGGAGACCGGGTTGGCAAAGCCGTTGACGATCATGGTGCGAGCCTCTTCCTCCGGGATACCGCGGCTCATCAGGTAGAACACCTTGTCGTCGCCGATACGTCCGATGGTGGCCTCGTGGCCGATGTCGACGTTCTTGGCGCGGATGTCCATGGCCGGGATGGTGTCGGAGCGGCTCTGGTCGTCGAGCATCAGTGACTGGCAGCTCACGGTTGCCTTGGAGCCCTCGGCCTTGGGCGTGGCAACGATAGAGCTGCGGAACGTCTGGATGCCGCCGCTCTTGGAGATGCCCTTGGTCTCGACGGTTGCCGAGGTCTCGGGCGCGTTGAGCACGACCTTGCAGCCGGTGTCGAGGTTCTGCCCGGCGCCGGCAAAGGTGATGCCGGTAAAGCTCGAGCGGGCGCGACGGCCGTTGAGCACGCTCATGGGGTAGAGGTAGCCCACGTGGCTACCGAAGGAGCCGCTGATCCACTCGATGTCGCCGTCCTCGTCCACGCGCGCACGCTTGGTGTTGAGGTTGTACATGTTCTTGGACCAGTTCTCGATGGTCGAGTAGCGCAGGTGCGCACGCTTGCCCACAAAGAGCTCGACGGCGCCGGCGTGGAGGTTGGCTACGTTGTACTTGGGCGCGGAGCAACCCTCGATAAAGTGCAGGTCGGCGTCGTCCTCGACGATGATGAGCGTGTGCTCAAACTGGCCGGCGCCCTTGGCGTTAAGACGGAAGTAGCTCTGCAGCGGGAAGTCGAGCTTGGTGCCCTTGGGCACGTAGACAAACGAGCCGCCCGACCATACGGCGCCGTGCAGGGCCGCAAACCTGTGGTCGGTGGGCGGGATGAGCGTCATAAACTTCTCGTGGATGAGCGGTTCCCACTGCGGGTCGTGCAGGGCCTCCTCGATGCCGGAGTAGACGATGCCCATCTTAGACGCTGTGTCCTGCATGTTGTGGTAGACGAGCTCGGAGTCGTACTGCGCGCCGACGCCCGCCAGGTAGCTGCGCTCGGCCTCGGGGATGCCCAGGCGCTCAAAGGTGTTCTTGATGTCGTCGGGCACCGATTCCCAGTCGTGTTTTTGGTCGGTGTTGGGCTTGACGTAGGTGACGATGTTGTCCATGTCCAAGCCCTCGATGGAGGGGCCCCACGTCGGGTCGGGGAAGCGATTGAAGATCTCGAGGGACTTGAGGCGCAGGTCGAGCATCCACTGCGGCTCGTCCTTTTTGGCGCTGATCTCGCGCACGATGTCGGGCGTGATGCCGGCGTCGAGGCGCTCGAATCCCTCCTCGCCATAGGTGAAGTCGTAGAGGCTGCGGTCGATGTCCGCGACCTCGGTGCGGTTCTTGGTCATTGCGTCGCCCCTTTACGCCTGCTGCTCGGCAGCGGCGGCCTCGGCCTGGGCGCGCTGCTCGGCGGCCTCGCGCTCGAAGGTCTCAAAACCGTTCTTGTCGATCCAGGGGATGAGCGAGGCGTCGTCCTCGCGCACGATGTGGCCCTTGACCATAACGTGGACGCGGTCGACATTCAGGTGCTCCAAGATGCGCGTGTTGTGCGTGATGATGAGCATGGAGCCGTCGCAGCTCTTGCGGTAGGCGTCCATGCCGTGGCTGACGGTGGACAGGGCGTCGACGTCCAAGCCCGAGTCGGTCTCGTCCAGGATGGGGGGCTTGGGCCGGCCGCGCAGAAAGCTGGCGAGCTTGGGCTGCAGCAGCAGAAGCTGGAGCATCTCGACCTTCTTCTTCTCGCCGCCCGAGAAGCCCACGCCCAGCTCGCGGTTGAGGTAGGCGGTATCCATGTTGAGCTCGGCCGCGAGCTCCTTGACGCGACGGCGGAACTCCTTGCCCTTCATCTCCAGGCCGGGGCGGCCGGCGATGCTGGCGCGCAAAAAGCTCGACAGCGGCACGCCCGGAATCTCGACCGGGGCCTGGAAGCTCAGGAACAGGCCGGCGCGCGAGCGCTTGTCGGTGGTGAGCTCGGTGATGTCCTGGCCGTCAAAGACGATGCGGCCGTTGTTGACCGTGTAAACGGGGTCGCCCATGACCAGGTGGCCGAGGGTGGACTTGCCGGCGCCGTTGGGTCCCATCAGAACGTGGGTCTCGCCGGCGGCGACGTTGAGGTTGACGTTGTGGAGGATGGTCTTCTCGTCCACGGAGGCGGTCAGACCTTCGATGGAAAGCAGCGGATTTGCGCTCATGCTGTCCCTTTCTGTATATGGTGTACTCATAGGTGTACTAAACCCTAGGAATCTTCTCGGAATAAAGTTACTATGGGTTCGGCGTTAGTCAAGGGAAAACCCGACTAATCCACTCGACTTTTCAAATTCTGGGACAAAATAACCTGTTGTGTTTGTCCCATTTACTTAAGATTTGGGGCAAACAAACCTGGTTATGTTGTCCCAGCAACGATGGGAGGGTAGGTATGCTCATTTCTTCCAAGGGCCGCTATGCCCTCCGACTGATGATCTATATCGCAGCGCTTGGTGACGCCGAGGGCAAGATTGCCCTGCGCGAGGTTGCCGACCGCGAGCATATCTCACAAAAGTATTTGGAGCAGCTGGTTCGTCCGCTTATGAAGGCGGGCCTGCTTAAGAGCGTGCGCGGCAAGGGCGGCGGCTACATGATGGCCAAGGATCCAGCCGAGGTGCGTGCCGGCGACATCCTGCGCGCTGTCGAGGGCAGCACGGCTCCGGTGGCGTGCGATGGTATCGACAACAGCTGCACCCGCAGCGATTTGTGCTCGACCGTCAAGTTCTGGCGCGGTTTGGACGACGTGATCGAAAAGTACGTCGACGGCGTGACGTTGGCCGACCTGGCCGCCGTCCCCGAAATCAGCTTTGACATTAAGCTGTAGGTTGAGCGCGATTCCTTAAGATTTCGCGGAGGGTTGTTGCCGTTTACCGAGGGGTGTTGTGCAACAACGGGTGAGCTGCAATACTTAATTCTATCTTTGCAAACCGCACTTTAACTACACCAATGCAGGGAGGATCTTATGCAGCCCAAGCATTCTGCTATTGTCGCGGGCCTGACGTTGGCGCTTTCGTTTGGCGCCGTTTCCGCGCCGGCACCCGCCGCTGCCGAGGAGCCCACGCCGGGCGTTGCTTCGGATGCCACCGATATCGATAAGGGTCTCTACACCCAGCAGTCCTTCTCGGGCGTGCTGAGGTCGGTCCAGGGCGTTTCGTTTGTCAACGTGACTCCCGAGATGAAGTACTTTACCAAGTACGAGAGCCATGGCAACTACAACCAGGGCTTCTCGTATGGCGACGGTTATAACGCGCTGGGCTATTACCAGTTCGACCGGCGTTGGTCGCTCATCCCGTTTATGAAGCAGGCCTACAACTACAGCCCCGAAAAATACGGTATGCTCAAGGAAGCGATTGATCGCGGCAGTGAGATTTCCAACACGAGCAATGCCATGTACGAGAACGGACAGCTCACCGAGCTGGGCCATATCGCTCAGGATGCCTTCCAAGGTGCGTATAACACCGATCCTGTTGAGTTCTCAGCACTTCAAGATGCCTATGCGTACAACTCGTACTATGCGGTGACCGAGGCGTGGCTCAAGAGCGGCCTGGGTATTGATATTTCGGGCCGCGCCGATTGCGTCAAGGGCATGGTGTGGAGCATTACCAACATGTGCGGCACTGGTGGCTGCAGGGACTTTTTCCGCTGGGCGAATCTTTCCAACGATATGTCCGACCGCGAGTTTGTGACGGCGCTTTCCAACAGCGTGGTCAATAACGTGGCGACCAAGTATGCAAGCCAGCCCCAGTATCATGAGGGCTGGAAGAATCGTTATAAGAATGAGCTGAAGGACTGCTTGGCTTATATCGCCGAGGACGAGGCTGCCGCCGCGACGCCCGTGCAGCCCGAGCCCACACCGGCGCCCTCGCCGACACCTGATTCGAATGACGACTCGAGTGACGATGCCAACGATGACAGGATGGATGCGCCCTCGACCGATGCTGACGGTAATGGCTCTGCTGGTGGCACTATCAACGACGGTTCCACCTCGAACGGCTCCGATTCGAACGGCTCTGCTGCGGGCGATTCGTCTTCAAGCTCTGCCGGCAATACGGGCAGCGCCGCCTCTGGTTCGACCGACGCTGGTTCCTCTGACTCTTCCACTGGCTCGAGCGATTCTTCCGCCGATACTGGTTCTAGCAATGACTCTAACACTGGCGCCGCTTCTGATTCCGATGCTTCCAAGGACGACTCGAATAAGGCCCCGGACGCTCCCGTTGCTTCGCCGGACAAGAAGCCTTCTTTCTCCGTGCAGCTTGGTTCTACGTTGGGCTCTTCGCTGATGGCTGGAGTCAATAATGGCTCGACTCAGAACAAGGACAACTCTGATCAGGCTTCCACGGAAAAGACCGAAGCCGCAAAGGGCGACTCCAAGGACAAGGCTTCCGAGAAGACCGAATCCGATAAGGGTTCTAGCTCTGAGGAGAAGGACGACAAATCCGCTCAGAAGAAGGACGAGAGCAAAACCGAGGGCGAAAAGAAAAAGACCGAGGACGAAAAGAAACAGTCCGAAGACGACGACAAGAGCGGTGCTGACAACCAGAATCAGGAGCAAAATGACTCCAAAACGGTGACCACCACGACCACGACGACTACAGCTACCAAGTCCTCGGGCGGCAACATGCCCAAGACGGGCGATCTGATTGTGATGGCGAGCCTTGCCAGCGCGAGCTTGGCCACACTGGGCGCTACGTCTATCGTAAGTGGTAAGCATAAGCTCGATCAGCAGAAGAAGGCTTCTGGGGAGGACGGCTCGGAGGAGTAGCCTTTCAGATTGTTTTCAAAGCGTTTGAGACGGGGTCCGGTGCAGCCGCATCGGATCCCGTTTTTGTTGCACAACGATTTGTTATGCCCCCCTCGGGGCGTCAGTTGCTACCGTTGCCCGAAACCTTTGCAAGTCGATATTGTTGCGCTCCGCCTGCTCGTTACAATGGGCATCGTGCTGCGTTAGAGGGAGAGTTTACGGTGTCTGAACAGGTGAATTGTGGTTTTATTCATGCGTTTGGTGCGCGGTTGCTCAATCATGCGGATAACGCAGCTCTACCGGTTGATGTACACGACTTTTCCGATGCAATCAATCGGTGTTTACTCATCGATAAAACCATGTTTATTGCCGACGTGCTGGACTGCGACGCATCCGTTGTGTTGTGCTGTCGACCCGAGGGTTTTGGCAAGAGTATGAACCTGTCGATGCTCAGGGCTTTTCTGGAGCGTCCAGCGGTCGGTCGCGCTGGTCAGACTTTGTTTGCCGATGCTCAGATTTGGGATGCGGACGGCGGGCGTTATCGGGATGAGTACGCTTGCTATCCGGTGATATCGCTGGACTTTTCTTGCGCTGCGAGGCGTGGCGCCGCTATTGCCGACGTTGTGCTCGATGCTCTTTCGGGCGAGTGCGCCCGCCTGCTGGCGCTTTTGGAGGCTCCGGATTTAGCACGAGATAAGGTGCGTCACATCGAACGCGTTGCGCGTGGCGTAGCGAGCGCGGACGAGGTTGACTCGGTGCTCGGTGTGCTCATAGAGCTGCTGGAGATGGCCTGCGATGAGCAGGTTGTATTGCTCGTTGATGGGTACGACGCGGCGTGGTTGGGCCGTGCGAGCGCGAGGGGCGCTTCCGGCGCCGATTCGGCGGATCTATTTGATCGCGTGCTTTTCGAGGCCATTGCCACTGCGGGCGATTCGTTGCGGCTGACGTGTCTGATGGGGGAGCGTCCCGGTCCTGCCGAAGCGGCGCTTTCTTCGCGCAGTTGCTCGTATTGTCTGACGACGCCGCTTTCGACCTGGTGTGACCGTTGGTTCGGTTTTTCGGATGCCGAGGTCGAGGCTCTGTTGAATCATGCTGGACGCGAGGAATGCCTGGATGATGCGCGTGAATGGCTCGAGGGATATCGGTTTGGCAGGGCCTATTGCTCGAGTCCAGCGCGCGTGATCGGTTTTCTGGACCGAGGCTGCACGGCGCCCGTGCGTGCCGATCTGTATGGATATGCCGATTGCCTGAGTAGGGTAGTTGCCGGGTGGAATCTCGACCGCCTTTCGGTCTTGTTTGATTTGCTCGAGGCCCATGGATGCGTTGGGGTCCCGCTTTGTTTGGGCGCTGCGGGGCTAGAGGCCTCGCCTGACGATGGCATGTGGACAGCGCTGTATCTGTCCGGTTTTCTCACGACGGATATGACTGAGGAGCCAGAGCATGGCAATCGCCTCCGTGCTTTGCGATTGCCCAATAACGAGCTTCGACAGGCCTTGCGTCTAGTGATTGTTGAGTGGTTTGAGTGCGCTGCCGAAGACATTCGAGACGTCGATGCGTTTCGCGACGGGCTGTGCCGTGGGAACGAGGATACCGTGAGGCGGGCGCTAAGCCGCATCCTGGGGGATGCGGGAATCGGTGAGACCGACCCAGATAAGCCGCTGCCATATCATCTGCTCTTGCAGGGGCTCTGCTTTGGCTTACCGGGCTATGCCAATCCTGCCTCGAGGCGAAAGTGCGGCGCAGGTCGCTGGGACATCCAGGTTTTCCCTACGGGTGCTGTGTTCGACGTAGCAGATACGATTGGCATGCTGGACGAGCGCCCGCTGATAACGATTAACTTGATGTATGACCCCGATGTGGATGCGCTGGGCCTGGAATTGCTGGCCGTGCAGTCGCTACTCGACATAGAGCGCGACGGCATCGACGAAATCCGTGTACCGCGCCCCGGCGTGGGTCGCATGCGCTGGGGGTTCGGTTTTGATGGGCAGCATGTGGCTACGGTGTGCCAGCGGCTTTAAGCACCGAGGTGTTTCCGGCTTCCGTTACTCGGTGTCCTTCAGGGGCGGCATGGGCTTCCAGTTGGGATCCTTGATGATCTTGCGGGCGTCCTTCATACCTCGGCGCAGCGCCGGAATGCCGGTCTTAAAGCACTTGTCGACCGCGGCCAGGCGAATGAATTCCTTGCAGAAGGTCGCGGCGTTGCCCAGACGGAACAGCATAGGGTGGTAGTCGCCGTAGATCTGCATGTAGCGTGCCAGATAACCGCGGTTGCGCATGATGTAGTAACGGTTGGTGTCGCTCGTGGAGTTGAGCTGGCGCTTGCCGGCGATATCCCAGTTAGAGACGGCGCGGGCGCGCTTGAGCACCAGGTCGGCCACAACGGCGGCGGGGAAGTGCTGGCTGGCCACGTAACCATAGCAGGCATCGTCGCCGTAGATGAAGAATCGCGCATCGGGCAGGCCGATCTTGTCGACCACGCGGCGCGAGAACATGCCGCCCTCAAAGCATAGTTGGTTCATGGCGCGGTAGCCCTCGGGTCCCAGGTCCCACTTGGCGACAGGGTTGGGAATGCCGAGTGAAAGGATGAGTTGGTATTGCCAAAAGAAGGCGCCGCCGTCAAAGTCCAGGCGCGAACCCTGGATAACATCGTAGCGGTCGGTCCACTTGGCAAGACGCTCGATGCCTTCGGGGATGACGAGCACGTCGTCGTCCATCACCCAGAACCACTGGGCGCCCAGGTCGTAGGCGCACTTGGTGCCGGCGGAGAAGCCACCCGCGCCGCCGCCGTTTTCAAGCTGCGGCGCGTAGATAACGCGGTCGGTGCCGCCCTGCGCGTCGGGCTGCTCGGTGTCGATGCCCCACAGGTTGGCCAGGCGCTCGTTGAATGCGGTGCACATGGCCTCGGTCTCGCGCGAGTTCTCGTTATCGACAATCACGATGCGCCAGGGCGTTGCCGTGAGCTCGGTCATGGAATCGAACAAGTTGGCCAGGAGTTCCTGGCGCTTGTACGTAACGACGACGATGGCGAGCTTGTCGATGGGGGCGGGAAGGGTGGAAGTCATGAACGAGAATATCCTTTCGCGTGGGCAGTAAATCGGCCCTGCGGAATAAACAACGTGTCCCATGGGACACGACTATTGTAAGCGTAGCTGGGCGCCCGCGGGTAATGTTCCGTTAATCACCAAGAACGTTTGCTACAAGCCTGGTTGACTTGTGTGCGTGGCGAGATTGCAAGCGCGCATTGTGGTATTACATAGGTGCCGATTCTTGTGGACGCAATCTTTCTGTTTGGATGACCTGTGAATAAAACTCGTTTAGCCTCCCTTGCCGATAGCCTTTCCGTCAAGGTCATGTTGCTGTTTTTGGTTTTTCAGGTCGCATTTGTCCTGAGCAATACCGCAGCGAATTGCCTACCGAGGCCCGTTATCGAGTCGCATGCGCAGGGTTCGGAGTCCTCGGCTCTGTTGTCTGACATGTATGTCTACGACCACCGTGTTGCAGCTGGTCCTGTTTGCTTTGATAACAATCGCTTTATCATTGAAGTCGCACGGCAAAAGGACCAAGGTTCTCCGTTTAAGACGATGGCTGTTGCCGAGATTGATGACGTTACGAAAGCCAACGGGATTACGCATCAGCAGTATTACCGGTATTGGCATGGATGGCAGCTACTTACGAATGTCTGCCTGCTTATTGGCGGTATCGACGTTGTCGTGGCGCCCGCAGCTGCTCTGGCGATTGCCGGCTCCGCTTGCGCTTACGTTGCCTTGCGGAAGCGGTTTTCAAAACCATTGACGTTGGGTTTCCTTGCAATCCTGTTGTTCTCGACCAATCTGTTTTTTAATTTTATCGGTGATCTACTGCTGTGCATCTCGTTCTTTGTTGCGCTCATCATGATGTCTTGCATGAGTCTTCGTTTGGGGTCGGCTCCGAACGCACGGGCTTTTACAAGCCGTCTTGTCCTTTGGTCGATTGCGACGGGTGCCGTGTTTTCGTTTCTTGACTTTTTAACGATTCCTGCCGCAGTTGTCGCCCTGCATTGCTTTTTCGCGTTTATTGTGCTGCCCGAAGGTGAGAGATCCAAGCGCTGTCTCGTTACGATGCTGCGGGCACTCTTTGGGTTTGGGCTTTCGTTTGTGTTTACCTGGGCGATGAAATGGGTTGTCGCGGCATTTGTGCTGGGCTGGGATGAAGTCTTTTCGAACGTTCTGGGCGAGATGGGCCTTTGGTCTGCGCATGGGACTTCGTCACTGTTGCCCCAGGCTGACTGGCCTCAGATTTTGAAGGAGTTTTATTGCATGAGCCCGCAGCTGTTCGCCATTTGCTCAACTGCTGGTTATGCGATGATCTCGAACGTTGTTTGTCTTGTTTCGTTTGCTGCCGTATTGGCGATTTGGATTGCTGTGCTCGTTTGCTCGATACGGGGCGGAGCGCAAGGTGGTCGTCGTCGCAAGATGTTGATCCAGTCACTGCTCATGGCGCTGCCTCTGGTGGTTGTTCTGGGTTATTTCGTTGTTATGCATGACCATGCAATCGTTCATATTCCGGTATTTGGCTGCAAGAACTGGGCGATTGTCTTTGCGATTTTATTTGCTTCTGGTGTAAGCGCGCTTCGTGGTCTGAGGAGTCAGAAGGTCGCTTAGCCTTTCATGTGGGCTTTGATGGTCGCGACTACGGCCCTGCGCACGATATCCACGAGGAGCAGGGAAAGCGCGAGGCAAAGGCTCATAAGGATTCCGAGCAAAATGGCGGCGGCTGGACGGGGCTCTCCCGTTTGGATGCCTGTCGCCATGGTGTAGATCGCTTTGTCGAAGATGGGTCGCCAGACGTTGCAGGTGAACGACTGTACGGCGTAGAAAGCGAGCGTTCCTGCGGCGAGGGACATGATTGTCTTGTCTGCAGCTGGGACTTCGTGGCGCGGCTGATGGAGCGCTGCGGCGGCAACGGATGCGGCGGCCAAGATAAAGGATATGACGGAAGTGGACTTGTAGGAGAGCTTCCAGAGCGCGTCGTACTGGCTATTTGCCGATAGCAGAAGCTCGAGCGCAATGGTGGCGGTAACGAGTCCGATGAGTGCGATCTTGGATTTTTGAGCGCCGGATGCGTTGCCGAGGTATTCGAGGACAAACCGCATTTCTCCAGCTGCAATAAACGCGACCAGGTAGGTAACGGCGCTCATGAGCTTGCGCCACAAAACGACACCGGCAGCTCCGTTTACCGTCGCCGCGATGTAGCAGTTGATTCCAAATGTTGCGAGCACGAGGAGTGCTACGACAAACGGGGCCCTTATGCTGCCGATTCGCTGTCGTATCAACGCAATCACTGGGACGAGCAATACGGAGGCGGCGTAGACCCAGATAAACTCGATGCCCAGCGTAAGCCAGCCAATCTCGTGTAGCGAGATTTCGGGCAGGGGATAGACGTACATCGAGATAAGCAGGCAGGCAGCGCAATAAATGAGCGTGGGCAAGACGATCTTCTTTAACCGCGCAAGCGATTTACGAGCGAGGTCCGGTGCGGATGACCCGTTTTGGAGGGCGCGAACTGCCGAAGGGATAAGGAAGTACCCCGAGATCATAAAAAAGACTTCGTTGGCCCAGCAGCCCAGCAGGTTGATAAAGCCGAGCGCGCCGGAGTAAGGGAAGACAGCGAGCGGCGCGTATTCCGGTAGGCCGGTGCAGACGGCTTGGAAGGTCCACTGAAACGTGTGGAATATGGCGATCCCAGCGACCGCCACCAGGCGCAGCGCTTCGATGGAGGTATTTCTGCTTGCTTTGCTGCCCATCAGACTATTTTCCAGCGCGTGCGTTGTATGAACCAAAGTGCGATGTGATCATTTTTAGAGTCTGCTTGGGGCCCTTGTTCCATACGTTATACAAGCCCTCGCCCACGAGGTCCTTGGCGTACGCGCAGTAGCTGATTTTAGGGTCGGCGATGCCCATATACTCGGCATAGAGCTTTTTGGCCGCGGGGGTAACGCGAGGATTGGCAAATACCAGCTCTTGCGGCATGCGTTCGAACATCTTGTGGATCGCCCGCTCGATTTCGGGGTGCCCCTCAATTCCGGTGTGCTCAATCATGATGCCCATATAGGTGAAGCCGCGTGTGATTTGCGGTGTCCAAACGGCGGGGTCGGTGACGTTGAGCCGCTCAAGGATATCAACCATGTCGTTCCAGCGATTAAACGGCATCAGGGGATCACGCTTGGCCAGGGCGGCTGCCTTTTCGGGTGTTTCCTCGCGGTAGCAGTAATACGGCTTGGGCCAGTAAGCGATCGCCTTTGCCTGGCATAGCGTTTCGACAAGGAATGGATTATCGGCCCAGCCCGCACCGGGGATTTCCTTAAACCAGATATTGTTTTGCAACAGGAAGTCGCGACGATAGATTGCCGACCAAATGGACGGATGATGGGCCAGCAGGTGTGGAGCGTCGTGAATGGTAAACGGTTGCCGAGGCGGTTTAATGCGACCGCGATATGCGCAATGTAGTTTGACCTCTTGGGGGGTATCGGGGTTGCGAATGATCCAATACGGGGTCTCAATAATATCGAGCTTGTTTGGATCGCCAAATTCGCGCTTGGCAAAGGCAAGCATGTCGGAGTACATTCCGGGCTCGATCCAGTCATCGGGCTCGAGGATGGCAATCCAGTCGCCCTTTGCCTCGCGAATGCCCAGATTGCAGGTTGCGCCGTAACCCTGGTTTGCCTTATCGATCACTCGAACGCGTGAGTCGCGCGCAGCGAAATCTTGCATAATGGCGAGCGAGTTATCGGTAGATCCGTCGTTGATGGCGAGGATTTCCAGTTCGATATTCTTTTCGTTTAATAGGCTGCCTATAGCCTGAGAAAGATACGGCTCGGCATTGTAAGTAGGCACGATTACGGTCAGCATTCAAACACTTTCTCTAGGCGATTTGGAAGAATTATAGCCTATTACAATGCAACGATTTCAGTTGCATCCGCCATAAAGAAACTAAAACCGTTGCAAATGAGCGAAAGCAACTAAAATAGTTGCTATAATCGCCATGAGGAAAGGAAGCCTGATGAACAATAGCTATTCGGCCCTCATGGTTGATATGAGACATTCGAGATGTCTTTCGGACAGTAGGAGGCAAAGCGCGCAGGAAGATCTTGCGAACGCTATGGACTGCACAAACGAGCTGTTTAAAACTGAGCTCGAAATGCCGCTTATGTTTAGTGCGGGCGATGAATTGCAGGGCCTATTTCGTAGTACGGCTGGCGCTTTCTTGGCATATAGATTTATCAAGATACTCGTCCAGACGGTTGATCTTAGGGGTGGTATCGGAGTTGGAGAATGGAAAACTCGGATGCAGTCTGCATTGTCGACGGAGCAAGACGGGTCGGCATACCATCGTGCACGCAGAGCAATTGCTGCGTCCGAAAAAGATAAGTACAGTAATTTGAAGATCATTGATGCTTCGGGTGTTTCGCGTGAGAAAGAGCTATGCGCGGCGGGCTGTCTGGAAATAATCGATCGCAGAAACGAGTCGCAGCGTAATTACTGCGAGGTTGTTGAGTTGCTGCGGCCGCTAATGCTGCACGAGGGCACAGACGCGACTTTGAGCAAAAGGTATACTGAGCTCTTCGAAACACGTATAGGCAAAAAGTATGGCGCTAAAAGCAATCCGATCGATTGCGCGCCAGTGGCGTTGGGCAGCTCGCTCAACCTCAACGTAGATAGCATCAGGGCTAGTCATGTAGGGCTTGCGGGGCAAATGGGCGTTGCGATGGGGAAGACGAGGCAGGGGCTTGAGAAAAGCCTTAGACTCGCGAATGTTGTAAGAGAAAGAGAGCTGGCTGCTTTCGCCGTTCATTTCCTTAATGAGCTGGAGATGGCATGAGAGTATTCGGGTGTTTCCTTCTGTTTCATATGCTGTTCGACTTTTATTTTCAGTCGAATAAGATGGCAGGCGAGAAGGAATACAGCAGAATTGCCCTTGCCATGCACTGCTTAGTTTACGCGGCCGGCGCCGCAGCAACAGTAGCTCTTCTGTTTGAGGCGAGTGCAACCGCCATTGCTGCGTCCTTTACAGTATTTGCCCTTTCACATTGGATTATCGATGGCAGCCTGAGAAGAGCGTTTGCAGGACTTGACCTTTCGCCGGTCGGTAGTTTTCTGGCCGATCAAGTGCTGCACATTATAATTCTGCTCATATTGAGCGTTCTATGTTGCTATTTGTGGGCCATGCGGCCAATTGCTTCGAATCTCTTGGGCGCTCGTGGAGCGGAGCTCTCTTGGATTTCGACACTGTGCTTTTGTGGACGCCCTTGTAGCATTGTTATTGCAAAGGTGCTCCAATCTCTTCGAAACCCGGGTGTTGAGCAGTCGGCGGATACGACAACCGCACATTCAGGCAAGTGGATTGGAATATTTGAAAGACTGATTGTCGCGGCGCTTTCCCTGCTGAACCAATATTCGGCTATTGCATTTATTTTTACTGCAAAAAGTATCGCGCGCTTTAAGCAGCTGGAAAGTGACAAGGATTTCGCTGAGGTTTATTTGCTGGGTTCATTGGCAAGCGTGTTCTTGGCAATGGCTTCTGCGATCTTATTTAGTTATTTGTTTAGCGGCACCGCTTGTTGAAGTTATTAGAAACGTTAGATAGGTGAAGGATTGAGAGGCCGTCTATGGATGTCCTATCTGTTGAATTCCATCGGGAACTTATTAATAAATTAAAGCCGTGCATACATCGCTTGACTATGCGGCCGGGCTTATTTCGCGGCGATTATTGCGATTCCTTTGATGGGTTCCTTGCTGGAGAGGCGGTATCGTTTCTTTACGTTCGTGATCCGGGTCCGTTGCAAGACATGCTGGAGACTGATTTTATCGACGTGTTTCTTTATGAAAGCGATATTCGTAATTGCTTTTACTTCATTAGAAACGCTGGAATTAGCGCAATGCGAAAAGGGAACAAAGGCCTGTTATTCGATAAGAGCCTATCGAAGAAGGAATTCCTTGACAGTATTTATGAACAGCTGAAGCAAATGGAAGATACTGACTGCTTCTCAAAAGACGAGGCAAGTGATCTTGTTTATGCAATAGGGAACAGTTTGATTGACAGTGAGAGTCCTTCGTTTAAAAGAGTTTTGGGTGGGCACTGATTTTTGAGCCACGCTGCTTTCAGCCGTCGGTAAACACTCATTGGCCAAATGGCAAATAGTCCATCCGGCTTGGCCCCCGTCCCCCCCCCAATCTAGTAGACTCTAAACCGTTGCTAGATTAGGGGGATTTTCCATGAGACGCTCCATGAAACGAGTTTCCGGGGCCGCCGCCGTCCTCGCGCTCGCGGCCGCCCTGGCCCTGTGCGGGCCCGCGGCCTACGGCGCCCCCGCCGCGGCGGGGGACAC
>OGPR01001406.1_pt1 | contig 20227 bp, 13 predicted proteins | sample 1552981 | NCBI WGS metagenome assembly OGPR01 (sample SAMEA2580260, study PRJEB22360) | human gut metagenome | biome: human gut; feature: human-associated habitat; material: faeces | place: Denmark | collected 2008/2010 | reverse complement strand
CGACCGCCCAGTTCATCGCCTGAATGGCGTAGGCAGAGAGCTGCGCCGTGTCGGCAAAGCTGCCGAGATTTTCCTCGAGCGTCACAGCCGTCATGCCGCCGTAGACTGCGTAGCGGTACAGGATCGCCGCAAGCTGCTCACGGGTCACGGGGTCGTTCGGGCCAAAGAGGCCGGAACCGTAGCCGTTGACGATGCCGTTGGCCGCCGCCCATGCGACCGCCTTGGCAAACCACTTGCCGGCGGCCACATCCGTAAAGTCGGACGAGCCGGAAACGGACGGGCTGCCCGCCATGCGGTAGAGGATGGTAACGATCATGGCGCGGGTCAGCGGTGCGTTGGGAGAGAAGCGATCGGCGCCCGTGCCGTCCATGATGCCCTTCTCGTAGACATAGCGGACATCGTTATAGAACCAGTCGCTGCCGGACACATCGGCAAACGGGAGCCCTACCGGGGCCGCAGGCTTGGCCGGGGTGACCGGGGCGCTCGGGGTGCCGGGGGTGATGGGCGGAGGCGGCAGGACGTTCTTCTGCCAACGTGCATAGAAGGTCTTTTCGCCGGTTTCCGTCGCCTCGATCTGCTTGACCTGTACGCCGCCGGAATACGCGGTGAACCAGCCGAGGAAGGTATAGCCGGGCTTGGTCACATTGGTCGGCAGAACGGTCACAGTGCCCTTGGTGTAGGTCGTCGGGTATTCACCGTTGATCGTGCCGCCATCGGTGACGTAGGTGATGCTCCACGTCTCGACCGGCGTCTCGCCTGCGGTGCAGACGACATCAGCGCGGTTGCGGATACGGATACGCGGATAGACGGGCGTGCCGTCCGAGAGGACGAAGGTGTTGTCATAGGAAGCCAGACCGACCGCCTCGACCAGATTGCCGACAACTGCGTTCTCAACTTCCGTGTCCTTCGTGATGTAGCCGTCGATGAAGACGCGTGCTTCGTTGCCGGCTGCATCCTTGACCATGATGGTCTGAATCTTGCCTTCAGCCTCTTCCACTCTGGTGATCGTGCCCTTGATCTTGACGAGGCTGCCGAGGACGGAGCCGTCGTTGATCTGCGCGGCAGTGACTTCCACGGGAGCCGGAGCCTCCGCGTCCGCAATCTTTTCGATTTTCGTCACAGCCAGCTGACGCTCGCCCTGATAGGAGGACGTCGTACCGGTGACACGAACCTTATCGCCGATCTTAAAGTTGCCTGCGACCGGGAAGGCGTTGATACCGGCGGTGTTGTCCTGCACATAGATGCAGTCGAAGAACGCGGTATCCTTGTCATAGCCGGAGGCGTTGGAGGTCACGATGCCCTCCACGGTAAACTTGACGCCCTCCTCTGCCTCTGCCTGCACATCCGCGATCTTGGCGATCTCGGTCTGGTTGAGCATGGAGACGAGATTCTGGCAGATCTTGTAGTTGGAGTAGTTCTTCTCCGCGCCGCTGTCGGAGGCCTGGTACTGCACCTCGAAGTTCGACATGAAGGCTGCGCCGGAGACGATGATGAGGCCCTTGCCCTCGATCTGCTCGGACGCCATGACCATCAGGCGGTCATCGTTTTCTGCGAAGGTGTACTTCGGGGTAGCTGCGCCGCCGAGGCCGTCGCTGTCAACGTCCACAGAGTAGGTCGTTGCATGGCCGTAGACTGCCGGGCTGACCGTTGCGGGCAGCGTAGAGGTCGGGTTGCCGTCTGCGTCTACTGCGTAGATGGACGCGCCGCCGTAGTGGCTGAAGCGTTCGGTGTAGAGTTTGTCATACGGATGCTCTGCATCGAATTCCACGCCGTCCAGAAGCGGGTTATCCATGTTGTAGGACGAGAAGTAGAGTCTCCACTTGTCAACGCCGTCGGCTGCAGAGCGAACATCGTCATACGTTGCGTCGTCAGAGATACGGAGGCTGGAGCCGAGTTTGGCAAGAACCTCGTTCTGCGTCGCGGCCATATGCTTGATGTCCGGGTTGTTCTGGATGATGGGGTAATTCTCGTAGTTGTCAGACCAACCGGCGAGGATCACCATACCGCCGTTGTCGTTGAACGTCTTGATGGCGTTCAGTTCTTCTGTGGAATAGGTCTTGGGGTCAGCCTGCGCTGCCTCCAGCCGGCGGGACGGAGCCGTCAGGATGATGGCCTTGTACTTGGAATTGCCGCAGGCCGCGATGAGTTCCTCGCTAGTCTTCAGCGTGACTGTACGCACGGAATAGGCCGCAGCCAGTTCGCCGAAGTTGCCCATGGAGTCCTTATAGTTGCCTGCAACGTATTCGTTGTAGTGCGAGGCGTCAATGCCGATGTAGACAAGCTTGCTTGCGTCAAGCACATCGAGCGTGACGTCCTTGGTGAACGTGTACTCCTTGCCGTCCTGCTCGATCACAGCCGTGATCTTAACAGTCATGATGCGGGCCTTTGTCGGGGTATACTTGAATTCCACATCCTGCGTGCTGCTTGCAGCCAGCGTGATGGGATCCGTCACGGTGCCGATGGTTTCGCCGCCGATGGCATAGGTGATGGACTTGATGGTAGCGGGCTTTGCCTCACTGTTGAAGAACGTAGTGGTGATGGTCAGTTCTTCGTCGGTGACAGGGGTAGACGTGCCGCATTCAGCCTTGGAAATGCCAAGCTTGAGCGATTCGCCGACCCAGACAGGCGCGGTCACGGCCAGATCGCCGTCGGCCTCGGTGACACGGACAAAGTAATAGGTGTACTCAGGCGCCAGTTCCACGCTGACGGAGCCCTTGGTGAGATCTGCGGCACTGTCCCAGGTATAGGCGACCTTGCCGGAGTTGACGACCAGTTCGACCTTGGCGATGGAATCGGTGCGGTCGGGATCGTTGAAGGAGATCTCGAAGTTCAGCTTCTCAGGAACGTCAATGATGGAGCCCATCATGTTGCCGTTGACCGTGTAGTCCAGTTCGAGGTTCTTGTCCTCGGTGGCGTACATACGGCGTGCTCTGAGCGCTGCGTAGATGCCGGATTCGGAGAAGTCGTCGGTCAGGATGACGTCGCGGGCGTCGTTGGCGTTGCCCCAGCGGCCCTTGTGGTTATCCTGGTTGTTGGTCGGGGCGACGTGCCAGCCCTTGTCGAGCGCCATGATGTACTGCTCGTAGCTGGGATAATAGCCGCCTGCGCCGATCTGGCCTTCGCCGTTGCCGACTTCGACCATGTACATACGGGTGTCAACGACCGCATCCCAATAACCGAAGTCAATGAAGTTGCCGAACGTCGTGCCCGGATGGTTGAACTGGCTGATGGAATCGACGCCCTCTGTCTGCGACAGAAGCTTGTAGTAGGCCTGCAGGCCTGCATCCTTGGTCTTGTTGTTGAGCGTCGTGTTGTTGCGGGAGACGATGCCGGGGGTGTTGAAGGTGTTGATATGGCCGGGACCGCCGGACCACGTCATTTCAAAGCCCGCAATGGCGACCATGCTGCCTGCATTTTCCGTATTGAACGCAGCGACTGCGTCCTTATAGGCTTTCCATGTTTCCTGGCTGTATTCCGTCGCTTGGCTCATGTCGTAGAGCGCGCCCTCGGGGTTGGCTGCGCCGGACTTGTCAAAGTAGTTGGAATGGTCGGTGAACGCGACGAAGTCAACGTTCGCGCTGTCAGGCAGCGCCTTGATATACGCCAGTGCGCTTTCCAGCGAGCCAGCGCCGTCGGAATACTGCGTGTGGGAGTGCAGCTGGCCGAAGTAGCGCTGGAAGGTCGCCTCGCCGATGGTGAAGGACCAGGTCTTGCTGGTTTCCTTTTCATCCGCACGCTTGACCGTCACAGTTACCGTGACCTTGCCGTCCGCCATATCGGCAGCCGGGGTGTAGGTGACCTTGCCGTCTGCGTAGGTCGTCTTGACCTCCGTGCCGTTGACAGTCATCGTTACGCTGGCGTTCTCGCCGGCGTTCGAGATCTCCGCGGAGATCTCCGGCCGCTTTTCGGCTCCGGTCTGCGCACCCTGCGCAGGCTTCACGTTGGAGATCACAGCCTCGTCGAGAATGTCTACGGTGTAGGACGCTCTGGCCTCGTTGCCCTTGACATCCTTGAACGCGAAGGTCAGGGTCATCGTGCTGCCAGCCTTGGCCGCCTCAGCGATGTCCGAATCATAGACCGTGATATGGACGCTGCCCTTGCCGGTGGTGAAATCGCCCGGAACCTCTACGTCCGTGTTGCCCTGAAGCTGGCTGATGCCGGGGATGTACGTTCCGTCGGCCTTCTTGACACTGTACTCGATCCACGGATTGTCGATTTCATAGATTGTGTCGATCTCGAGTTCAAACTCGTAATCGCTGCCGACATAGGCCGGGAGCATGGTTTCGGGGAAGGTGATGGTGGGCTGCACGACAAGGCCGCCGTCCACGTTCACGCCCTCCGCCACCGGATAGAAGAAGAAGGAGTAGATTGTATAGTCAAGATCGCCGGTCTTGCTGTACATGCTGTAGACCTTGAACGAGTCGGAGAAATACTCCAGCCATTGGCTGTGGCCGCTGAACTTCGCCGTGCGGCTCTCCAGCTCATAGCCGCCCACGCCGCCGGAGCAGGTACGGACGAGCCAGTCCGCGTCTTCGGTCGAAACGCCCTCTTCGGAGAAGTCCTTGCTGTAGAACGCGTTGTTGCCGGTGCCGTTGGCACAGAGATAGCCATACGCATCGCTCTTGAAGCGGAGGTATTCGCCGTTCTGCTCGACGGTGAACACAACAGCGCCGTTCGCCGGGGTGGCCTTGCCGTCCGCGACGGTGGCTGCCGCCTTTTCAATGGACTTGGAATCGTTCTCCGCCGCCAGAACCGCCTGTGCGTTCTGGTTGTAGATCACGAACTTGTCGCCGGGCTTGGGCAGATCGCCGGAGGGCTCATCGGAGCCGCCGTCGTCCACGACCAGATAGAACTGCTGGGCAAACAGCGCCTCATCGCTGATTCTGCTGTAGCTGCTCCAGTTGTTCTTCTCGGCGTACCACTCCAGATAGTTGCCGCGTGCGGCGTTCTGGATATAGAAGCAGTTTTCGGTCTTCGCAGCCGTGACGTTCCATGCGGTGTTCACATCGTCCAGCGGCGTGCTGCCGTAGCTTGCGCCCATGGAGAGTTTCTTGCCCTCGCTGGTGGAGAACGTGTAGGTGCCGTCTGCGTTGACGCCGACGGTCCAGATGTCGGCCTTGGTGTAGCCGGACAGCTTGCCGTCTGCCAGCGTCACATCCGTGCCCTTGTTATAGAAGCCGGAGTACTCGGTGGACAGGGCCTTGCCGTTGGCCGGGTTGAAGACCACGACCGTGTCGCCGTCGGACAGGCTGGTCACGATGCCGCTCTTGCGGACGCGATAGAACGCCTGCGCAAACAGCGCCTCGTTGCTGCCGATGCTACCGTAGCTGCTCCAGTTGCTCTTATCGGCGTACCACTCCAGATAATTGCCGCGCACGGCGTTCTGGATGTAATAGCAGCCGGTCGTTGCAGCCGCAGAAACCTTCCACGCGGTGTTCACGTCGTCCAGCGGTGTGCTGGTAAACTTCTCACCCATGGAAAGTTTCTTGCCGTCCTTGGTGGAGAACGTGTAAGAACCGTCCGCGTTGACGCCGACCGTCCAGACGTCGGCCTCGGTGTAGCCGGTCAGCGTGCCGTTCGTCAGCGTTACATCCGTGCCCTTGTTGTAGAAGCCGGAGTATTCAGTGGACAGGGCCTTCATGTTAGCCGGGTTGTAGATGACGATCTGCTCGCCGTCCTTGAACAGGCTCTGAACCGGTTCTTCGGCCTTGACGGTGTAGGCGAATTTCACTTCGTCGCTGTCGTCCATGCCGTCCTTCGTGGCCTTGACGGTGAAGGTGGTGTCTGCATTCACCTCGACGGGGTCGGTATACTCGGTATACTCACCCGTGGTCTTGTAGGAAATCTTCGCACCCTCAGTCTTGCACTTGAACTCGACCTTCGTTCCCTTTGCTACTTCGCCCGCAGCCGGGGTAGCAGTCGGGGTTGCGACCTGCTGCTTGGCTGCGGTTTCAATCTTGTACAGCGAGATCGGCTGCTGATTCTGCGACTTGTAGTAACGGAATCTGGTGCCGTTCTTTGCTGCATTGTTGTATTGCAGTGTTGTTCCGTCGCTGGTAACGATCACCTTACCGCTGGTAAGTTCAATCGTATTGAGGGACTGTGTGGAACCACTGTTCAGCTTGTTGCTTCCGGACTTACCCGAAATATACTTTCCGCTTGCAGACTTGATGGCGTAGCCGCCAGTCATCGGCTCAACGGTAAACGCATATTTCGCATAATCACCGGTGATTTTGCTGTCGGTGATCGTAACATCGACCTTGTTCCCTTCAACGTCAAGCTTGTCAAGGGAACCGTCCATAATCAGTTTGTCACCCTCGGACACGATCAGGTATGTACCAGACCAGTCCGCAGGCGCTTCTGTGACCTTGGTGTAGGTCTGCGTCTGCGTTGTCTCCTCCGCCATGGCGACCGGCATGACCGAAAGGACCATGACGACTGCCAGCAGCAGCGCGAGACATCGCGTGATACGTTTTCTCATGCTTGCATTTCCTCCTGATTTCTGTTCAAATTCTGAATGTTCATGTTGTGCGCAGGCTCGTCCTGCGCAAAGCACCTCTTTTGAAGCCTCCTTCTGCGTCCTGATACAGAAACGAAAACGGCAGCCGTCAAGGGAGCCGCAGTCGCAAAGTTCTGTGTCTATAGTATAGCAGTTCCACCCGTTAAAATCCAGTGCCTTTACGGAGATTTTACCGATTTTGCGTAAATTTTACCGGGAATTTTTTGTGGATTTTGTCTATATAATCCCTGACCAGCAGACAAAGCCCGCCCTGCAGTCCCCGCCGGGCGGGCAAATTATCACCCATGATCCTGTATGAACCTCTTCTGAAAGGGGAGTCTTTTAGGGTGCATTTACTTAATATTCCTCCTGTATTTTTTGCAGGACGGCTTCCTTTTTCGGGATGGACGGAATGCCGCCGGAAACTTCGGTGGAGAGGCTGGCAGCGGCTGCTGCGTAGCGGGCCATATATCAGCGCCTCCGGCGCCTTGTTCAGTTCCAGAAAGCGGGATACGGCGCTGCCGCCGAAGATATCGCCCGCGCCGGTCGTGTCAATCGGCTGCACCTTCGGGCAGCCGCAGGAGAATTCCGCCTGTGCATTTTTAAGCAAGCAGCCCTTCGGCCCCAGCGTGACCATGACGAGCCTCGCCCCCAGCGCCAGCACGCGCTCGGCGCCCTCTTCCGGGCCGCAGCCCCAGAGGAACTGCGTCTCCTCGTCGCTGATCTTGACAATATCCGCCTGCGAAAGCCCCCAGAGAATCTGTGCCTTCGCTTCCTGCTCCGTTTTCCACAGCGGGGCGCGGTAATTGGGGTCGTAGGTGACGAGTTTGCCGTGCGCACGGGCATAGGCCGCGGCCTTCTGCGTGGCCGTGCGGGCAGGCTCGTCCGTGCAGCTGAGTGAACCGAAGTGGAACACGCGGGCCTGCTCCAGCATGGCCGGATCGATCTCCTCCCAGCGCAGCTGCGTGTCCGCACCGGGCTTGCGTGCGAAAGCGAATGAGCGGTCGCCGTGCGCGTCGAAGGTCACGAAGGCAAGCGTCGTGAATGTGTCGGGGCTGATCAGAATGCCGCGCGTATCGATTCCGGCGCGGCGCATCGTGCCGGTCAGCAGATGGCCGAAGGTGTCGTCTCCGACTTTGGCGAGAAACGCGGTCTTCTTTCCATACGCGCTCAGCGCGGCAAGAAAGTTGCCGGGTGCGCCGCCAGGGTTGGCGGCAAGCGTGGGGTAGCCGTTTTCGTCCTTTGTGCGCTCCGCAAGATCAACAAGCAGTTCGCCCAGCGCGATCACATCATACATAATTTATTCCTCCTGTCAGTTTAAAAAAGCGGACTTCTGATTGCTCCAACGGAAACATATCCGTGCAGGACTGCATGGATGTCGCTGCCTTCTTTGCATCTGTCCGGACCGGGATTCGTGACGCGGATGGAAAGTGCGTCGCCGGTGCGAACATAGTCATTGTCATAGAAGCTGCACGCTGCCGGCGTTCTGCCGTACAGTACGCCTTTGCACTGCGCCGCGGCGCAGTCCGGGAAATTGACGTTCCACACGCGCCCCGGCTCCGCCGGGCGTGCAAGCAGCGCTTCGAGCACGACGGGCAGATACGCCTCCGCCGCGCCGGGATTGCCGTTCTCGCGCGCGGAAAAGGCAATGGCGGGCACGCCGTTCATCACAGCCTCCAACGCAGCGCCGACCGTGCCGGAATACGCGATGTCGAAGCCCGCGTTATACCCCCGGTTGATTCCCGTCAGCACCACGTCCGGCCGCACGGGCAAAAGCGCCTTGATCGCAGCCTTGACGCAGTCCGCAGGCGTTCCGCCGACGGCCCACGCAGCCTCGACCGGAACGGGGAACGGCGCTTCCGTCACGGAAAGTTCGCCCCGGATGGTCAGTTTCTGCGACATGCCGCTGCATTGGGTGTCCGGCGCTGCGACAAAGACGCGGCCGAACGGCAGCGCCGCCGCGGCCAGCCGCGCGATGCCCTCCGCGCCGATTCCATCGTCGTTTGCAATCAGGATCGTTCGTTTTTCCATATACCATGCACTCCCCTGTTTTTTTCTATCCGCATTCTACCATGAAACCAGCCCGGACTCAACCGCTGCGGGCGAAAAAATGCGCGCCGCGTTCCGCCTTTACATTTGCGCGCGTATGTGGTAAAATTCTCAAAAGTATGTGCAGCCGAGTTAAAGGAGGATGCGCTCATGCCGATGACAAACGCCGCTGAATATCTGGAGCGCACCGCCGCGCGCGTCCCGGACAAGATTGCCTTTTCCGACGCCTCCGGCAGTCTGACCTTCGGGCAGCTGCTGACGCGTGCACGGGCGCTGGGAACCGTGCTGGCCGGACTTCCGGGCTGCAAAAACGCGCCCGTGGCCGTGCTCACAGGCCGGACAGTACAGAGCGTTGCGGCCCTGCAAGGCGTTTTGCAGAGCGGGAATTATTATGTTCCCATCGACGAGCAGATGCCCGAAGCGCGCATGCGCCGCATTCTCACGCAGGTGCATGCCCGCGCGATCGTCTTTTCGGAATCGAGCCGCCCGCAGGCGGAGCGGCTTACGGACTGCGCGCCGCTTGTCTGCCTGGAGGAAGCGGAGAAAACCGCGCCGGACGATGCGCTCCTGCAAGCCCGGCGCGAGCAGATCATCGATCTGGATCCCGTGTACCTGCTCTTTACCTCCGGCTCGACCGGAACGCCGAAGGGCATCGTCATCTCCCACCGCGCCATTCTGGACTTTACCGACTGGCTGACGGACTTCTGCGGCTATACCGAGCACGAGGTCTTCGGCAATCAGTCGCCGTTTTACTTTGACACCTCCTGCAAGGATCTGTACCAGACGCTGAAACTCGGTGCAACTTGCGTGATTCTGGAGAAGAAATTTTTCGCACTGCCGCTGTTTTTACTGCAGGCACTCGACCAGCACGGCGTGACCGCCGTGAACTGGGCCACGTCCGCGTTCCATCTGGCGGCAAGTTCCGGCGCGCTGGAACGGTGCGTCCCGCATGCACTGCGGAAGATCGTCGTCGGCGGCGAAGCGCTGCAGGCGCGGTATGTGAACATGTGGAAGCGCGCGATCCCGGAGGCAGACCTTTATAATATGTACGGCCCGACGGAAACGACCGTTGACTGCGCCGCACTCCATCTGACGCGCGCGTACCGCGACGACGAGCCGATCCCCATCGGAAAAGCCTGCCGCAATATGCAGCTGCTGCTGTTAAAGGACGATCTGACCGAGGCAGCCCCGGGTGAAACGGGCGAACTATGCGTGCGCGGCTCCGGGCTTGCGGCGGGATATTTTGCCGACGCGGAAAAAACCGATGCAGCCTTTATCCAGAACCCGCTCTGCCCCGATTACCGCGACATTCTCTACCGCACGGGCGATATGGCCGTGCAGCGCGAGGACGGAAATTTCTATTTTCTTGCCCGCCGCGACGGGCAGATTAAGCACATGGGCTACCGCATCGAACTGGGCGAAATTGAAACGGCGCTCTACAGTGTCGATGGCCTGCACGACGCCGTCTGCTTCTACGACGCAATGCGCGACAAGATCGTCTGCGTCTATGCGGGCAATCTGGACACCAATACACTTGCAAAGGCGCTGCGGACGGCGCTGCCGAAATATATGCTGCCGAACGTCTATGAAAAGCTGGAGGCGCTGCCGCACAACGCCAACGGCAAGCTTGACCGTGCGGCGCTGAAGGAACGGTTTTTGCATGCGCAGAGTTGAAAGCTATGCAGCGCTTACGCCGCTTCTGTCCGCACAGCTTCGGCGCGGTGTGGTGACCAACTGCTTTTTATCCCCGGCAGACTACCAGCGCGAAATCGATGCCGGGCTTTTTTACGAGGAAGGAGACGGCTTTTTGCTGCTGCTTCGGCAGCGGGCCGGATACCGGCTCCTGAACTTCTATCTGCACCCCGGTGCAAAGCTTTGCCTGCCGGAGCAGCCTTCCCCGCTCATCACAGAACTTGCCTGCCGCGAAAAGGACCAAGACGCCATGCGCCGGGCGCAGGACGCGCTGTGCGCGCTCGGCTTTACCGAGGCGTTTTGCCGTCTGCGGCGTACGCGGGCGGCAATTCCTGTCCAGAATACCGCTGAGACTCCGGCAGAGGCTTCATTTGAGGCTGTGCGGGCATTTTTACTTGAACAGTTCGACCCGCTGACGGGCTGCATCCCGCCGGACGAGGAACTCCGACAGGCGGTCGGCGCCGGGCAGGTGCTGTGTTTGACAGACGCGAACGGAATTTCCGGACTTCTGCACTATACACCCGGGCGGGCGCAGTGCGAGATCCGCCATCTGGCCGTCCGTGCAGACTGCCGGGGGCTTGGATGCGCCGGACGGCTGCTGCGGCTGCTGGAGATGAAGACCGGCGGGCAGAAATGTATCGTCTGGGCGCGGGTGGGGAATACCCCCGCTGAACATGTATACGAAAAAAATCAGTTTCAGCCGGACGGATGGCGTTCCGTCGTGCTGCGGCTGGGATAAAGGAGTTTTGACACTATGAGGAAGCAGATCATTGAGATCCTGACGGAGATTTGTCCGGGCATTGACTTTGAGAACGAAACGGCCCTCATCGACGACGGCCTGATCGACTCGCTGGATATCGTCGCGGTCGTGACGGAACTGATGGAGGCGTTCGATGTGGAACTTGGCGTGGACGATCTGACGCCGGAGAACTTCAACAGCGTCGAGGCCATCGAGGACCTCATCGAGAGCCGGCAGAACTGATATGTCCTTTGCCTCCTTGCCCTTTGTGGGGCTCGTTGCGGCGGGCGTCATTCTGTATTATCTGGTTCCGAAGCAGGCGCAGTGGGTCGTGCTGCTGCTGGCGAGCATGGTCTTTTACCTGTCCGGCGGCGTTAAAAGCGCCGTCTGGCTCGTGCTGGTCGCGGGGTTGACGTGGCTGGCGGGACTGCTGCTCGAAAAGCAGAACGCACGCCCCGCGCCCGATAAGGCTGCGAAGACTGCCGTGCGCAGCGCGAAGAAGCGGATCTGTGCAGCGTGTCTCGTGCTCTGCTTCGGGCTTTTGTATCTCATGAAATACTGGAACTTCACGGCCTCCGCGCTGCCGTCTGCCCTCGGGGACAAGCTTCCCCGGTGGGATTTTGTTGTGCCGCTGGGACTATCGTATTTCATCTTTCAGAGCGTGGGCTATGTGATCGACGTCTATCGAGGAAAGCTGTCCGCGCAGAAAAACCCGCTGAAATACGGCCTGTTTGTTTCGTTCTTCCCGCAGATGGTGCAGGGTCCCATCAGCCGGTACGACCAGCTTGCCCCGCAGCTTTTATCGCAGCGCAGCCTTGACTGGCGCGATCTGAAGCTTGGCATTCAGCTGTGCCTCTGGGGCTACTTTAAAAAGCTTGTCATCGCCGACCGGGCCGCCGTGCTTGTAAACGCTGTCATCACGGAGAACTGCCCCTACGGCGGCGCGATCATTGCCAGCGGCATTCTGTTCTACTGCATTCAGCTTTACTGCGATTTTTCCGGCGGCATTGACATCACACGCGGCGTCGCGCGGATGTTCGGCATTGACATGGCCGAGAATTTCCGCCGCCCGATCTTCGCAATGTCCCTGACGGAATACTGGCGGCGCTGGCACATTACGCTCGGTGCGTGGATGCGCGACTATGTGTTTTATCCGCTGTCGCTGTCCAAGACCTTCGGGAAACTTTCCCGCTGGGCCCGCACGCATATCAAGGGCACAGGCGGCAAGATTTTTGCCACATCGCTTGCGACGTTCATCGTCTATCTGATCATCGGCATCTGGCACGGGGCGAACTTCCGCTATATTGCTTTCGGTCTGTGGAACGGCGTGCTCATTACGGCCTCCCTTCTGCTGGAACGGACGTTTTTGCGCTGGAAATCGGCGCTGCACATCAACGATAAATCCGCCGCATGGCGCGTGTTCATGACGCTGCGCACGATGCTGCTGGTGTTCATTGGGCGGTATTTCACGCGTTCGCCGCGCCTGAGCTGCGTGTTCCGGTTTTTGAAGACGACCGTGCTGCATCCGCAGCCGTTGCAGCTGTTCGACGGGACGCTTTTGTCGTTCGGCCTTGCAAAGACGGATTTTCTTGTGATCGCGCTGGGACTGGCCGTTTTGCTGACGCTTGAGTGCTTTCAGGAGCGCGGCGTACAGATCCGGGCTGCGCTGGAAAAGAAGTCTGGCTTTGTGCAGTGGCTTACCGTGACGGCGCTGCTGCTGGCTGTGCTGCTGCTCGGCGTGTTCCGGGCCGGGTATATCCCGTCGGGCTTTATCTATACGCAGTTCTGAGGCGGTGATCGAATGAGTTCAAAAAAATGGGTACTGGTCTTTCTTGCGACTGTCTTTGTGCTGGCCGCGCTGCTGGCGGCGCTGAATCTTGCCGCCGATCCCTTCGGCGCGTTCGGAGACAGGCTGCTTTCCTGGTTCTCCTACGACGAGACGAATAACCCCCGCGTGGCGAAGTTTACCTATCTCGAGCAGCACCATGATGAATATGATTCCTATATTCTCGGCTGCTCATCGACCAGTTCGTTCCCGGTAGACGCGTTCAACGAGGCGTATGGCGCCAGCTTTTACAATCTCATCATGTACGGTGCGGATATGCGCGACTGCGAAAAGATCGCGCAATATCTGGTGGAGCATTACGAGGTCAAGAATCTCATTCTGAATGTCTATCTCGACAACGGTCTGACCTACGACGAGGAATCCGACCGGCTGACGAAGAACCTCCACTATAAGGAGGACCCCGACACGTCCGCACTCTCGTATTACACGCGCTATCTCTTCGCCGACCCGCGCTATGCGCTTGCCAAGCTGAACGCGCTGCGCACGGACACCATTCTGCCGCAGACATTCGACGTGTTTGACGAGCGGACAGGCTGCTATGACAAGCGCGTGCGCGACGCAGAACCGATCGGCAGCGAGGAACGCTATCTCGAAAGCTACCCCGTCTTCGCCGACTATCCGCACCAGACGCTTTCGCTCCCGTATACGGAGCAGTGCATGCAGAGCGTCGCGTCGATCAAGGCTTTGTGCGAGGAAGCGGGTGTGAACCTCACCGTCGTCGCCGGGCCGGTGTATGCCGAGTATCTGAAAAATTATGAACCGGAAACCGTCGCGCAGTTTTACCGCTCGCTGGCACAGGTCACGCCGTTCTGGGATTTTTCGTCCAGCAGCGTCAGCTGCGAGATGCGCTATTTCTATGACGGCACGCACTTCCGCAACAACGCCGGCGAAATGATCTGCGCCCGCATGACAGGCCGCACGGATCTCTGGATCCCGGACGATTTCGGAACCTATGTGACCGCCGACACCCCGGAGGATTATTTTTTGAACGTCCTGTCGCCGAAACCACTTTCACAGGACGAGATCAGCACGCAGGTGCCCATCCTCATGTACCACCATCTGTCTGAGGACGTGACGAACAGCGAAATGGTGTCCCCGGAGCAGTTTGAGGCGCAGATCCGGGCGCTGGCCGAGGCCGGATATACCGGCATTTCGTTTGACGAACTGCAGGCATATGTCCTGCGGGGCGAGCCGCTTCCCGAAAAGCCGGTCGTCATTACCTTTGACGACGGGTACAGGAGCAATTACACGCTGGCCTATCCGATTTTGCAGAAATACGGCATGAAGGCGACAATCTTCGCCATCGGTGTTTCATTCGGAAAGGACCATTACAAGGACACGGACTACACCATTACACCGCACTTCGGTGCGGATGAGGCAGCGGAAATGACCGCGTCGGGCCTTATTTCCATCCAGAGCCATACCTACGACATGCACCAGTGGCCGCCGTATGAAACGGGCTCGGCCGTGCGGGAGAACATCCTCCAGCTGCCCGGCGAAAGCGAGGAATCCTATGTACAGGCGCTGACGGAGGACTTTACGCGCAGCCGTGCGCTCTTAGAGGGCGCGACCGGTCAGCCGGTCGATGTGCTGGCATATCCCGCCGGACAGTATTCCACGCTGACGCAGGTCACGCTCCAGCCGCTCGGCGTGCATGTGACGCTCTCGACCAATCCGGGCGTCAACACCGTCGTCAAGGGGCTGCCGCAGACGCTTTACGCCATGCTCCGCTTCGGCATTACGGAGGATATCTCGCCGGAGGCGCTGCTGGACATGATTCAATAATAGCTGCAATAAAAAACAGGCTGTCCGTTCAATGTACGGGCAGCCTGTTTCTTAAACCAAATACATGAATTTCCACATAAGCAAGACTAGAATGCAAAGCTTCATAAAAAATTTTAGGTCAGCAAAAATTTTGTTTGACATCTGCTTTTCATGTGGTATGATGGTAACAGAAGACGTCTGCACGGCAGGCGCCGCAGATCAGAAAGAATAATAAATAAATGGGAGGTACCCTGCGTTTATGAATTATGATGCTATCAAAAAGGCTGCCGAAGGCTACAGAACCGACATGGCAAAGTTCCTCCGCGACATGATCGCAATTCCGTCCGAGTCCTGCGAGGAAGAGGGCGTCGTCAAGCGCATCGCTGCCGAGATGGAAAAGCTGGGCTATGACAAGGTCGAGTTCGATAAGCTCGGCAACGTCATCGGCTGGATGGGCACTGGCGACAAGATCATCGCCATCGACTCCCATATCGATACCGTCGGCATCGGCAACCGCGAAAACTGGACTGCTGATCCCTACACCGGCTATGAGACCGACGAGATCATCTACGGCCGCGGCGGCTCCGATCAGGAGGGCGGCATGGCTTCCGCTGCCTACGGTGCGAAGATCATGAAGGACCTGAACCTCATCCCCGAGGGCTACAAGATCATGGTCGTCGGCTCCGTGCAGGAAGAGGACTGCGACGGCATGTGCTGGCAGTCCATCGTCAACGAATACTTTAACGGCCCCGAGGACGCACGCAGCAAGATCGAGTTCGTCATCTCCACCGAGCCGACCGACGGCGGCATCTACCGCGGCCATCGCGGCAGAATGGAAATCCGCGTTGACATGCACGGCGTCTCCTGCCATGGCTCCGCTCCGGAGCGCGGCGACAACGCGATCCACAAGATGGCTGAGGTCATCCTGAACGTCCGCGATCTCAACGAGAACGACGCTTCCGACGACAAGGAGATCAAGGGTCTTGTCAAGATGCTCGACCCGAAGTACAACCCCGAGCATTACGAAGACGCCCGCTTCCTCGGCCGCGGCACCTGCACCACCAGCCAGATCTTCTACACCTCCCCGTCCCGCTGCGCAGTTGCGGACTCCTGCTCCATCTCCATTGACCGCCGCATGACGGCCGGCGAGACCTATCAGTCCTGCCTGAAGGAGATCGAGGATCTGCCCGCCTGCAAGAAGTATGCCAAGGACGTCAAGGTTTCCATGTACATGTACGACCGTCCCGCGTGGACCGGCCATGTCTATGAGACCGAGTGCTTCTTCCCGACCTGGATCAACAAGGCCTCCGCGCCGCACGTCCAGGCTCTGGTCGATGCGCACCATGCCCTGTGGGGCGAGAACCGTCTGTGGGCCGACGAGACTGCTAAGGCAAAGCGCGAAGGCCGTCCGCTGACCGACAAGTGGACCTTCTCCACCAACGGCGTTTCCATCCAGGGCCGCTACGGCATCCCCTGCGTTGGCTTCGGCCCCGGTGCCGAGTCTCAGGCACACGCCCCCAACGAGATCACATGGAAGCAGGATCTGGTCGTCTGCGCCGCGCTGTACGCCGCTGTTCCCATGCTGTACAAGCCCGAGAACAAGGACGGCTCCGCCACCTCCTTCCGTCAGGAACTCACCGGCAACGACATTAAGTAAGTTTTGCGGCATACAGGCATGAGTCCCAACGGGGCTCATGCCTCCCGCAGTGTGAAAACCATCTGATAAAAAACTTAAGGAGAAAGAACATGAGCAAAACTGTTGAACTGGCAAGACATCTTGAGAAACTCCACATCAACAACATGTATAAGACCGACTTCTACTGGACTTGGGACAAGACCGACGACGAGATCGACGCTGTCTTTACCGTAGCCGACGCTCTGCGCGACCTGCGTGAGCGCAACAAGTCCACGAAGATCTTCAACTCCGGTCTGGGCATCTCCCTGTTCCGCGACAACTCCACCCGTACCCGCTTCTCCTTCGCCTCCGCCTGCAACTTCCTCGGCCTTGAGGAGCAGGTCCTCGACGAGAAGAAGTCCCAGATCGCCCATGGCGAGACGGTCCGTGAAACGGCCAACATGGTTTCCTTCATGGCTGATGTCATCGGCATCCGCGACGATATGTACATCCATCAGGGCCACGAGTACCAGAAAACGTTCATGGACGCTCTGGAAGAGGGCTACCGCGACGGCATTCTCGAGCAGAGACCCACGCTCGTCAACCTGCAGTGCGATGTTGACCATCCGACGCAGTGCATGGCCGACATGCTGCATGTCATCCACTACTTCGGCGGCGTTGAGAATCTGAAGGGCAAGAAGGTTGCCATGACCTGGGCCTACTCCCCCAGCTACGGCAAGCCGCTGTCCGTCCCGCAGGGCGTTATCGGCCTGTTCACCCGCTTCGGCATGGACGTCACGCTGGCCCATCCGGAAGGATACGACGTGTTCCCCGAGGTTGAAGAGATTGCCCGCAAGAACTGCGAGAAGTACGGCTCCAAGTTCCACAAGACCAACTCCATGGCCGAAGCTTTCAAGGACGCCGATATTGTCTATCCGAAGTCCTGGGCTCCGTTCAAGGCGATGGAAAAGCGCTCCGAGCTGTACGTCAAGGGCGACCAGAAGGGCATCGACGAGCTCGAAAAGGAACTGCTGGCGCAGAACGCCGAGCATAAGGACTGGACCTGCTCCGAAGAGATGATGAAGCTGACGAAGGACGGCAAGGCTCTGTACCTGCACTGCCTGCCCGCCGACATCTCCGGTCTGTCCTGCCCCGAGGGCGAAGTTGACAACTCCGTGTTCGACCGCTATCTGGTGCCTCTGTACAAGCAGGCTTCTTACAAGCCGTACATCATTGCCGCTATGATCTTCCTGGCTCAGGTCAAGGATCCGGTCAAGGCTCTGATGGACCTCGACTCCGCTGACAACAAGCGCAAGATGTTCTAATTCGCTTCTGACTACACAAATAAGCATATGGCAGGAGCGCCGCTCCTGCCATATGCAGTATCAAGAGGAATTATAAAATGGCTAAAAGAATTGTGATCGCTCTGGGCGGCAACGCTCTGGGCAAAAATCTCGAAGAGCAGATGCAGGCTGTCAAGACGACGGCCAGCGCCATCGCAGACCTGATCGAAGACGGCCATGAGGTCGTCATCGCGCACGGCAACGGCCCGCAGGTCGGCATGATCCAGAACGCGTTTGCCGCTTACCACAAGCAGCAGGCCAAGAGCGACATCATGCCCCTTTCCATGTGCGTAGCCATGAGTCAGGGCTACATCGGCTACGATCTGCAGAACATGATCGGCGAGGAGCTTGACCGCCGCGGTCTGGGCATCCACTGCGCGACTGTTCTGACGCAGGTTGCCGTCGACCCGGCCGACCCCGCGTTCCAGCATCCGACCAAGCCCATCGGTGCGTTCATGACCGAGGAAGAGGCCAAAAAGCTCGCCGCCGAAAAGGGCATCGACGTCGCCGAGGACGCAGGCCGCGGCTGGCGTCAAGTCGTCGCAAGCCCGCGCCCGAAGGAGATCGTTGAGATCGCCACGGTTCGCGCGCTTATGAACGCAAAGCACGCTGTTATCGCTGCCGGCGGCGGCGGTATCCCGGTTGTGTGGGAAGACAAGTATCACCTCAAGGGCGTGCCCGCCGTCATCGACAAGGACTTCGCCTCCGAGTGCATGGCCGAGCAGCTTGACGCCGACATGCTTATCATCCTGACAGCTGTCGAGAAGGTCGCCATCAACTTCGGCAAGCCCGACCAGAAGAATCTGGACGAACTGACCCCGGAGGAAGCCCGCAAGTACATGGCCGAAGGCCAGTTTGCCCCCGGCTCCATGCTGCCGAAGGTCGAAGCGGCTGTCAAGTTCGCCGAGTCCAAGCCCGGCCGTACCGCCCTCATCACCCTCCTGGAAAAAGCCAAGGACGGCATCGAAGGCAAAACCGGCACCGCGATCCACCTGTAATCTCGCCTCAAACAACGGCCTGCTGCAAACCTGATGGTGCAGCAGGCCGTTTGTATCGCTTTAATCAATGAACAGCTTCTTAGGGTGTATCTGAAAACTCATGATGTGACCGGCAGCGAGGGATTTTTGCGTTGCGCAAGACATTTTTTCGCAGGAATACTGACGTATTTCAAGGAAAAATGACGCGGCGCACCGCAAAAAGGCCCGCTGTCCGGGTGCGTTGGGAGTTTTCAGATACACCCTAGGTGCCATTCTCACATTTTGCTTTCCTATATGTGATGCTGCTCGGTTGCTGTGGCATAAATTGCATACGTTTGTACGTTGAGTCTTTAGAAGCCAGTTCGATGGAAACTCTTGCAATTTGTTTCTGCGAATGGTGCAGTCCAGAATATAAGTCGGTGAATCAGAAGCTTTCTATGACTCTGCCGAGCGCAGTGCGCGGGACAGGGCTGCAGCGTTTTGATATCCGACTTTCTCCGCAGCCTGCGTCAGTGTATTCCCGGATGCGATTGCCTGCTTTGCGAGCGCAAGGCGGTAGGTTCGCAGATACGCATATATGAACGTCTGGCGCAGGCATTCAATCCGGTCTTATTCTGCGCCGACGATTGGGTACAACTTGCGCAGGAGGCCGGTATGCAGTACATCGTCGTGACCGCCAAGCACCATGAGGGCTTTGCGCTTTTCGACACAAACTATGACCGCTACAACTGCGTGACCGGCGCGCCGTTTGGCCGCGACCTGATTGCGGAGTTGGCAGAAGCCTGCGCAAAGCATCACATGAAGCTGGGGCTTTACTATTCGCAGGAACTGGACTGGCACGAGCCGGACGGCGGCGGTTACGGCGCGAGGGAACTGAACTGCGGCTGCATGAGTTGGACAAATGACTGGGATTTTCCGGACAACGCGCACAAAAACTATACTCGCCTGTTTGAAAGCAAAATCAAAATGCAGGCAAAAGGAGCTGCTGACAAATTACGGGGAGCTGGCTCTTATTTGGTTTGATACGCCGAATGATATCACTGATGCGCAGAGCAAGGAGCTCTATCAGATGGTCAAGCACTATCAGCCAAACTGCCTCATCAACTCCCGCATTTCTCGCAATGAATCAGTCGGCGATTACCGCTCATGGGGCGATAATGAGATTCCGGAGGAATACCAGAAGAACGGACTGTTTGAAACACCGGCAACGCTGAATGATACATGGGGCTATAAGTCGTTCGATGAAAACTGGAAATCCGCAGAGGAGGTTCTGCGCCTCAAGCGGCATTTGAATGCGCGCGGTATCAACTATCTTTTGAATGTCGGCCCGGACCCAATGGGCCGCATTCCTGCGCCCGCACAGGAAATCCTGCGCAGGGTTGGAACGCTTGGATGATACAAAGCTGCCCGGCTGCCGCCGGGCGGCTTTGATTTATCTCTATATGCCCGTGAACGCACCTGAAACGAATTGTTCAGTCGAGAATTGGTGCGCCCCCGGTGCAACGCGGCGGCTGATTCCGTGGAGCCGGATTCCTGCATCTACCGGTGTTGAAACTTCAAACTGCGCAGCGCCGTCCATATCCAGCGCGTCCATTGCCTGTGCCAGAAGCTGTGTGGAATGCGCATAGAATGCTGTTGCGATAAAATTCTTGCGGGAAGCGCCGGTATAATTGCCCTCTCCGGCGTCGAGCGCCAGCCAGTCG
>OGPR01001402.1_pt1 | contig 20272 bp, 16 predicted proteins | sample 1552981 | NCBI WGS metagenome assembly OGPR01 (sample SAMEA2580260, study PRJEB22360) | human gut metagenome | biome: human gut; feature: human-associated habitat; material: faeces | place: Denmark | collected 2008/2010 | reverse complement strand
CCTTGCACTTGACCTGTGCAACTTCGGGAGCAACGGCAGCGTCAAACTGCAGCTCGCCGTCCACAGCCAGCTCGGGGTCCATTTCCTGAGCCTTGATGGTAGCGTCATGGCTCAGAGCAACGGTGCCGCCCTTGCCGGAACCCTTGGTGGAGAAGCTCAGAACTGCGACCTTCGGATCGATGCCGAACAGCTTTGCGGTCTTGGCAGTCTCAACGGCCACCTCAGCCAGCTTTGCGGATGCAGCGATCTTGACCTCGCCGGTAGCCTTATCAACGGTATCGGTGTAATCAATGTTGACAGCGCAGTCGCCCATGGCAATGCGCTTCAGGCCCTCTTCGCCAAAGTCACGGTCCAGAATGAAGCAGGAGCTCACCAGGTGTGCGCCCTTCTTGGTCTTGACCAGCTGCAGAGCGGGGCGGATGGTATCAGCGGTGGAGTAAGTAGCGCCGCCCAGCAGGCAGTCAGCCTTGCCCATCTTGACCAGCATGGTGCCGAAGTAATTGGACTTCTTCAGCATTGCGGTACACTCTTCAGCGGTCTGCTTGCCCTTGCGCAGCTCGACCATGGTGTTCACCATCTCGTCGAAGCCTGCGTAGTTCTCAGGGTCAATGATCTCAGCAGCGGAAATATCAAAATTGCCTGCGGCAGCAGCGGCCTTGCACTCAGCCTCGTTGCCCACCATGACAACCTTCAGAACGCCCTCGGCCAGCAGCTTGCTGGCTGCCTCCAGGATGCGGGGGTCATTGCCCTCGGTAAAAACGATCGTCTTGGGGTTTGCCTTCAGCTGTGCTACCAGCGGTGCGAACATATCAGCCATTGTTGATTACCTCCGAATTAACTATCCAATATTCACATCCGGGTGCCTGTTGGACACAAGGATGCCTTTCTCTTTTATTCTAGCACACCCGGCAAAAAGTTCAAGACAAAATTGGCTTTTTGTGCTATTATTTTAGGAGAAAACCATTTTTTATTTGTGAATAAATTATCATTCAGCTGCAAGGAGATCAAACTGCTATGGATTGGGATACATTAAAGGCTGAGTGCCTTGCCTGCCGCAGATGTGAGCTGTGCACTGACCGCACCCATGTGGTGTTCGGGCAGGGTGTCCAGACTGCCGAGGTGCTGTTCGTGGGCGAAGGCCCGGGCCAGAGCGAGGACGAGCAGGGCCTGCCCTTTGTGGGCCGCAGCGGCCAGCTGCTGGACAAATACCTGTTTGCCATCGATCTGGACCGGAGCAAAAACTGCTACATTGCCAACATCGTCAAGTGCCGCCCGCCCCACAACCGTGACCCGCTGCCCACCGAGAGCGAGGCCTGTATGCCCTGGCTCCGGGAACAATTCAAGCTGCTGCAGCCAAAGATCGTGGTCTGCCTGGGCCGCATCGCCTCCCAGCGGATGATCCGCACCGATTTCTCCGTGACCAAGGAGCACGGCACCTTTGTGCAAAAGAACGGCGTATGGTTCATGGGCACCTTCCACCCCGCCGCCCTGCTCCGGCAGGCGCAGAACAAACCCGCCGCCTTTGCGGATTTTGTGGCCCTGCGGGATAAAATAAACGAAGTCTGTCTGCATACCTATTAACCCCTCCGTCCAAGTATCATCTTCCTTCATTTTTGCATACCCTAAAGCAAAAGTGAGGTGTTCTGATATGAAAACGATCCAAAGCCGTTCCCCCGATTTCTTTCTGGGGGCCACCACACCGGCGGGCTTCAAGGGTTATTTTGAGCCGCTGCGCCGGGAGCCCGGGATGCAGATGCTTCTCATCAAAAGCGGGCCGGGATGCGGCAAATCCACCTTGATGAAACATCTGGCCCAGGCCGCCGAGCAGCAGGGCCAGCGCATCGAAAAGATCCACTGTGCCAGCGACCCGGACAGTCTGGACGGGGTCATCTTCCTCGACCAGAAACGCGCCATCATCGATGCCACCGCGCCCCATGTGGTGGAGCCGGACGCGCCCGGGGCTGATGAGCTGGTGGTGAGCCTGTACCACACCATCGATGCCGGAAAGCTGGCTCCCCACCGGGACGAGGTCAAGGCCCTGTTTGCCCGGAATGCCGCCCTGCGGGGCCGGGCAGCCCGGTATATCGCATCGGCAGGCAGCCTGATGCTGGACAGCCGCCGGGCCGAGGCCTGCAGCGCCAACTTTGAAAAGGTGCGCCGCTACGTCAAGCGGCTCTGCACCCGGCTGCTTCCCCGCACCGAGGGCACCGCCAGCGAGGAGCTTCGGCTGCTCTCAGCCATTACCCCCAAGGGGATGGTATTCTACCGGGGCACGGTGGAAGCGCTGGCCGACCGGTATGTGGTATTCCGGGATGATTATGGGGCGGTCTCCCGCCTGCTGCTGGAACTCATACGGGCCGAAGCACTGGCCCGGGGCTACCACATCATCACCTGCCCCTGTGCCATGCACCCTGAAGATCAGATCGACCACATCTTCATCCCGGCCCTGCGGCTGGCTTTTTTGACCGACAACCTCTGGCATCCCATCCAGCTGCCCGGCGTGCAGGCCGTGCGCTGCACCCGCTTTGTGGACCGGGAGAACCTGTCCGGCTTCCGCGCCCGCCTGCGCTTCAACGACCGTGCCGCCTCCGAGCTCATCGACCAGGCTGTCGCCCTGATGGCTCAGGCCAAGAACTGCCATGATGAGCTGGAGACTTATTACCGGGCCGCCGTGGATTTTGACCAGGTGAATGCTGTTGCAGCAAATTGTCAAAAGATCCTGGGTCTCGGGTAGGCCCTGTTCTGTACAGCCTGACTGAAGCGCAGAATTTCAAGAGAAAGGAAGTGAACCCCATGCCAACCATCCGTCTCTCTGTCCGGGAGCTGGTGGAGTTCCTGCTCCGCACCGGCAGTATCGACAGCCGCTTTACCGGCTTTGACCGGGCCAACGAGGGCGCACGCATCCACCGCAGGCTCCAGAAGGCGGCGGGTGAAGGCTACGCCGCCGAGGTGTTCCTCACGGCAGAGCGGACGATGGAGGGAATCGGGTTCACCATCGAGGGCCGTGCCGACGGCATTTTTACCGATGAGGACGGCACGGTGGTCATCGACGAGATCAAGACCACCGCCGCGCCCACCGATGCCATCACGGAGGACATGAACCCCTGCCACTGGGCGCAGGGCATGGTCTACGGGGCCATCTGCGCCGAGCAGCGGGAGCTGGAAACACTGGATGTCCGGCTGACCTATTACCAGATCGACACCGATGAGATCATCCGCTATACCCGGCACTTCTCCGCCGCTGAGCTGGATGCGTTTCTCAACGACTTACTGCGGCAGTATCTTCCCTGGGCACGGCGGCAGCTGGACTGGGTGGAAGCCCGGGACCGGAGCCTTGGGGCCCTGCAATTTCCGTTTCCGGCCTACCGTCCCGGGCAGCGCGCCCTTGCCGGGGAGGTCTATCGCGCCTGTGCTGCGGGCAAGGCAGAGCAGAAGGGCGGTACCCGGCTGTTCTGCCAGGCACCCACCGGCATCGGCAAAACGATGAGCGCCCTCTTCCCTGCCCTGAAAGCCATGGGCGAGGGCAAGGGGGAAAAGATCTTCTACCTGACCGCCCGCAACACGACACAGGCCGCTGCAGAGGATGCACTGGCCCGTCTGCGGGCGGCAGACCCGGCGCTTTCCCTGCGCAGCGTGACCCTTTCGGCCAAGGAGAAGGCCTGCCTGTGCAAGGATGCTGAGGGCCGTCCCGCCTGCCTGCCGGAAGCCTGCCCCTACGCCAACGGCTATTACGAGCGACTGAAGGATGCGCTGGCCGACCTGCTGGACAGCGCCGTCCCCTATGACCGGGCCGCCCTAACCGAGACTGCCCGGCGGCACAGGGTCTGCCCCTTTGAGCTGGGGCTGGACCTGAGCGAGTGGTGTGATGTGGTCATCGGAGACTACAACTATCTGTTCGACCCCACCGTGCACCTGCGGCGCTTTTTCGATGCGGCGGGCGACTACATTTTTCTCATTGACGAGGCTCATAACCTGCCGGACCGGGCCAGAGCCATGTACTCGGCGCGGTTCTGCAAGAGCAGCCTGACCGATGCCAGACGGGCCATCGGCAAAGGAAAAAGCGCACTGAAAACCGCGTTGACAAAGGCAGACAAGGGCTTTCTGGAAGCACGGCGGGCGGTAACAAAGCTGGCCCCCCGCCGGGGTTCAGCGCCCACCGAATCGCCGACAGAGGCTCTCACCCGGCAGACCAGCCTTTTGGACACTGAACCGGCAGAAACCGCCTTTCCGCTGCCGGAGCCTTTGCTGGCGCGGGATGGCACGGTCTTTTTGCAAGAGCTGCCAAGGGAGCTGCTCCGGCTGCTGTTCAGCCTGCAGGCCCCCCTGCAGGACTGGCTGGAGGCCAACCCGGAGGCCGATGCCCACGCCCAGCTGCTCGAGCTCTACTTTGCAGTGCAGGATATCACCCGGGCAGCAGAGCGGTACGACGCGCATTTTGTCACCCAGCTGACAGCCCGGGGCAGCGAGCTGGAATGGGAGCTGCTCTGCCTTGACCCTGCCCCCTTTGTGGATGCCAGCCTTGCTGCTGGGCGGGCCGCGGCACTGTTCAGCGCAACACTCACCCCGCCGGGCTACTACCGCTCCGTGCTGGGCTGTCCCGATGCCCGGGCTGTGGCACTGGAAAGCCCGTTTCCGCCCGAACATCTGGGGCTCTACTGCCTGCCCGGGATCTCCACTCGCTACCGGGACCGGGGGGCCAGTGTGCAGGCCGTCTCAGATGCGCTGGCCGCACTGGCCCGGGCCAAGGTGGGCAACTATCTGGCCTTTTTCCCCAGCTACGCCTATCTGCGGCAGGGGCACGAGGACTTCACCGCCCGTTACCCGGACATCGGGACGCTGGCCCAGGAGAGTGGTCTGGACGACGCGGCCCGGGCGGCCTTTCTGGAACAGTTCGGCCCAAGCCCCGCAAAAACGCTGCTGGGCTTCGGGGTCATGGGCGGCATTTTTGGCGAGGGCGTGGATCTGGTGGGCGACGGACTCATCGGGTGCGCCATCGTGGGGGTGGGCCTGCCTCAGGTGAACCCCCGGCAGGAGATCCTGCGCCGCTACTATGACGAGGCGGGCGGCACCGGTTTCGACTACGCCTACCGCTTTCCGGGCATGAACAAGGTGCTGCAGGCGGCGGGCCGGGTCATCCGCACGCAGGAAGACAGGGGCGTGGTGCTCCTGCTGGATGACCGCTTTGCCCGCGCCGAATACACCCGCCTGTTCCCCCGCCACTGGCACCAGCTCCAATACCTGCGCAGCACCACAGAGCTGGAGCAGCAGCTTGCCGCCTTCTGGGCGCTGAACCAATAGAAAAAAGCCTGTCAGCGCAAAAACCGACAGGCTTTTTCTCATGCTCCGGACATTTTCCGGCTCTTACTTCTTTCTGGGCAGGGATCTGCGCAGTTCATCCCAGGCGGTCATCTCCACCAATGTGGTGGCGCGCAGGGCGGCAAACGCTTCATCCAGATACTGCATCTCGCTCACCGCACGCATGGCGTGATCCGAAATGCACCACTTCCCAACGACCGTCTGCGCCATCCAGTAGACCATCCGCTCGGTCTTTTTCCGCTGTTTGGTGCCCTCGCGGTAGCGGTCGGTGTTCTTCGCATCGTTCACAGGAACGCCTGCCGCTTTCAGCATCTCACAGCACTCCCAGGCGGCATCCACGATCATCCTGCGCTGTTCCACTGTGGTGCGGGAAAGTTCCCCATCCACCGCATAGCAGGCATAGGCGCAGGGCAGGATAAAGGCGATGTGGCTCTTGAGCCACTCGTCCATATCGCTGTAATAGGTCAGCTTGTAATGGGTCCCCTCAAAGGCAGCCTGCAGCCGCAGGCGGAATGCGCCGGACAGGGGAGCGGTTGCGCCGCCAACGGTCATTCCCATCCCCATGTGCACACTGACCAGCCGGTCATGCTCCCGGCGGCCTGCATTGTTCTGGAAGCCAAAGGCGATCTTATCCACCGGGCGCTGCATGGCCTGCAGCATCTCCTGCGCATAGGGATCATTGCCCACAAAGATGAAGTACTGGCTCCGGTTTGCCTTGAGGATGGGCAGCACATCGGCCAGCTGCCCGGCCTGCACCGTGACAAACACAAGGTCATACACATCCTCGGGGGCCAGCACATCTGTTGTCTGCATCCGATCCACCGTTGTTTTCCGCTGGAGCATGTGGCGGATGGTCAGGCCCTTCTGGTCAATGACCTCCTTCCACTCGCCCCGGGCCAGCAGGGTGACCACATTTTTCTTGTTCTGTGCCAGACTGTGGGCCAGCTGACAGCCCTGAACGCCTGCGCCGTACACCAAGATCCTCATAACGAGATACCTCCTGTTTTGCATGATCAGCCCGGCCAGAAACACCGGGCTGTTACTTTTTCAGGAACGAGAAGAAGCCCTTTTTCTCATAGGGCCGGGTCTGCACGCCGGTCACGGTGTAGCCCGTTTCGGCAATGGCAGCCTTCAGCGCCTCCACATCCACCGGCTGCTCCGAGACGATGACCGTCTCGCCCTTGGTGTGGGAAGAAGTCACCTTGTTCACCTGGGCGGTCTTGCGCACCACATCATTGATGTGGCTCTCGCACATACCGCACATCATACCATCGACCCTCAGGATCGTTTCTACCATTGTTGTTCCCTCCATACTGTATCTGCGGACACCCCTGTCAAACTGCACAAGTCCAGCCCGCTGTTTTCGTCATTTTGTTAGTTTTAGCTAACTCATTGTGGAAACAAAAAGGCTCCTGCCCCGCACATCACTGCTCTGCGGAACTTTTGCCGATCTGTTTTCAGCTTTATCATACCATACCGGTGGGCAAATTTCAAGCTGCCCGCAAAACCGGCCGGCGGACTTTATCAAAGGGTCAGTTCATGGAAAACAGCGCTGCTTTCCAGCTCTTTCCATTGCATCGTGTTTTCTTCCAGGGTCATGTAGCTGTGGAGGCTGTCCTCCTTGGGGATGCTCACAGAACCCGGATTCAGGTAAAGATTTCCCTGCCCGAACTCTGTCCAGGCCGGAACATGGGTGTGCCCATGCAGCAGCACATCTCCCGGGGCCAGCGGCGGCAGATTTTTCACATGATAGATATGCCCGTGGGTCGCATAAATGAGCCGCCGCCCCACCGGAAGCACCGCATAATCGGCCAGCACGGGGAATTTCAGCACCATCTGGTCCACCTCGGCATCACAGTTGCCCCGCACGCAGAGCAGCTTCTCCTTTTTTCCGTTCAGCAGGGGGATGACCTCCTTGGGGGCGTACTCTCGGGGCAGGTCGTTGCGGGGGCCGTGGTAGAGCAGGTCGCCCAACAGGAACAGCCGGTCGGCTCCCTCCCGCTCAAAGGCCTCCAGCATTTTGCGGCAGTAGTAGGCCGACCCGTGCAGGTCTGACGCGATCATCCATTTCATGGCAGATCCTCCTTTTGTGCGTTCTGTTCTTATTTTACCGCCGCCGCGCCCCTTGTCAAGGGCAAGGGCCCGCTGTAAAAAGTCATACTTTTATTTTAAAAAGTCCTTGACAAGTATCCCTGTGATGTGGTATCTTTGAACCAATAAAATATCGTGTGGATTTTTACAGCATTCTGCAACTTTTCGCCACACAATGGTACAAAAGCCATTGTGTGGCTTTTGCTTTGCCTTCAAATCCAAATCTGACCCTCAGGAGCAATGAAAATGAACGATACTTTTATGAAAACCAGACCGGTGTTCCCGCTGCTGCTCTCCATGGCCCTGCCCAACGTCATCTCGATGCTGGTGAACAGCCTGTACAACATCGTGGACAGCCTCTTTGTGGCCCAGATCAGTGAGCAGGCCATGACAGCTCTTTCGCTGGTGTTTCCCATCCAGAACTTTGTCAATGCAGTGGCCATCGGCTTTGGCATCGGCATCAATGCCCAGATCGCGCTCTACCTCGGCGCAGGCGACCACGAAAACGCCAACCGGGCCGCCACCCACGGCATGATGTTCTCCCTGCTGCACGGCGTGCTGGGCATGATCCTCTGCATTGCCATCATGCCCGGCTTCCTGCGCCGCTTCACTACCGATCCCACTCTGGTGGACATGGGCGTGACCTATTCCACCATCGTGTTCCTGTTCTCGCTGGTCAACATGGCAGACCTTGCCTTTGAGAAGATCTTCCAGTCCGTGGGCCGGATGAATGTTGCCATGGTGGCGCTGATCACCGGCTGCGTGACCAACATCGCCCTCGACCCTGTCCTCATCTTCGGCCTTGGGCCGGTGCCCGCCCTGGGCATTGCCGGTGCGGCCCTTGCCACCGGCATCGGGCAGGCCGTTTCCCTTGTGGTCTACCTCTATGTCTACTGCACCACCGAAGTCGCCGTCCGCTTCTCCCGCCGCTGCCTGCGGTTCGATGCCGCCCTTGACGGCAAGCTCTATGCCATCGGTGTACCGGCCATCCTGAATCTGGCCCTGCCCAGCCTGCTGGTCACCTTCCTGAACGGCCTGCTGGCGGTCTACTCCCAGAGCTATGTGACGGTGCTGGGCATCTACTACAAACTCCAGACCTTCCTTTACCTGCCGGCCAACGGCATCGTGCAGGGGATGCGCCCGCTGGTGGGCTACAACTACGGTGCCCGGGAGCATGGCCGTGTGTCCAGGCTCTACAGCCTGACACTGGGCCTGAGCGCCGGGATCATGGCCATTGGCACCCTGCTCTGCCTGACCATTGCAGGCCCGCTGATGGGTCTGTTCACCTCTAACCCCGAGACCATCGCCATCGGCCAGACCGCCCTGCGGATCATCTGCCTGGGGTTCATCGTCTCGGCAGTGTCTACCACCTCATCCGGCGCGCTGGAGGGTCTGGGCAAGGGCGTGCCCTCGCTGGTCATCTCCCTCTGCCGCTATATCATCTTCATCATGCCCATTGCGTGGGTGCTGTGCGGCCGCATGGGCCCTACCGGTGTCTGGCACGCCTTCTGGATCACAGAGGCCCTCTCTGCCGTGATCGCCTACGCAGTATATCACAAGGCAGTCCATCAGAAATAACCCTCTCTAACAAAAATTCCCGCTCGATGGAGCGGGAATTTTTTGTTATCATCTCTTCTTTTGTGGAAGGCTGCTCTCAGATCAGGCCCAGAGTTTTGAGCTCCCTTGCCACGCCGTCCTCCGTCACAGCCGGGCAGATGCGGTCGCAGAGCTTTTTCAGGTTGTCAGAGCCATTGGCCATGCAGACGCTGATGCCTACCACATCGGTCATCTGCAGGTCATTGTCGCTGTCGCCAAAGCCGATGGTATCGGCCAGCGAACACCCCAGCTCATCGCAGATGGCCTTGATGCCAGTGCCCTTGTTGAACTTGCGGTTGATGAGCTCTCCGTTGACGATGGCTGACGGGTTATCCCCCAGCCGGGACTCGCAAAAGATGAACTGATCCTCGTACAGCTGCTTTGCTTCAGCAAGGCAGGCCTCGTTGGGGGCGATGAACACCACCTTGTAAACCGGCTCTCCGTGGTATTCCTCAATGGGCCGGATGGTCATGCCATACTCCATCGTTTTGCGCCAGCGCTCGGCCTCACTGTTCAGCTGCCCCGGCTTGCGGGGGAACAAATGGGCGAACCGCTCGATCATCTTGATGCCGCCGTAAGTATCGTCCCGGGCTTCCAGGGTGCACTCGGCACCGGCACGCTCCAGCACCTCCCGCAGGCCCTCGACCTGCGCAGGCTCCATGGGAAGATCCACGAGAATTTTCCCATCACAGCCTACATAGCCGCCTGCAGAGCAGACAAAGCCATCGAAACCGTAGGCAAGCAGCGGCTTCGTCATGCGCAGGTTGCGCCCGGTGCACAGAAACACCTTGTGGCCGTTGGCCCGGGCCTGCCGGATGGCCTCCACGGCACTGGCCGGAACGGTCATCTCACCGGGCGGCAGCAAAGTACCGTCAATATCCAGAAAAATCAGTTTTTGTTTCATAGTTTCCTCACTCTTTCACTGCCAGTTCATGGTAAAGCCGCGAATCAGCAGACCCACGGCCAGGATCGCCAGCAGCACCAGCAGAACGGTGCGATTGGCCTGTTTCTGCTTCTGTCTGGCCCGGGCACGGCTGTTCCGGCTGCCGCCCTGCTTCCGGTTCTGGGATCTGCCGCCGGAGCTGCGGCCGCTCGTGTTCTGCTTTGTGCTGCTGCGGCGGGAAGCACTGCCGGAAGTCCCCTCTTTTTTTCTGCCCGCAGTGCTCTGGCCGGACTTTGCCGCGCGAGGGGCTTTCTCTTCCGGGGCCGCCGACGCAATGGGCTTTTTGGCCCCGCAGCGGCTCAGATAATCCTCAGCCAGCCGGTAATACTGGCCCAGCTCACTGGTGCGCAGGGGCGCGCCTGCATAGCCCTCTTCCAGTGCTTCCACTGCCTCGTTGAAGAGGATCGCCGCCTGCGCAGCCGCCGTGTGGTCGGAGGCATGGGCCGCTTCATTGCGGGCAGTGCGCACCGCGTTGCAGGCCCGGCGGGCAGCAGCGGGGTGCTCCGTATTGCCCAGCAGATCCAGCGGGCGGGCAGCATCCTTTTCAGGGTCCAGCAGCACCCGCATACACAGGGTGGTATCCAGCTGCTGCCAGCTGTTTCGGCCCGCCAGATCGGGCAGACGGTCATAATATTCGGGGCTCTCCTGCTGGCGGGTGCGGATGTGATCCAGCAGGGCTCCCAGGCTGTGCTCCCCGGGTTTGTTCTCCCAGTGCCAGCGCAGCAGCTTGCGGCTGATCTCATCGCAGGTAGTTTTGATCTCAAAAGCGGTTTGCAGTGCTTCGTCGGGCATAACGTTTCTCCTTCGTACAACCAAAAAACGGAGGAAGCGCAGCCTCCTCCGTCATTCATTTACATCATAAACTGATAATAGACGAAGCCCCACAGCGCAATGCCTGCGCAGACGATGGCGGTGATGGGCGGGACCCAGCGGACGAGGGTCTCAGCAATGCCGTCACGGCTCTCTTCCGCATCGTCCTCCTCATCGTACTGCTCTACCTCGGGTTCCGGCTGGCGGGCCGGGGCGGCACGGCGGGCAGCAGCAGGCATCACACGGGTGCCCTCGTCATCCACAGCCGCTGCACCGCTGCCGGGGAACGCCGCGCGGGTGGCGGCATCCAGCACCCGGGTAGGCTCTGCTTCCGGAACAGGGGTGTGTTCCACCGGCGGTGCAAAGCTGGTCGGAGCGCCGACAGGCTCTGCCGGGCGGGCCGTCGGGATGACCCGAGTGGGTTCTGCCTGCACCGGCGCGCTGGCCACGATGCGGGTCGGCTCTTCCTGCGGAGCGGCGCTCACCACGCGGGTGGCCTCCGCCGCCGGGGCCTGCTCTGCAGGGGCGGCCTTCTGGCCGGGCTGCAGCAGGGTGTTCAGGGCGTTCTGCAGCAGGATGCGGTCACAGCCGCACTCGGTGCAGTAGACCGTGTCCTCTTCCTTCGGGTGGAAGGAACCACAGGCACAGTACCAGCCGTTCTCGAACACCTGCGGCATATACTTGAGGCCGGTGCGGTTCATCCGGCTTTCCAGTGCCTTTTCCAGCTCCGGACTCAGGCGGCGCGGGGCCGGCAGGCGGACGCGCTTGATGGCATCCAGATGCACGACCTTTTTGCCGCTGTATACGTTCTTCAGGACCACATCCACGCTGGTGATGGCCTTCTGGGTCACGAACACGGCATCGTCCATGCCAAAGCTCTCACCGGGCTTGACCTCGATCTCGCGGTATTCAAAGGCATCCTCACACAGGATGATACCGTCCACACCCTTACACTTGAAGTGGATCTCCAGTGCAGTCAGGGTAACCTTGGAGATGTTCTTGAAGGTCAGGCAGACTGCGTTCTCGCCGCTGAGTTCGCCCTTGAGCAGTTCCACACAGACGAACTGCACCGGGCTGCCCGGGGTATAATAGTTGGCCCGGGTGCGTGCGACCGGGTTAAAATTTTCCTCCACGACACTCGCTCCCTTCGATCATTCGTTATCCTGCGGGGCATCCTGCGCCGGGTCGGGCATTTCCTCGCCCAGCACGGCCTGCTCCGCCTGTTCAGCGGGCTCTGCGCTCTCGGCAGGCTCTGCGGTCTCCACAGGGGCCGCCGGTGCGGCGGGTTCCTGTGCAGGCTCGTCACCGTCACGCGGGGGCAGCTTGCCGCCAGCCATCACGGTGTTGAACTCCTTCTCGTTGAGCTTTTCGCGCTCCATCAGAGCCTGTGCCAGCGCATGGAGCTGGTCGATGTGCTCCGTCAGGGTGCGGCGGCAGGTCTCGTAAGCCTCATCGATGATATCCCGCATCTCGCCATCGATCTCGGCAGCGGTGCTCTCGCTGTAGCCCTTGCCCTGGGTGAAATCACGGCCCAGGAAGGTCTCCTCCTGCGAGGTGCCGTAGACCACAGGGCCCAGGCGCTCGGAGAAGCCGTACTTGGTGATCATCTGACGGGCAATGTTGGTTGCCTGCTGCAGGTCGTTGGAGGCACCGGTGGAGATATCCTCCAGGATCAACTGCTCGGCCACACGGCCGCCCAGGCTGGAAACGATATCCTCGAACATCTCACCCTTGGTCACATAGCTGCGATCCTTTTCAGGCAGATACATGGTGTAGCCGCCAGCCTGGCCGCGGGGAATGATGGTGATCTCGTGCACACGGGGATGGTGCTTGCAATAGAAGCCTGCCACGGCGTGGCCCGCCTCATGGTAAGCGGTCAGCTTCTTTTCCTCGGCAGTCACAACGCGGCTCTTCTTCTCAGGGCCTGCCATGACCTTCATGGAAGCTTCCTCGATGTCCTCCATGGTGATAGCCTTGCGGCTGCGGCGGGGCGCCACCAGAGAGGCCTCATTGACCAGGTTCTCCAGGTCAGCACCCGCAAAGCCTGCGGTGCGCTGTGCGATGACTCTGAGGGAGACATCGGGAGCCAGAGGCTTATTCTTGGTGTGGACCTTGAGGATCTCCTCGCGGCCCTTGACATCGGGCAGGCCTACGTAGACCTGACGGTCAAAGCGGCCCGGACGGAGCAGTGCCTTATCCAGAATGTCGGCACGGTTGGTGGCTGCCATCACGATGACACCATCGTTGGCCTCAAAGCCGTCCATCTCGACCAGCAGCTGGTTCAGGGTCTGCTCCCGCTCGTCGTGGCCGCCGCCCAGACCTGCGCCGCGCTGACGGCCCACGGCATCGATCTCATCGATGAAGATGATGCAGGGCATGGTCTTTTTGGCCTTATCAAACAGGTCACGCACACGGGACGCGCCGACACCGACGTACATTTCCACGAAGTCGGAGCCGGAAATGGAGTAGAAGGGCACTCCTGCCTCACCGGCGCAGGCACGGGCCAGCAGGGTCTTACCGGTACCCGGAGGGCCCACCAGCAGAACGCCGTGGGGGATGCGGGCACCCAGCGTGTTGAACTTGTCGGGGCTCTTGAGGAACTCCACGACCTCCTTCAGCTCTTCCTTTTCCTCGTCCTCGCCGGCAACGTCGGCAAAGGTCGCGGTCTTTTTGTTCTCATGCTCGTCCTTCACCTTGGCCTTGCCCACGTTCATAATACCGCCGCCGCCAGCGCCGCCGCGCATCATGGAGAAGAGCAGGAAGCCGGTGCAGCCCAGCATTCCCAGGTAGAACAGGATCTCCATCCAGGGGATGGACTCCTTCAGGGTGGTGTAATCGTACTCCATGGGCGCGGTCGGGTTGGCTGCGTCGTAGGAATCGATATACTGCTGGACGTTCTCGATGAACACATAGGCGTAGGGCAGCTTGTAGCGCACCGTCACCGTGCCGTCATCGTTTCTGGTCGCCCCCACGGAAGAGGTGGAGGAGGAGAACAGATTGCTCAGCAGACCGCCGGAGGCCTGTGTGGCAGCGGTGGCACCTGTGGTTTCGGGCAGCTCCTGCTTGCCCTCCTTCAGCGTCAGGGTGATGATGCTGGTGTTACGGTCCAGCGTAAAGGCTGTGACCTGATTGTTCTCAAAGTAGTGCACCACAGTCGAGTAGCTCATGGTGGAGCCGCCGGTACTGCTGTCGCTGGTGCCCAGCACCGACCAGATCATCAGAACACCGGCCAGTGCCAGCGCCAGGATCAGGGGATTAAAGCGAGGTCGTTTCGGTTGCAAAAGGGATCAACTCCAGTTCTAATTCGTTTTTGTTATGCGTAGATTTCCGGTTTCAGCACACCCACATAGGGCAGGTTGCGGTATTTCTCATCGTAGTCCAGACCATAGCCCACCACAAACTCGTCCGGCACCTGGAAGCCCTCGTAATCGGGCTGGATGTCGGCCTTGCGGCGGCTGGGCTTATCCAGAATGGTGCAGATCTTCACGGAATTCGGGTTGCGCATCTTGAGCATGGGCACCAGCTTGGAAAGGGTGACACCGGTATCCAGAATGTCCTCTACGATCAGCACGTCCTTGCCGGAAAGGTCGCCGTCCAGATCCTTGATGATCTTGACCAGACCGCTGGTGGTGGTATTGCTGCCGCCGTAGCTGGACACGACCATAAAATCAATACTGCAAGGGATGGTCACAGCCCGCATCAGGTCAGCCATAAAGACCACCGAACCCTTGAGGATGGAGACGAGGACAAGGTTTCTGCCCTCGTAATCCCTGCTGATCTGTGCACCCAGTTCGGCAACCTTGGCTTTCAGTGCTTCCTCACTGACCAGGATGTTCTTGATATCGTCATTCATGCTCATGGGTTGTTCCTCCATTTTCCAATTCCAACTGCAAGACCTGTTCTGTCTCCTCGTCCGGGGCCAGCCCCTCGGCAAAGCCCTCCCCACAGACCCACAGGATCTCACTGCCCGCCGCCAGCAGCGGCAGGCCATCTCGTATTCCGGCAGGAATGCCTGCCTCATTCATCCATTTGCGCAGGGGCTTGCTCAGCCCCCGCCCCGCAGGCCGGAACCGGTCTCCCGGTTGACGGGTGCGCAGCGTAAGGGCAGAATATAACAAGGTTATTCTAGCATAATCCGCCCGATTTTTTAAGTCTTTTTTATGAACACCCTGTGTTTTTTCTCGAAAACCGCTTACAAAAAGCCGTGTTTTCAGGGTTTGACCCCCGGGCAGAGCAAATTCTGCCCCATCGGCAGGGGCAAACGGCAGCGAAAACGCAGGGGCCGCAGCCGCTTCCGGCCGGCTCTTTTCCTGCCAGAGCATCCCGCTGCCTGCGCAGAAGCGGACCGTATCGGTCAATTGCACCGCCCCGCTCCCCTGCTCCACCAGCTCTGCCAGCAGGCGGATGTACTTTTCCTCGGCATCCCGCACCGGGGCAACAAGGCTGTGGAGCGCTGCTTCCAGAATGAGCGGGTCAGCGCCCTGCAGCGGCTCCAGCCGCCATGCCGCCTTGGCTTCCCGGGCCTTACGGGCAGGCTGGGCTGCATCCAGACGCGCGCCAGAAAGCAGCTGTTCTGCCTGCCTGGCAAAGTAGGCATCCGCGCGGGCCGCCTTTTCACAGAAGCGGGCCAGATTTTCCTCTGCCGCATCGTTGACGCTGCGCAAGGCCGGAACGGCCCCATGGCGCAGGCGGTTGCGGGCGTAAGCATCGGACTCGTTCGTCTCGTCCGTCACCCAGCCCTGCCCGAAGGCGGCGCAGAGCGCTTCGGTTTCGCCCCGGGTCAGGCCCAACAGCGGGCGGCAGTAACCGGGCCGCCTGGGCCGGATGCCCCCTGCCCCATGCAGCCCGGTGCCCCGGGCCAGCCGGAACAGCAGGGTCTCGGCCTGGTCAGTAGCAGTATGGGCCGTTGCAATGCAGTCTATCCCGCCTGCCAGCAGTTGGGCGAAGCAGGCATAGCGGAGTCTGCGGGCCCAGTCCTCCCCGGCATGGGGCGGCACAGCCATTCCCACATCTGCCGGGCGGAAAACTGTCAGCGACACCCCCAGCCGGGCACACTCGGCCCGGACAAAAGCTTCGTCCCGGTCTGCAGTCTCACCCCGCAGGCCGTGGTTGACGTGGCAGGCCGTAAGGGGATACCCAAAAGCTTCCCGCAGTTCCAGCAGCACCCGCAGCAGCGCCATGCTGTCGGCCCCACCCGAAACGGCGGCGCACAGGTGCAGAGCCCGGCCCGGCTCCACAGGCGCAAACAGCTGCTCCTGCCGGGCAAAGCGTTCTACTTTTGCGATCAATTTTGATGTTTCGTCGTTCATCAGCGTTTGAAGTCCACATCCATAAAGCGGGTGTGTGCGCCATCCCAGCCCAGCGGCACCGTGCTAGTCTCGCCGTGGCGGTTCTTTGCCACGATGCACTCCGCGGTATCGGCATCCACCTCTGCCCCATCGGGGTTCTGGCTGGCGTAGTAGGAATCACGGTAAAGGAAGAGGACGCAGTCGGCATCCTGCTCGATGGAACCGGAGTCACGCAGGTCAGACAGCTGGGGCCGGTGAGAAGAGTTGTTGCCCTGCTTCTCCACCGCACGGGACAGCTGAGAAAGCGCGATGATGGGCACATTCATTTCCTTAGCCATAATTTTCAGGTTTCGGGTGATGGAGCTGATCTCCTGCACACGGTTCTCGCTGCGCTGGCCGGTGGTCATCAGCTGCAGGTAGTCGATAACGATCAGGCCCACATTGGGGCGGGTGGGGTCCTGATTGACCCGGCGGATCTTCGCCTTCATCTCGGTGATGGTGATACCTGAGGTGTCGTCCATATAGATGGGGGCATCGTGGAGCTTTTCCGTTGCCAGTGCCAGATACTCCCAGTCCTCACTGCGAAGGGCACCGGTGCGGAAAGCCTGGCTGTCGATGCCAGCTTCCGCCGAAAGGATGCGGTTGGTCAGCTGCTCCTTGGTCATTTCCAGGCTGAAAATGGCCACCGGCACCTTTTGCTGCATGGCAACGCGGGTGGCAATGTTCAGCGCAAAACTGGTCTTGCCCATACCGGGGCGGGCGGCCAGAATGATGAGGTCGCCGCGGCCAAGGCCGGTCAGGACGGTATCCAGCAGACGGAAGCCGGTGGGGATGCCCTTGTACTTGTCGGCATCCGGGCCGCTGATCTTCTGCAGGTTGGTCAGCGTCTCCACCATGCTGGAGGAAAGCGGGGTCAACGCGCTGGAATCCCGCCCGGAGCGGATCTCGTAGATGCGCTGCTCCGCATTTTCCAGCAGCAGGTCAGCGTCCGGCTCATCGCCCGCGTCCTGCAGAATGTCCTTGGCAACGCCCATCAGCTGGCGCACCAGATACTTTTCCTGCACGATCTGGGCGTAAGCCTTCACATTGGAGATACTGGGCACCGTCTCAGCCAGACCGGTCAGGTAGACCTTTGCCTCGTCCGCACTGGGGAACACGCCATCGGAGATGACGGCATCCAGCAGGGTGACAAAGTCGATGGTCTGGTCCGCCGTAAACAGGCGCAGCATCTCAGAATAGATCTGGGCGTTCTGCCGGGTGAAGAACATTTCCGGCCGGATGATCTCCACCAGATCGGTCAATGTCTCGGGCTTGAGCAGCACCGCGCCCAGCACGCTCTGCTCGGCCTGCATATTGTAGGGCAGATTGATGCCCACGCTCTCCAGATTCAGTTCATTGGAATAATGTCGTTGTTCGTTGGGCATGGTTCATCCCCCTCCATACTGGGCCAGCTTCCCAAAACGCCAAAAACGCCCCCTGCTTTCAGGGGGCGCAGATGGCATTTCAATCAGGCCTGTTCTACTTCCACCATGATCTTGAAGGAAGCCACGACACCGACATGCAGGCGCACCTTTGCGTTGAACACACCGGCATCCTTGATGTCCTTGGTCTCCAGCTCGATCTTCTTTTTATCAATGGGAGAACCGGCCAGCTGGGCCAGAGCCTCGGCAACTTCCTTGCCGGTGACCTTGCCGTGCAGGCGGCCGGATGCGCCGCCCTTGGCCTTGATGGTCACAGTCTTGCCCTCGATCTTTGCAGCCACAGCCTGTGCGGCGGCCACAGTTTCAGCCTCGTGGAAATCCGCAGCGGCCTCCTTGCCGCGTGCGATATTCACCGCAGAAGCATCGGCCACAGCGGCCAGCTTGCGCGGGAACAGAAAGTTGCGGGCGTAGCCGTCGGAGACCTCATGGATCTCATCCTTCTTGCCAATGCCCTTTACGTCCTGCTTCAGAATCACTTTCATGGTGTTATCCCTCACTTCTCACCGGGGAACCGGTGGATTTCTATGGTTAGTATACAGCATTCAGACCGTTGCGTCAACGCCTTCGATGACAGTGGGGTTACCCCAGCTCCCGTGCCGCTGCATCCAATGCTGCTTCGATCACCTTATCCATATCATAATACTTGTACTCACCCAGCCGGCCGCCAAAAATGACCTTTGTCTCGGCATCGGCCAGCGCTTTGTATTTTGCGTAAAGCGCGCCATTCTTTTCATCGTTGACGGGGTAATAGGGCTCATCGCCCTGATGCCACTCGGTGCTGTACTCCCGGCTGATCACCGTTTTGGGCTGGGTGCCGAACGCAAAATGCTTGTGCTCGATGATTCGGGTATAGGGCGTTTCCGCATCGGTATAGTTCACCACCGCGTTGCCCTGATAGTTGTCGGTATCCAGCACCTCGGTCTCAAAGCGGACGCTGCGGTACTGCAGCGCGCCCAGACGGTAGCCGAAGTAGGCATCCACCGGGCCGGTATAGACTACCTTGTCGGCCAGTGCGTTCAGGTTCTCCCGGTCGGCCAGATAATCCACATTCAGCCGCAGCTCGATGCCCTCCAGCATCTTTTCCACCATGGCGGTATAGCCGCCATCGGGGATGCCCTGATACAGCGCGTTGAAATAGTTGTTGTCGTAGGTAAAGCGAACCGGCAGGCGTTTGATGATGAAAGCCGGCAGTTCGGTGCAGGGGCGGCCCCACTGCTTGCCGGTGTAGCCTTTGATGAGCTTTTCGTAAATGTCCGTGCCCACCAGACTGATGGCCTGCTCCTCAAGATTTTTCGGGTCGGTGATGCCCGCTTCCCGCTTCTGCTCCTCGATCTTTGCCCTGGCCTCGGCGGGGGTCACCACACCCCACATCTTATTGAAGGTGTTCATATTGAAGGGCAGATTGTATATCTCGCCGTGATAATTGGCAACGGGACTGTTGGTGTAGCGGTTGAACTCTGCGAACCGGTTCACATACTGCCACACTGCCTTGCTGCTGGTGTGGAAGATGTGGGCCCCATAGCGGTGGACCTGTATGCCCTCCACTTCCTCGGTGTAGATATTTCCGGCAACGTGGCCGCGCTTATCAATCACAAGGCATGTTTTGCCCGCCTTTTTTGCTTGCTGGGCAAACACCGCACCGTAAAGGCCTGCGCCTACGATGAGATAATCGTAATGGTTCATCCCTGCTTCTCCTTTTTTCTGGATTCAGGTTCATTTTTGGAGAGCGGCTTCTTCTGGCTCTCACGGTACTGGTCGATGGCGGTCTGGATGCGTGCCCGGGCTGCCTCGGGGGTGATATGCTTGAGCTGGGCCGCCGCCATGGTCTGGTGGCCGCCGCCGCCCAGACTTTCCATGATGACCTGAACATTGACCGCGCCCAGACTGCGGGCGGAAATATTCACGCCGCTCCCCACCTGCACGGCCACAAAGCTGGCCTCCACATTCTGGATGGTCAGCAGGTCGTTGGCAGCCTGCGCAATGGCCACACGGGCCTCGGGGGGCACCTCGCCGCTCACCGAAATGGCACAGTTGCGGTACATCTGGGCAGCCTCCACAAGGTCTGCCTTGGCGTTGTACTCCACCATGGTCACATCAAAGAGCTGGCGCACCCGCTCCGTCTCCGCACCGTAGCGGCGCAGAGCGGCGGCAGCTTCAAACGTGCGCACGCCGGTGTGCAGGGTAAAGTCCCGGGTATCCAGCATAATGCCCGAGAGCAGCCCCTCTGCCTCCACCCGGCTGGGCTTGTCGTCCCGGTCGCCCACATACTGCAAAAGCTCCGTGACCAGCTCACTGGCTGAGGAGGAGTAGGGCTCGTGGCAGACAAGGTCTGCATGCTCGATGAAGCCCACGCCCTTGCGGTGATGGTCGATGACAGCCACCTTGCCGCACCTTTCCAGGATCTCCTTACTTTCCACAAGGCCCAGCTGGTATGTATCCACCACCACGCAGAGCGTTTTCTTGGAGATAATGGGCAAAGCCCCCTTGGGGTCAATAAAATCATCCGCCTGGCCGGCCCGGCACAGGGCATCGATCAGGCTGCCCGCCAGTGTGGCATCCCGACTGACGGCGATCACCGCCGGGACATCGCAGATTTTGCAGATGCGCAGCACGCCCTCGGCAGCGCCGATGGCATCCAGATCGCTCATCCGGTGGCCCATGATGACCACATGGTCCGCCTCCTTGACGAGCCTGACCAGCTGGTCGGCCACGATGCGGCTGCGCACCTTGCTGCGCTTTTCCACGCC
>OGPR01001375.1_pt1 | contig 20587 bp, 18 predicted proteins | sample 1552981 | NCBI WGS metagenome assembly OGPR01 (sample SAMEA2580260, study PRJEB22360) | human gut metagenome | biome: human gut; feature: human-associated habitat; material: faeces | place: Denmark | collected 2008/2010 | reverse complement strand
GATGAATACGTTGGTAAAATACAGGATCAGATTGACGCACTTCGCGTTGACGGAACCGATCAGGTTAATAATATCAGCAATTGTATTGCAATTGCGAAAGAAAACAAGAATTTATCAAAAGAAGAACAGGCAAAACTTGGATTTCGAAGAGAAGCAATCCGTTTATATTATCCTTTAAGTTCCTTAAATCATTTCTTTGAAACAGAATATAGTGAAGAAGAGATGTTGAATAAACTTCAGGAACTACCGGATTTTATTAAGGAGACATTAGGAGATATCAAAGTTACCAGTAAAAAGGAGAGATTTTGTTTCCATATTCCAGAAGAAGGAAGCAGTTATGTTCATGACAACACAAAGCCAAATGAATTTATTAAAGAGCTGGTGGAACTTGTTGGACAACATGGATGTAAGATAGAAGATATCATTGCACTATTTAAAGAACATAATAAAGATATCGTTGTAGAAGAAATCAACAATGGAGAATTCGATTACCTGATCCGTTTTCCGAAAGAAAATGAAGATCCATATTATTATTGTTTCCACGATGAAGGATGTCATATCATCTATCATCGCTTTTTACCAGCAGATTATGAAGATTTTGATTTTTAAGACAGTATTCTTGCAGTCACAAACAAAGAGATCAGAGACAAACTGTCTAAATGGAATGCAGACATCATGGGAAGTGATATGGATTCACAGAGCTAAAGAAGAATTTGAAAGCGAAGAAGGAAAAGAAGCTTTTGAAATCTCTTGGAATTGAAGGAGAATATTCAGAAGGTGCGAAACGTAAAGATAATTGGGTGTATTATGTTGAATAAATTAGCCAGTACCATTTAACATACATACCCATAGTGGTTTCGATAACCAAAAAAGCCTGAAGATAATCAATTCTTCAGGCTTTTTTGCAACTTTATATTTATTTTTAAGGTAGGTAGGATAGCAAGTTAAAATTTAAACTGCTTTATTGTATTGTTGTATGTTTGTTAAGTATATCTTACAGATATTCGTGATCTGCAAGTACGTTTAAGATGTTATGTCCTTCCTGAACGCCATCAATGATTCTTCTAGCACGAACACTATCACCAATGTTAACAATTTCAACGTTAGTATCAGCGAATGCTTCACGGATTTCATCAAGAACAGGAGCGTTCGCTCTCATTCCTAAGCATACGAATCCATAGTCAAATGGCAGATCTTTTTCTTCTCCATCAACTTTTACTGTAAATGCATCAGATTTCACTTCGCAAAGAGCAGTGTTAGTCATCTGGTTTACATGATGTTCTCTCATTAATGTGTTTGTTCCACATTTAGATACTGGATCTAAGTCTTTACCGATCTGAGGCATCATTTCTACGATGCTTACCTGCGCACCTTTAGGAGCGAAGTATTCAACAACGTCAAGACCTACAGCTCCACCACCAACTACAACGACTTTCTTACCTGTGCAGTCTTCTGGATAATCAGCTAAGTGGTTGATCATTCCTGTGATAGAAGCTACTTTAGATCCTTCTTTGTCGATGTGGTCATGTAATCCTTTGATTGGTGGAAGTAAAGGATTAGAACCTGTTGAGTTAACGATGATGTTTGGATGCAGTGCTTTAATTAATGGCAGAGTTGCTTCCTGTCCTTTGAAGATAAACAGGTTTGTTAATTTAGAAGCACGGTTTACAAGGTAGTCAGGGAAATCTCTTAAACGTTTCTTATCTGGAATCTTAGAGATTTCAACAGCTAATCCACCAAGGTGATCGTTCTTTTCAAATAAGAATGTAGTACATCCAACTTCAGCAGCTGTACAAGCAGCTTCAAGACCAGCAGTACCACCACCGATAACAACTACGTTACAAGGTTTATTTACTTTTTTCTTCTTATAGTCAAATCCAGAGTTTACAGTAGGGTTTACTGTACAACGGATAGGACGGTTAACTCCGATACGGTTTCCAGCACATCCAACGTTACAAGAGATACATTTTCTGATCTCATCTTCACGTCCTGTAGCGACTTTTTTCACCCAGTGAGGATCTGCGATCAGTCCACGACCCATACCGATGATATCAGCATCACCGCGGTCTAAGATATCGTCAGCGACACGAGGATCACGGATGTTACCCATAGTTACACAAGGTTTGTTGTATTTTTCTTTCACAGCTTTTGCCATGTAAGATCTCCAACCATCTTTTAAGTAGTTCGCATCGATCTGGAACTGAAGAGAACCATTTAATCCAGCGGATACGTCAAATGCGTCAACTTCTTCCTGGAAGTAAGAAAGTAACTCTAAAGTATCTTCTAATGTGTTTCCACCTTCCATCAGTTCATCAGCACTGATACGAACGAAGATAGGGAACATAGGACCAACCTGTTTACGAACTTCTTCAACAACTAATTTTGTGAAGCGGGCACGGTTTTCTGGACAGCCACCGAATTCGTCTGTACGTTTATTCGTTGTAGGGGACATAAACTGGCTTAATAAGTAAGAATGTCCTGCATGAATCTCAACACAGTCAAATCCACAAGCCTGTGCACGAGCAGCAGCTTCTCCATATTTTTTTACAATTTCATAAATTTCTTCTACTTTAAGAGGGCGAGGGATTTCTCCACCTGCTTTTGATGGGATATCAGATGCAGATACTGGCTGCATGTTTGTTCTCTTAGACTGAGCAGAAGCACCAGCGTGGTTTAACTGAATACCAACGCAAGCTCCGTGAGCGTGTAATGTTTCACATAATTTGAAGAAACGTGGCATATAGTTGTCATGATCGATACGGATCTGAGTTGTTCCGTTAGATCCAAGTGGTGAATCAACACTTGCGTTTTCAACCATGATCAGACCAACTCCGCCTTTTGCTCTTTCTGTATAATAATCAATGTGTAAGAAACTCATTTCACCTGTCTGTTCACCATAGTTCGTTCCCATTGGTGTCATCATGATGCGGTTTCTCATTGTCATGTTCTTAATTGTTAATGGTGTGAAAATGTTTTTATAATTGCTTTTCATTAGAATTGAACCTCCAAAAAATTAAATTCAAAAATCAAAAAATTAAATTCCATATAATCTGAGGTTGTTAGAATCATAAAAATTTGGGTAAATGATTTATGATGGTTTTAGTATAACATACGGTTAATTATTTAACAAATAAATCTTTTTTGAAAAATTAATAGGGATTATCTATGGTTTTTTTTGTAAAGTCAATAAACTTACGAACGGCAGGGATCATTGGCATATTTTTAAGATAAGCCATATAAACAGTGTGGTATGGCTTCACATTACTAAGATGTAGGATTTCTACATCATATGCTTGTAAAGATTCTACATGGGCAACAAAACCGATTCCAAAATCTTCTGCAACAAGAGAAGCAATCGCATTTTCATCGGATGATTCAAAAGCAATGGAAGGTTTGATATGGTTTTGTTTATAAATGGAATTAGTAAAACGTCCAAGACCAGAGGTTCTATCATAACCAATAACTGGATAATCAAGCAAATCTTCCAAAACGAGATCTTTCTTATATTTTAATGGATGTTCCGGTGGGGTGATGATGACCATTTCTTGGTTAACAACAGGCACAAACTCAACTTCTGGTTCATTAGGAACGAGAGAACCAAAGACAACATCATATTTTTCATTTTTGAGATCGGCGATCAGATTTCTTGTGATCTCCTGGCTTAGAGAAAATGTGATCTCATGATTTTCCTGTTGATTTAGAAAACTACGCACTAATCTTGGAATATAACTTTTGGCAAGTGGAAATACATAGCCGATATCAATATGTCCGCTAGAGTTGCTGGCTAAGGACTTCATTTTATTCTCTGCAACTTTGATTTCTTCTATAATACGGTTCACATGTTCCAAAAAGATGGAACCGTATTTGGTCAGTTCGATATTACGACCATTTTTCTGAAATAAAGAAACACCAAGTTCGTCTTCAAGATTGGCAATGGAACGGCTTAAACTGGGTTGAGAGATATTTAATTCTTTTGCAGCCTGATGATAATGTTGTAATTGTGCAACTTTTTGAAAATAATACAACTGATTTAAATTCATACATACCTTCCTTATTATATTAATTGATGGTTAAGATCATTATAACATAATTGATAGCTTAAAGCTATCAAAAAACGCCAAAAGATATATTGGAAGTATCAATCAATATGGAATATAATATAGCCATAAGGTTGTTAAAAAATTAACTTTTGGGTGAATGAAACTATTAACAAGCATATTATTAAGGAGTAAAAATTATGGCAGAGAGAATCACAGGACATACTGAATTAATCGGATTAATGGCTTATCCAATCAGACATTCAAGCTCACCTGCAATGCACAACGAAGCATTTGCAACATTAGGACTTGACTATGCATACTTAGCATTTGAAGTTGACAACAGCACATTAGAGGATGCAGTAAAAGGTCTTCGTGCATTAAAGATGGTTGGATCAAACGTATCTATGCCTAACAAAACAGTTGTAGGACAGTATTTAGATGAGTTATCTCCAGCTGCAAAAATGGCAGGAGCTGTTAACACGATCGTAAATGATAACGGAAAACTGATCGGACATATCACAGATGGTATCGGATACATGCAGTCATTAAAAGACAACGATATCGACGTGATCGGTAAAAAAATGACAATCGCTGGTGCTGGTGGAGCTGCTACAGCAATCGAAATCCAGGCTGCATTAGATGGTGTCAAAGAAATGTCAATCTTCAATATCAAAGATAAATTCTGGGCGAACGCTGAAGAAACAGTGAAAAAGATTCGTGAAAACACAGACTGTGTTGTAAATCTTTATGATCTTGATGACAAAGAAAAATTAAGAGAAGAGATCGCAGACAGCTACTTATTCGCACAGGCAACCGGTGTAGGAATGAAACCATTAGAAGGACAGTCTGTTGTTCCTGATGAAACATTCTTCCGCCCTGACCTGATCGTAACAGATACAGTTTACGCTCCAAGAGAGACAGAAACATTAAGACTTGCTAAGAAAGCTGGATGTAAGACAATGAACGGTCTTGGAATGATGTTATTCCAGGGAGATGCTGCTTTCCACTTATGGACAGGAAAACATATGCCAATTGACCATATGAAAGAAGTATTAGATATCAAATATGACTAGAGTTTAGTCATAACCATATAGCAAACGAGAGGAATTATAAAAATGGATAAAAAATACATACCAAGTGCCTTAGTTCTTTATCTGAACTATTTCATTCATGGAATCGGATGTTCCATCTTAAGTCAGCAGGTAGTAAAAGAAATGCTTGCAAGTCAGTGGGGATTAAAAGATGTTATGGCAGTAACATCCATTGCAGCAGCATTAGGACTGGGACGTTTGATCTCCCTTCCATTTGCAGGACCTTTATCTGACAAATTAGGACGTCGTTTATCAGTGATCATTGGATGTGCTTCATACGTTATCTTCTTAGTAGGAATCGCATTCTCACCAAACACAACAATTGCTTATGTAGCAGCCGTTCTTGGTGGTATCGCTAACTCATTCTTGGATACAGCAACATACCCAGCTGTAACTGAAATCATTTACAAATATACAGGTATTGCAACAATGGGAATCAAATTCTTTATTTCCGTTGCACAGTTATTAATGCCTTTCTTCTTAGGTGTTGTAGCAGGAACAAGCATGTCATACTTAATGCTTCCAGTCGTAGCAGGTGTATGCATCGGTATCCTTGGAATCTTAGCAATCTTTGCACCATTCCCAGCGGCATCTGAAAGTGGTAAATCAGAATCTTTCATCAGCAACTTAAAGAATGCGCATTTCTCTATCGAGAGTATTGCATTAATCCTGATCGGATTCACAAGTACAGCAACATTCCAGTTATGGTTAAACTGTGCTCAGACATTTGGTACTGAAATTGCGAAGATCCCATCTCAGAATGTATCTGTTATGCAGACATACTATTCTGCAGGTACAATGGTAGCATTATTCGTAACAAGTGCATTGATCACAAAATTCAAACAGGTTAGATTCTTGGTGATCTATCCAGCAATCTCTCTTGTAATGTTAGCATTAGTTTACATTATTAAGACACCTATGATCTGCTACGTTGGAGCATTCGTCATCGGATATGCAGCAGCAGGTGGAGTCCTTCAGATGGCTACAGCCGTTGTAAATGATCTGTTCCCTAAAATCAAAGGAACTATCACAAGTTTAGTTATGATCGCATCAAGCTTATGTAACTACACAATCTTAACAGCAGCTGCGAAGATGACATCTACAAGTGTAATCATGATGAATATCGTAATTACAGCAATCGGAATCTTATTAGCACTTTTCGTAAACGTACGTTATGGTGTATTATTAAAGAATGCAGAAGAAGCATCTAAAAATTAATTAGTATTGGTAACAGGAACTCCCGAGGTTTATGCTTCGGGAGAATGTTCAGACAATAGGAGGAAAATTGTCAATGAATACAGTAAAAGTAAGAAATATTGAAATCGGAAGCGGAGTTCCAAAAATTTGTGTACCTATCGTAGGTGTTACAAAAGATGAGATTATCGCAGAAGCGAAAACATTTGACAGCATCCCTGTAGACGTTGTTGAATGGCGTGTTGACTGGTTCGAAGGAGTGTTCGAATTCGATAAAGTAGAAGACGTATTAAAAGATTTAAGAGAAGCTTTAGGTGAAACACCAATCCTCTTCACATTCCGTACATCAAAAGAAGGTGGAGAAAAAGCAATCGAAGCCCAACCTTACAAAGAATTAAACATTGCGGCTGCAAAAACAGGATATGTTGATCTTGTAGATGTAGAAGCATTTACAGGCGACGAAATCGTAAAAGAGATTGTAGCAGCTGCTCATGAATGTGGAGTAAAAGTTGTTGCATCTAACCACGACTTTGACAAAACACCTGAAAAAGATGAAATCGTAAGAAGACTTTGCAAAATGCAGGAACTTGGTGCTGACATCCCTAAGATCGCAGTTATGCCAACTTGCAGACGTGACGTATTAACACTTCTTTGTGCAACAGAAGAAATGTATACAGATCATGCAGATCGTCCGATCATCACAATGTCTATGGCAGGAACAGGACTGATCAGCCGTCTTTGCGGTGAAGTGTTCGGATCTGCTTTAACATTTGGAGCAGCGAAGAAAGCATCTGCACCTGGACAGGCAGCAGTCAACGACTTAAATAATATGCTTCAGTTCCTTCATGAAAATCAGGGATTATAAGAACTGAATCTTTAAAAATTAAATGTAGAAGAGGAGAAGATTCTTGGTTATTCTTTTCCTCTTTTTTAAATACGTAAAAAATATTTGCTGAAATCCTATTTTTTCAGTATAATATAGTAGAGCAAATTGTTAAAGTTTTGCCATAGTTTGTGAAAATAAAGACTTTTGTTATAGAAAGTAGAAAGAGGTGAATCATGCTAAAATGGCTTGATGAGAATCTGGAAGAATTTTTAATGGTAGCATTACTGATTGCAATGACAGTGATCATGGGAATCCAGGTATTTGCAAGATATGCACTTGGAGCTTCTCTCTCTTCAGAGGAACTGACGAGATATTTATTTATCTGGTCAGGTTTTATCAGCGTCAGCTATTGTACTAAGAAATGTATTTCCATTAAAATTGAACAGTTTGTAGCAATGTTCCCAAGAAGAGGGAAGGCATTGTTTAAAGTGGTGAATCACACAATTGAACTTGCATTGTTTTTGTATTTGATTCCATTTGCAGTTCTTTACTTAAAGAGTGCATTTGAAAGTGGACAGGTAAGCCCTGCCTGTCAGATTCCAATGTATTATATTCAGGCAGCACCACTAGTTAGTTTTGTTTTAGTAGCATTTCGTATTATTCAGCGTTGGATCATTGAATTTAAGATTGTGATCCGTAAAGATGATAAAGAAAAGGGGGATAAATAAATGTCAGCAGCAGTCGTATTTTTACTCTTCTTTATTTGTCTGATCATTGCAATTCCGATTTCAATCGCCCTTGGGATCGTATCTGTACTTCCAGGAGCATTTGATCCATCATTTACAGCAAGCGGGACATTTGTCATTCGTTCTATGCTTGGAGGAATCGATAGTTTCCCATTGCTTGCAGTTCCAATGTTTGTATTATCTGGAATGATCATGGCAAAAGGAGGAATCTCTAAGAAGATTTTTGACGTTTTTGCGTTTTTTATTGGAAAATTAACAGCAGGAATGCCTTGTGCAGTGATTGTTACCTGCTTATTCTATGGAGCAATTTCAGGGTCAGCACCTGCAACCGTAGCAGCGGTAGGAAGTATGACAATCCCAATCTTAGTACGTTTAGGATATGATAAGTCATTTACAACGGCAATTGTAGCAGTAGCCGGTGGACTAGGGGTTATCATACCGCCTAGTATTCCGTTTATCATGTATGGTATGGCATCTGGAGAATCTGTAAGTGATCTGTTTATGGCGGGAGTTGTACCAGGATTACTAATTGGTGCTTTATTGATGGTTTATGCCATTTACTATTGTAAAAAACATGGAGAAGATAAGGAAAAGATTGCAGCAGAGATCGATCAGTTGCATGCGAAAGGATTTATCGGAGTATTTAAAGAAAGCTTTTTTGCAATCTTAAGTCCGGTTATTATCCTTGGATGTATTTATACTGGAGTTGCATCTCCAACAGAAGCAGCGGTTATTTCCGTATTTTATTCTTTAGTAGTCAGCTTATTTATTTATAAATCCATGAAATTTAAAGATATCTGGGGAATCATGGTAGAAGGTGTGAGAACTTATGCACCAATTCTGTTTATCTTAGCAGCATCCATTGCATTCTCAAGAGTATTAACTTTAATGCGTGTACCTCAGTCCATTAGTGCGTGGATCTTAAGTAACTTCCATAATAAAGTTGTGATCTTACTTGTGATCAATGTATTCTTACTAATCGTAGGAATGGTCATGGATACAACACCAGCGATCCTTATTTTAACACCGATCTTATTACCAATTGTCACAGCAATCGGTATGAATCCAATTCATTTTGGTGTTATGATGGTTGTAAACCTTGCCATCGGTTTCGTTACACCACCGATTGGAGTCAACTTATTTGTGGCATCATCCTTAACGGATATCCCGGTGATGAAGATTGCACAAAAAGCAATGCCTTTAATCGTTTGTTTCCTTGTAGCATTACTTCTGATCACATTTATTCCGCAGATCAGTCTGGCATTTTTATAAGGAGGTTTAGGATTTCATGAGAAAAATCATAAAAAGATCCGTTGTTGTTCTTCTTGCGGGAGTCTTATTATTCAGTTTATCTGGATGCAAGAAGAAACAGAGTAAAGATGAAGTACAAAGATATGCATGGCCGCTTGGAACTTCCAGTCCGGAAGATACAGTTACACAGTTATATGCAGAGAAATTTGCAAAAGAAGTTTCTAAATTAAGCCATGGGAAGATGAAGATTGAGGTTTATCCTAACAGTACACTTGGAGGAGACCGAGAACTTCTTGAAAGCTGTAAAGATGGAGATATCCCATTTGTTGTACAGAATACAGCACCACAGGTAACTTTTCTTCCAGATACAGCTGTATTTGACTTACCAAGTGCATTTACAACGATCCAACAGGCACGAGCAGCTGTTGATAATGAAGAGTTCTATCAGAAGATGGAGAAAGTCTATCAGAAGGGTGGATACAAATTACTTGGATATGCCGATCAGGGATTCCGTGTTATGTCTACAAACAAGAATGTTAAAAGTATTAAAGACTTCAAAGGACAGAAGATCCGTACAATGGAGAATAGTTACCATCTGAAGTTCTGGAAGACACTTGGAGCAAACCCAACACCAATGACATTCAGTGAAGTTTATATTGGACTTCAGCAGGGAACGATCGATGCACAGGAGAACCCTTACGAAGTTATTGTTTCCAGCAAATTATATGAACAGCAGGATTATGTCGTAGAGACAAACCATCTGCCACATTATATTTCACTGATCGTCAGTGATGAATTTTATAACAGTTTGTCAAAAGATCAGCAGAAGATCATCGATCAGGCATCGCAGACAGCGAAAGTGTATGCAAGAGAAGCATCTGACAAGAGAATCGCAGACCGTATCAAAACCATTGAAGACAGTGGTACAAAGATTGTGAAACTTGATACAAAGACACAGAAAGAGATGCGTAAGCAGGCACAGCCAGTTTATGATGCGATTAAGAAGAGTATCTCAAAAGATATTTATAATGCATATTTAAGTGGTGTAGAGAAATAAAATGAATGATATGAGACTAGAATTTTTGAAAAAACTGGTCTCATATTTTGTTTTCTTCTTGCTAATTGTAAAAAGCTGTTATAAAATAAACAAGATTGAACAATGTAAAGATGTAAAAAGGAAGATAAATTATGTTTCAGAAATTCTATCCGTCCGAAGATATCAGAAGTACCTATGATATTGATTTCGAACGATATTACCAAGAAGGATACCGGGGAGTGATCTTCGATGTCGACAATACGTTAGTACCACACAATGCACCTGCGGATGAACGTGCAAAGAAATTGTTTAAAAGACTGGATGCGATCGGTATGCAGTACTGCTTTACAAGCAATAACAAAGAACCAAGAGTCAAAGCTTTCTGCGAAGCGGTTGGTGGAAAGCATTATGTATACAAGGCCAATAAGCCATCTGTGAAAGGCTATGAGACAGCAATGAAACTAATGGGAACGAATAAGAAGAATACATTCTTTGTAGGAGATCAGTTGTTTACCGATGTTTATGGAGCAAACAGAACAGGATTACATAGCATCTTAGTCACACCAATGAATCCAAAAGAAGAGATTCAGATCGTGTTAAAACGTTATCTTGAGAAGATTGTACTGTGGCAGTACCGTAAGAAAAAACATTAATTATATTTCATTTCAAAATAAAAAACACGAGTCAGATAAAATAAATACTGACTCGTGTTTTAATTTTAATTCTTATATTTTTTTATTTCTATCTGGATCTTAGATGAAATCCTGACGTTCTAATGCAACTAAGATGTCACGACCTTCTTTTACACCTTCAATGATACGACGTGTCTGAGCACTGTCACCGATGTTAAGAACTTCAACACCTTCATAGATGAAGTGGTTGTATAATTCCTGAAGAGAAGGAGTTGCAGACTGCATTCCAAGACATACAAATCCATAATCAAAGTCTAATTCAAGATCTTTATAGTCATGTTTTACAATAAAGCTATGTTCTTTTACTTCTAATAAAGAAGCGTTTGGATACTGAGTTACTTTATTTTTATTCATGAATTCAATAGAACCAGTCTTTGTGATAAAGTCAAGGTTTTCACCAAAGTGAGCTTTCTGCTCAACGATTGTTACATCAGCTTTTCTAGGAACAAAGAATTCAACAACGTCAAGTCCTACATTACCACCACCGATCACAACAACTTTCTTACCAGATAAATCTTCTGGATAAGAATCTACGTGATCTACCAGATCAAAGATCGTAGATACATTACCTGCTTCTAAGTTCTCCTTTAATCCAGGAATATTTGGAAGAAGTGGAACAGATCCTGTAGCATTTACAACGATATCTGGTTTGAAACCTTCAATGAATTCAATAGAAGCTTCTGTATTCTTGCAGATAAACAGATTTTTAAGTTTCATTGCACGACGTTCTAAATACTGTGGGAAATATCCAAGACGCTGTTTGTTTGGCATCTTTCCTACACGGCGGGCAAGTCCTCCAAGTTCTCCGGATTTCTCGATAAGAACTGTAGAACAGCCAACTTCAGCAGCTGTACATGCAGCTTCAAGACCAGCAGTACCACCACCAACAACGACAACGTTGCAAGGTTTCTTTAATTTCTTATCTTTGTATAAGGAACCTGAAACAAGTGCAGGGTTAATGCTGCATCGAATAGGTTCATCACCTAAAGTTGCTGTACATCCATTGTTACAAGAAATACAACGATTGATATCATCTGTGTTACCAAACTGAACTTTGTTTACCCATTCAGGATCAGCAATCAGTCCACGTCCGATAGCGATCAGATCGGCTTCCTCATCTTCAAGAATACGATTTGCAACTTCTGGTTCACGGATATTACCGCTTGTCTGGCAAGGTTTACCAGTTTTTTCTTTAATGGCTTTTGACATATAAGATTTCCATCCATCTGGAAGGTAATCTGCGTCATACTGGTACTGAATAGAACATGTAAGTCCAGCAGAAACATCAAATACGTCAACATAATCTTTGAAATATTCAACAATCTCTAATGTATCATCTAATGTGTTACCACCTTCAGCAAGTTCATCAGCACTGATTCCTAAGAAGATAGGAATATTTTCACCAACTGTCTCACGAACAGCTTTTAATACTAATGTAGTGAAACGTGCACGATTCTCTTTAGAACCGCCGAATTCATCAGTACGATCATTTGTTGTTGGAGATAAGAACTGGTTTAATAAGTAACCATGTCCGGCCTGAATCTCAACAGCATCAAATCCTGCTGTAACTGCACGTTTTGCTGCTTCAGCAAATTTGTTAACGATTGTATAAATCTCATCGGTTGTTAATGCTCTTGGAATATCTCCACCAACTCTTGATGGGATATCAGATGCAGATACTGGCTGGATGTTTGTCATCTTACCATTCGCTGCAGATCCAGCATGGTTTAACAAAATGCTGACTTTAGACCCACAGTCATGAATGCTTTCGCATAATCTGTAAAGACCAGGAATGTAATTGTCATGGTCAATACGAAGCTGATAAGCACCGCTTGCACCCTGTGGTGAATAAACGCTTGCTGCTTCAATAGTGATCAGACCAGTTCCGCCTTTTGCACGCTGTTTATAATAATCAATGATTCTCTCATTTACTTCTCCGGTATGCTCAGCAAAATTTGTTCCAATGGGAGTCATGACAATACGATTTCTTAATGTCATAGATTTTACTGTGTACGGTTCAAATAATTTACGGAAATTCTTTGCTGCCATAATTATGATCCTCCAATATGTTTAATAGTTTTCTAAGAATAATTATAGCAAAGTGAATATATAAATGCAATGAAGAATGTGGTATACTATCTATAAATAAATTTTATGGATTGGGAGATCATAGATTATGAATTTGAATCATTTATACTATTTTCGGGCATTAGCAAAGGAAGAACACTATACGAGAACTGCTGATATGCTGTCAATTACACAGCCAAGTTTAAGTCATGCAATTTCATGTCTTGAGGGTGAATTAGGGGTAAAATTATTCGAAAAACAGGGAAGAAATGCAAAATTAACAAAATATGGAGCTTTATTTTTAAGATATGTAGAACAATCTCTTGATATGCTAGATGAAGGAAAAAGAGTTTTAACAGAAACTTCAGGAATCAGCGGCGGATTTATCGATATGGGGTATATTTTTACATTGGGAAGTCATTTTATTCCAAATTTGATCAAAAGCTATCTTGAAGAAAAAGGAGAAAATCATATCAGATTTTCTTTTGGACAGGGAACAACGAAAAAAATCGTAGAAGAATTAAAGGATGGGAAGTACGATCTTGCATTTTCTTCCTATATAGAAGGAGAAGATGAATTGGAGTTTATTCCGGTAGGACAGGAAGATTTGGTTCTTATTATGCCAAAAGATCATCCGTTGACAGAGAAAAAAGAGATTGATCTTATGGATACTGTTGATTACGATTATGTATATTTTACAAGAAACAGTGGATTAAGACCGGTGATCGACAGTTGTTTTTCAAAGATTAAGAGGCAGCCAACGATTGCATATGAAGGTGAAGAAGATTCTTCAGTAGCAGGTCTTGTCGCAGCAGGATTTGGAATTGCGATCGTACCAAAAATTCCGTTGCTTGATACGATGGATGTCTGTATCCGTCCAATTGTATCGCCAGAAATTGAACGATATATTTATCTTGTATTAAAGAAAGATAAATATCTGACACCAGTTGTAAAGGATTTTATTTCATTTATTACAGAACAAAGTGAATTTGCTTAAATTATAGATGCAATGAATTGAAAAAAGATAGAAATGTATGATATACTATTTAAGGCCATACTTTGTATTTATGAAAAGATGGAATATTTAGGATAGAAAAGGAAAGAACAAGAAGATGAGTCAGTTAGAAGAGATTAGAGAGAGACTGGATCTGTGTGATAAGAAGATTGTCTCTGTATTAGAAGAGAGAATGGATATCATCAAAGAGATCATGGTCTACAAGAAACAAAATGGATTACCAATCCTTCAGCCGGAACAGGAAAAGAGACAGCGCAAGATGCTGCTCACTCATGTGGATGAGAATACATATAAGGATGAGATTCTTGATATCTTTACATATATTGTAGAGAACAGCAGAAGAATTCAGGCAAAGACATTGTTTACACATAATATCTTGCTGATCGGATTTATGGGAGCAGGTAAGAGTACTGTTTCTACATATTTGAGTAAGATTCTTGCTTCCCCACAGGTTGAGATGGATGAAGAGATCGTTAAGAAGGAAGGAATGTCTATTAATAAGATTTTTGAGGAATATGGAGAAACATATTTCAGAAACTGTGAGACTAACCTTTTGATCGAACTTCAGAAGAAGAACAACCAGATCATTTCCTGTGGTGGAGGGGTCGCACTTCGTGATGAGAACGTCGCAGAGATGAAGAAGAATGGAAAGGTTGTTTTATTAACAGCATCACCAGAAGTAATCTTAGAGCGTGTTAAGGACAGCGATGACAGACCATTATTGCGTGGTAATAAGAATACAGAATTCATTTCTAATATGATGGAACAGCGTCGTCCAAAGTATGAAGCAGCTGCAGATGTTGTAGTAAATACAGATTATAAGACAGTAGAAGAGATTGCTGAAGAGATCGTCGTAAAGCTAACAAGAGGCGATAACTAAAAAACATATATATTATTTTCAAGATCAGATGATCAGATGGAGGAAGAAGCAATGCATGGATTTACTCAGTACACACCAACAAGGATTATTTTTGGTAAAGCGACTCAGAAACAGGCAGGAGAGCTTGCTAAGAGATTTGGAGCAACCAAAGTATTTGTTGTATATGGTGGAGGAAGTGTTGTAAGAAGCGGATTATTAGATCAGGTTACAGCATCATTACAGGAAGCTGGGCTTGATTATATGACGATCGGAGGAGTAAAACCGAATCCGAGACTGTCATTTGCAAGAGAGGCAGTAAAGAAATCCATTGAGTTTGGAACAGATTTTGTATTGGCAGTCGGAGGCGGAAGCGTGATTGATACTTCAAAGGCTGTTGCACATGGAACCGCCAATCCAGAGACAGATATCTGGGAATTCTGGTCTAAGAAGCAGACGGTTACGAAATCTCTTCCAGTCGGAGTTGTACTTACACTGGCGGCAGCCGGAAGTGAGACAAGTGATTCAGCAGTTCTTACGAATGAGGATACTAAGATCAAACGAGGACTTTCTACAGATTTTAATCGTCCGGCATTTGCGATCATGAATCCTGAACTTACATACACATTACCAAAATATCAGGTTGGATGTGGGGTTGTAGACATTATGATGCATACATTGGATCGTTATTTTACTCAGACAGAGAATAACGAATTGACAGATGAGATCGCAGAAGGACTGCTTCGTACTGTGATCAGGAATGGCGCTGTTGCGATCAAAGATTCTCATGATTACAATGCGATGAGTGAGATCATGTGGGCAGGAAGCCTTTCACATAACGGAATCACAGGTCTTGGAGCTGAGAAAGATTTTGCAGTTCATCAGTTAGGACATGAATTAAGTGCGAAGTTTGACATTGCACATGGAGCAAGTTTATCTACTGTGTGGGGCGCTTGGGCAGCTTATGTATATGATGCGAAACCAGCAAGATTTGCCCAGTATGCAAGAAGAGTCTGGAATGTTGAAGAAGCAGACGATGTGAAAGCAGCTCAGGAAGGAATCAAGAAAACAGTCGCATATTTTGCATCACTTGATATGCCGACAAGTTTCAGCGAAGCAACAGAGATCGGCTTAAAAACAGACGAAGAAGTGAAGAAAATGGCGCATGGATGTTCTTATGAAGGAACCAGAACGATTGGATCATTTAAGGTCTGTGATGAGAATGATATATACGAAATCTATAAATTAGCAAATAAATAGTTGATTCAACTATAGATTTAAGATAAAATAAAAAAAGATATAATTTAAGGAGGACAATTATAATATGGTTACAGCAGGAGATTTTAAGAATGGATTAACAATTCAGTTCGAGAATAACATCTACCAGATCATCGAATTCCAGCATGTAAAACCTGGAAAAGGAGCAGCGTTTGTACGTTGTAAATTAAAAAATATCAAGAACGGTGGAGTTGTTGAAAAAACATTCCGTCCAACAGAGAAATTTGAAAACGCTCATATCGAACGTAAAGAGATGCAGTATCTGTACAATGATGGAGAATTATTCTATTTCATGGATAACGAAACATTTGATCAGATCGCATTAGGACCAGATGTTATCGGAGATTCTTTAAAATTCGTAAAAGAGAATGAGAACGTTACAATCGTTTCTCACGCAGGAAATGCATTCCAGGTTGAACCACCTATTTCTGTAGAATTACTTGTTACAGAATGTGAACCAGGAGAAAAAGGAAACACAGCACAGGGTGCTACAAAACCATGTATCGTTGAAACAGGTGCGCAGGTAATGGTACCATTATTCGTTAACGAAGGTGATACGTTAAAGATCGATACAAGAACTGGAGAATATTCTTCAAGAGTATAATCTTGTTATGAAAGATAAGAATCGAGGAATTTTATGCATCATACTGTCATCTTGTTCTTTTGCCCTAATGGCAATGTTTTTAAAGATGGCTGGGGATCTTCCATCGATTGAGAAGAGTTTTTTCCGTAATTTAGTTGCATCAGTCATCGCATTTGTGATGCTTATTCGCAGTAAGGAAAAGATTCAGATTCAGAAAAGAAATTTGCATTGGTTTATTCTAAGGTCCCTTTTTGGGACCTTAGGTATTTTCTGCAACTTTTATGCGGTAGATCACCTGATGCTTTCAGATGCTTCCAGTCTGAATAAGTTATCGCCATTTTTTGTTATCGTATTTTCTTATTTAGTACTGAAAGAGAAGATTACACCGACACAGTGTGCCTGCGTTATTGCAGCATTTGTCGGAAGCTTATTTATTGTGAAACCAAGTTTTGCGACTGGAGTAACACCAGCAGCGGTCATTGGTTTTGCCGGAGGAATGTGTGCAGGTTTTGCATACACCTGTGTAAGAAAACTAGGACTTCGAGGAGAGAAAGGTCCAATGATCGTATTTTTCTTCTCAACATTTTCCATGCTTGCATGTGTTCCATATCTGATCGTTGATTTTCATCCAATCTCTACACAGCAGATGATCTTCCTGTTATTGACAGGACTTGCGGCAGCAGGTGGACAGTTCGGTATCACAGCAGCTTATACTTATGCACCAGCAAGAGAGATTTCTGTTTATGATTACACACAGATCATGTTTTCGGCAGTTCTTGGATTTTTGTTCTTTGGACAGCTTCCAGATTTGTTGAGCTTTATCGGATATTGTGTGATCGTTGCAGCAGGAGTGATTATGTTTCTTTATAACAAGAGACGTGGAGGAAATTAGATGAAATTCATATCATGGAATGTCAATGGAATCAGAGCATGTGTGAAGAAAGGATTTTTAGATTTTTTCAATGAGGCAGATGCTGATATTTTCTGTATTCAGGAAAGTAAGATGCAGGAAGGACAACTTGATCTTGAGCTTCCAGGATACCATCAGTACTGGAATTATGCAGTGAAGAAGGGATATTCAGGAACAGGTATATTTACAAAAGAAGAACCGCTAAGCGTTTCCTATGGTCTAGGAATCGAAGAGCATGATCAGGAAGGACGTGTGATCACACTGGAGTTTGAAAATTATTACTTTATTACAGTGTATACACCAAATTCACAAAGTGGGTTGGCAAGGCTTTCTTATCGTATGAAGTGGGAAGAGGATTTTCTTGCTTATCTGAAGAAGTTAGAGGAGACAAAGTCTGTGATCTTTTGTGGAGATCTTAAAGAATCACAACCATCACTGACACAAGAAGCCAAGCCGAAAAAGAAACCGATCATAATCTGTGGAGACTTTAACGTTGCAGCGACCGAACTAGATTTAAAGAATCCGAAAAATAATGTCAAAAATGCCGGATTTACACCGGAAGAACGTGAAAAGTTCAAGACATTACTTGACTCTGGATTCACAGATTCTTATCGATATTTACACCCAGATACAGAGAAGTATTCATGGTGGAGCTATCGATTTAAGGCAAGAGAAAGGAACGCCGGATGGCGTATCGATTATTTCTTAACATCAGATTCTATCAAAGATAAGATCAAAGATGCGGAGATCTTAACCGATGTCATGGGTTCCGATCACTGCCCAATTGAGTTAGATATAGACATTTAATCCTTCAGGAAAACGTCTAATATAAATTCTGTATTATTATCCCTGCTATATTCAATGGAGCTGATAATGCTTTTTAGATAAGTATTTTTAATATCAGCATCAAGCGTTGGATCTAGCAGGGATTTTAATGCATCTGATAAGCACATTATTTTTTCTTCGTACTCATCTCTCGTAGGTATGGAGTCTTCCAGATGATCCATTTGCTTTTGAATAGATTCAATACGTTCTTTATTAACGAGCTTTCGTCTAGTAAATTCATCATCAGTCAAAATGCCATCTTCCCAGGCATCAAACAGCTTTGGCAGTTTCTTTTCTTGCTTTATTAATTCTTTTTGTAAAGACTCCAATCGACTAAGAATACTGTTTTCATCAATGTTTGGTAGATTATCTATCTTCATCTCAAAATTATCAATATACAGTTCTAGAGCGTGAGCAACTGCATTCATGACATCTTTTAGCATAGCAGATTTTACATTACATATCTGCGAAGATTTGTGTAAGATACGGGGTGGAGTGTTAGGACGTTTATTATATCCCTGATAAATCATGGCCTTTTTGCATTTGGCGCAGATTAATATGCCAGCAAACGGATTCATTAATTTAAGGTTTGCTTTTGTCTTGTCTGAGTGAAAACGTGCGGCAGCAGCATGGAATGTGATTTCATCAACGATAGCTTCGTGTTTTCCATCATATAGCATGTACTGTTCTGTATGATTTGAACGCGGCCGGCTTTTTACCAGTTTACCATCTACCATTGTTTTTGTTTGCATTCGATCATTCCAACGAACTTTTCCAGTATATGTAGGATTAGTTAGTATTGTCTTTACTGTACCAATAGCCCATTCGGCACTGCCGGTATAAGTAGGAACTCCTAAACTGGTTAATCTTTTGCAAATCTTACCAGGAGTTAAGTGTTCTTTTACAGTCCATTCAAAGATATTCTTAACGATCGGAGCTTCTTCAGGGTTTGGAACAAGGGTTCTTCCTGTTTTTGTTTTTAGGATATCGTATCCGTATGGTCGATAGGATCCCATGTAATTTCCTTCAACAACGGCCTGAAGTTTTCCACGCATCATTCTTTTTCGTATCATTTTATATTCTCTGCGAGACATAAATAATTCAAATTCCATATACTCTTCATCATCCGAACTTTGTACAATGTCATATACTTTGGTAGGTGTAACTACCAAAACACCATTATTATTATTGGAATACCGTAGGCAATCCATGATGATTTGTGCATCCCCTTGGTTTCCACGAGATAATCTTGTAACTTCTACGACTAAGATTCCCTTCCACATACCGGCATAGCAATCATTGATCATACTTTGGATTTCTTTTCTGGCGGAAATAGTTTCTCCAGAAACAAGTTCACGATAGATTTTACCGATTGGAAGCCCAAGTTTTACTGCTAATTCTGTTAAGATTCTTTCATGCCTTGCTAAAGTTTCGCCTTCTCCAAGCTTTTCAGCCTCGGCATCTGCACGGCTTTTTCTTAAGTAAATGCAGAATTGATCTGATTTTTTTAGTTTTCCTAACTGATTTCCTATGTTCATATACCATCGTTCCTTTCCATATTTTGATTATTTGGGTACAAAAAATACACTTCTTGCAAAGTGTAGGTTAAAAATGGTATACTTTAACTGTCGGGGAAAAGTACACATCTAACCTATAGATGCAAGTAGTTTTTCTTTTTATTCCGTCCAGCTGCAACTGGACGGTTTTTAGTTTATCTATTTTTCTGATGTCAGCAAAATATATCAAATATTATGACGCGTAGTCAATAAAAATAATACACAAAGTATTTTGTATAAAAATCTGTGCATAAATTGACAGATGAGGCATAAACTATTATAATAATCATAAGTTAATCGAAGTGCATAGCACAAAACGATTAACACTGATTTGAATAAAAGGACATACAACATTAAATGTCCGGAATGACTTAAAATTAAATTAGTAACTTAAGAACAAAAGGAAAAAGATTAGTGATGTTTCTGGTGCTTTACCAGAAAAGGTTTGCTAATCTTTTTCTGCATTTTCCAGGAAATCCAGAATCATAACACAGCGTTTAAAATTTGTTGATTTCATTAATTCATCTTTCGTATCAGTTGTATCTAATTCAAATAAACATCTACAAAGAAATCTTAAGTCGGCAGAAGATAATACAGCGTGATTTTTTAAAACAATACCAG
>OGPR01001358.1_pt1 | contig 20796 bp, 20 predicted proteins | sample 1552981 | NCBI WGS metagenome assembly OGPR01 (sample SAMEA2580260, study PRJEB22360) | human gut metagenome | biome: human gut; feature: human-associated habitat; material: faeces | place: Denmark | collected 2008/2010 | reverse complement strand
GAGTGAACTTGTGCTTATAATCATAGCGGCTATGACCAAAGCGAGAATAAAGCCGATGTACGATACTATTCTTACATAGGTTCTTTTTGTCATATTGATTCCTCCGATTTTTCTCTGCTGTTATTGTTTTCATAATTTTAATATTTATTCAAAAATTATGAACGATCCGAGTTGGATAGTTGCGCAGCATATGAAAGGGTTTGAGAATTTACATTTAGATGATGTAGATAAGAAAAAAGATATTGTTAATGTGAGTGGAACTATCATTTTTGAAATTGTGAATAAATAAAATAGTATTTCATTAAAAAATGGGACAATCTGAAACAATTCTTATGATAAACTTACAATTGTAAAACAAGGCAAAAAAAGCATGTCGCATAGCAGACGTGCTTTTTTGTACCATTTTTTGAAGGAGGGATGGCTATGTGAATTCATTAGAAGCGATAGAAAAATTAAGAATAGGACATGAACAAGAAGCGCAACAGTGTATAGAGATATTCCGTTCTTTTTGTCAATGGTATCAAAGCCAATATAACTTTGAACAGATTGAATCCACTTTTTGGAATGCATGTATATATTTGATTGAGAAGCATGATCTATCAGAAGAGAAGCTGATAGATTTTTTTCTGTCTCAATTAGGGGAAGATGCGAAAGGAAAAGATGAAAAACAAAGAGGCATTGATTCTTTAATCTATGCTTATCTGCAGGTCAAATATACACAAAATAAAAAAATGACATTAGAAGATGTGGACAAAAAATCTAAGAACAGAACTTCAAAGTGGAAAAATCTTTTAAAGTCAAGAAAATATGAGAAGCAAAAATGTAGAATAGATGAAAAATTCAGTAAAGCATTGCTACAACTAAAAAGTACAGAGATAGATTTTATCTCTGATAAACTAGAACAAGGATATTCCAAGGAAGACTTATTAAAAATTATGATACCAGGAATAGGTATCGAAAAGATGGAAGCAATTTGTAACTTAATCAAAAAAGAAAGCAGGTGAGAACTATGACTTCAAATAATGATGAAGCTTTAAATTTTTATGGATATTCCAGTTATGAGCAGCTAGAGCAGGCATTATTGGAAAAAGGATATGGTTTGGATGATGTATCAGTGCGGATTGACAGTATGAGGCAGGACTATGAGCAGCAGAAACATGATGCATTAGAACGTGTTGTACATAAAAAAGAAATTCGTACCATTAAGATGGAAGAGTTAAGAAGTGAGGTGGAACAGCTTAAAGAAGGACAAATGATGGAAATTATATTTGATGGAAGGTAAGTTGATGGAAACAAAAGAAATAGGACTTGAAATCGTACAAATTCGATTGATACAGGATCGAATTGTATATAATGAAAAACCAATCCATTCACCACAGGATGCTGTTGAAATCTTGGGAAATGAGATCAAAGACTATGATCGAGAAGTCTTGTGTGTATTAAATCTGGATGCACATGGGGTTGTTCAAAATGCCAATATTGTTTCTATGGGAACAGTAAACCAGACCGTTTCTTCTCCAAGAGAAATTTTTAAGAGTGCGATCTTATCCAATGCACATTCCATCATTTTAATTCACAATCATCCAAGTGGAAGTGTAAAACCATCAAGACAGGATTTATTAATGACTAGACGGATGAAAGAGGCGGGAGAGCTTATCGGAATCTTTGTAAAAGATCATATCATTATTGGTGGAAGAACAGGAGAAAGTTATAGTTTTAGGGAACATGAGTTAATAAAACCATTCTCAGATACAAAAATAGCTGCAGAAGAAAAGAATGTAAAGGAAGAAACTGCAGAATACATAATTCCAAAAAAGAAAAAATCAAAGCAGAGAGGAAGATGATCATGAGTGAAATGCAGGAAGGAATTCAAATGGCAATGATGACTGGACAGGCAATGGCATTTGTAGTGGATAAGGGAGTGACATTAACCAGACAGATTTTAGAAGCATTGGCTAAATTAATGAAGATGAGTGCATTGTATACAGCACCGAAAATAAAGAATGCATGGAAAAGACAGCCAGGAGCAGTATCAATGGATCAGATTCAAAGAAGAATTCCGATAAGAATCAATGAAGCAGATCAACAAAAGTTTTTTGATTGGATGCACCGAGCAGAAATTCCATATTGTCCATTGCAAGATCTGAATAAAAATGATATATACGCAGAGTTTGTCATTGATGAAAGAGATATTTTAAGATTGCAATCCATTGTAGAACGTAATCAAAGAGAGTTTTCTATGGAAGATTTTAAGATTATTAATTGGGAAGATTATGCAATGAATCATATTACAGAAGAAGATTTAGATGCATTAGCAAAAGAGATGAATATTGATCTTGAAAAGGAAGCGAATCAAAAACTTCCCAGTCAAGCCAAAGAAAACGATATGGAAGAACTTAAAAACAAAGTTTTTTTAGATGATTTTGCAAAAGGAAATGCGGTTGCGATCACTTGTAATAAGAAATTGCTAAACAAAAAATTATCTGATGAAACACAATTGACATTCCGTATTCCAGGAGAATTGGATAAGTTTGTTTCAATTCCTATGAAGGATTTAATCTTAACAGATGGAGAGAAGACTTATCTTGGACGCTTAGATTTAAAAAAGGAATATACAGTATATGATTCTATGAATCGAAGTCTTTATCATAGGAATGGAATGCAGTTAAAACGAAACTTTGACGATGTGACAAGATCAGAGTTTACACAGAAGAAACCAAGTAAGATGAATACAAAACAGAGATAAAAGGGGAAGACAATGAATATTCGAATCAATCATATGCAGCTAATCAACAAAGAAAATGATCATACATTGGCAATTTGTGAGATCATTCTAAATGAGTGCTTTCGAATTCGAGGTGTGAAATTAATGAAATCAGCCCATGGAATTTTTCTATCTATGCCCTCTGTCAGACGAAAAGATCATGAGTATCATAATATTGCATTTCCAGTGACAAGAGAGGTCAGAGAGGAAATTTTTCAGAAGATTAAGACAGAGTATGAACATTTGCTTTGTTTGAAAGAAGAAATAAAGAAAGAAGATATTACCGTCAAGATATATCCAGTAGAAGAGCCGGGTAACTTTTGTGCATATGCAACAATTAATATCAAAGATATGATTGCTGTAAACAGTATTCGGATCATAGATAGTGTGGAAGGAATGTTTATCACGATGCCATCTTTCCGAAAAGGAGACGAATATGTTAGTATCTGTTCTCCAATCACGAAAGAATTTGGCAACTTATTAAAAGAAATCATTTTGGAAGCCTATCAGGAAAAAATGAGAGAATACATCATGAAAAGACCAGAAGACTTAGAAAAAGAAAAGGAAGAATCAGTGAATGAACCAGAATGAATATAACTTTGGTTCGTGGATTTGTATTCCGATCATTGCATATCTAAGCTATATGGTCAATTATCTGCTAGATGGATTTTTTCAAAAAAATCAAGATGTTCTTATGAATGGAATGAAACTGTTTGAACAACATTTAGATCAGATCATGGAATATCCATTTCGAGTTTCTTCTTATTATAATGAACGAAGTTTTCCAGCAATACTAATCGGAATTATGATTTTTCTGGTGGTTGATATTCTTAGCTTTCTATGTAGAAAAACAATGATGATAGGAAAAGAGTATGGAACAGCCCAGTGGGGAAATGTTTCGGAAATGCGAAAAAGACTAAGTGATAAGAATGAAGAAGCAAATATCTTATTTACACAAGATTTTTCATTAATGACGGATAAACGATGTGGTTTAAATCGAAATATTGTAGTTTTAGGTGGATCAGGATCAGGAAAAACATTCCGATTTGTTGGTCCAAACTTAATGCAGGCAAATATGAGTTTTGTAGTCACAGATCCCAAAGGAGATACGGTTCGAGATTATACGAATGTTTTAGTGGAAGAAGGATATCAGATTAAAATATTAAATGTGATCAATCCAGAACAATCCGATGGGTATAATCCATTTGCTTATATTGAAAAAGACGATGATGTTTTAAAATTAATATCGAATATCATTGATAATACAACACCAAAGGGTGCTCAAAAAGGAGATCCATTTTGGGAAAAGAGTGAATCGCTGTTTATGCAGGCGGTCTTTTTTTATGTCTTATATGAAGCAGAACGTCAATATCTTCCAAGAAATTTCCATACATTTTTAATGATCATTAGTGAAGCGAAGGTAATGGAAGAAGAAGGAGCGAAGTCACCGCTGGATTATCGGTTTCAGGCACTAGATGATAATCATATTGCAAAAAGAACCTATCACAAATTTATGTCAGGAGCAGGAGACACTTTGCGAAGTGTTATCATATCCGTACATTCCAGATTATTTCCATTTGAATCGCCAGGAATCCAGAAGATTTTTGAAAAAGATGAGATGGATTTATATGCGTTGGGAGAAGGGAAGATGGTAAATGGAGTCAGGGATCAAAAAACAAAGACAGCAATGTTTATTGTGATTCCAGATGATGATAAAAGCTTTAACTTCGTGCCAGGAATGCTTTATACGCAGATGTTTCAGATTTTATATGCATCTGCAAGAAAATATAATAACCACCTGCCAATCCCTGTGCAGTGCTATTTTGACGAATTTAAGAATATATCGATGCCAAGCAATTATCTTGATATTGAAGCAACCTGCAGAAGTAGGAATATTGGTGTTGTTCCAATCTTTCAGGATAAATCACAGATCAAAGCGTTATACAAAGATTCTGCAGGAACCTTATTGGCGAACTGCGATACCTTATTATTTTTAGGCGGTACTGATCCAGAAGTGAAAAAATTTATTTCAGAATCATTAGGAAAACAGACGATCTGGAAGAAAAGCAGTAGTGTTACCAGAGGAAAATCAGGATCAAGCTCTCAAAGTGAAGACCGAATGGGCAGAGAATTGATGACCCCGGATGAAGTTGGACGTATGGATAATAAAGAATGTATTGTGATGATCCGAGGCGAATATCCGATCAAAGGGAAAAAGCTGGATGCGACAAAACATAAAAGAGCAAAGCAATCAGGATTGTTTGGAAAACCATATTTTCATAGAAAATCTCAGTCGATCCAATGGAAAGATGTTTCAGAGATCAGAAAAAATGAGATTGTCTTAACTTATGAAATGATCATGGAGTTATTGGAAACAGGGAAACATGTATTTCCTAGCGAAGAATGGATACAAAAGGCAGAACAATTAGGAGAAGAACAGCAAAAACAACAAGAGAAGGAGAGAAAAAGAGAGTGGAAAGCAAGACTTCCAGAAGATTTTGAAGATCTATCTTTAGTAGAAATTTTGGCAAAAACACAATTTCAAAAGACATACATGGATGTGATTGTCAAAGCTGTGGAAGCAGAAATCCCAGAAAAGATCGTAAAGTCTTATATTTGGGATGCAATGGATGAGGAAGAAATCGAATGCCAGATCAAAATACAACGGATTTTACAAGTTAGTGATCAATCATAAAGGAGAAGAAGATGTTACAAAAAAATTTAAGAAAAGTAAAAGAAGAAATCAAAAAGAAACTTCCATATTTAATAACACTTAGTTATGGACTTTCTATACGTTATGTTTATGCGGATGGAAAAAGTGATCCATTGGCATCTCTTAAAAAACTGGGAACTTTAGTAGTCAGCTTAGTAGTTGTCTACGGAATTGTTCAGGCAGCACTAGGAGTAGCAGAAGCAGGAAGAGGTATGGGAAACCATGACAGTTCGCAGATGTCCTCTGGACTATGGAGAATGGGTGGAGGAATCTTAATGAGTGCGGTGGGAGCTGTTTTAGCATATCTTGGATTACAGTAAGAAACCTGAAAGGAGTGAAAGCAGATGATTGCAAGTATCTTGCCGGATATCGATATGTCGGATTCTGTGAAATTTGGATTTCAGGTATGGAATACTTTTATGAAAAGTGTCTACGCACTTTTGACGGAATCGCCATCACAGTTTAAAGACGGAGAAATCTGGAAAGCAGTACAAAAGATCAATCCATATTTTATTACAGTCGGAACGATTGCAGTCAGTTTATGCTTTGCAATGGGACTTGTAAAAAATCAAGTGGATTTAAAACGTGAGATGAATATTGAAATGGCAATCAAGTTGTTTGCAAGAATTTCCATTGCAGAATGGTTATTGACCAATACGTTTTATATTATTGATGCAATCTTTTCTGCAGCAACATGGCTGATCGGAAAGGTTTTAACAGGTGGAGTCAAGAAAATGAGTTTGTCGAAAGCACAGCTAAAGCTATTTGAAGAAGTCGATCCCATCGAATGCATTGTGCTTTTGATCTTTGGATTTATCTGTCTGGTTGTTGTTATTGTTTTGGCAATGGTTATGATTTATACGGTTTATTCCAGATTTTTTAAAGTTTATGTATCCGCACCATTTTCTGCATTAGCAATCGCAGGTGTGGCAGGTGGAGGAATGGGACATGTAGCCAGAGCAAACTTGCAAAATATGATTACCTATGCGTTAGAAGGAGTAGCCATCTCCATGACATTGTTTGTCTGTAGTAAATTTATCGGATCGGGGTTGGATTTGGGATTAAAGACAGGAAATTCAGATACAGTCAAGGCGATGGCGGTTTTAATTGAGAAAACATTTACGATTGCGTTAACCGTAGGGCTTACTAAAGGAGCAGAAAACTTAGTTCGAAAAAATCTTGGACTATAGAACAGGAAGGAAATGAACATATGGAGCATATCAGTATAGAAATTAACAAAGATTTTGGAAGATACAAACATAATTTCTTCTTAGGATATACGCTTTCTGAATGCTTTTTTTTCTTTTTGGGAGGCTTATGTTGTGTCCTTATCATACTGCCATTAGGGTTATTGCTGCATATTGATCTGTTCATTACCGGATGGTGTGGTGTGATTCCAGCCTCTGCCATTATATATATTGGAAACCATCAACGAAATGGAATGTCTGAAATGGAATATCAGAAAAAAATGTATGAACTTAAAAAAATGAAAAAACTTACCTATCAGAGTGAGGAAACACAAGAAAGTGTGCTAGAAATTTTAGAAGAAGAGATTTCTATGAAAAAAGCACAAGAAAATGATATTCCAAAGAAGAAAGTGAAATTTCCAATACAAAGGATGATCAAGATGGCAATGCTCATTGGGATTGTTGTTGGAATTTTCATGACAGCCATGACGATTCTTCCACAGAAAGTGAAACAAAAGCAAGAGGCAGAGGGAAAACAGGAAGCAATTCGTACACAGGTATTATCAAAAGAAGAATCAGAAAAAGAACCAACGACAAGACAACAAGAAAAGACAACAACGGAACAAAAAAAGCAGAAAAAAGAAAAACAAAATAAAAAATCAATCGATCAATCAACAAGAAAGACACCAAAGGTTGAAAAGATCACACGAACAAGAAAGGAGACAACGACAGAAAGAAGAATCACAAGAAAAGAAGAAACAGAGGCTTACCGAACAAGGAGCAGTCAAAGTACAACTGCAGTAAGAAAAAAATCTACACAGGAGAAAAAGACAAAACCTACAAAGAGTACTACATACAAAAAGAAAAAGCAGGAAACAGCAACGACAACAGCAGAAAAAAAGAAAACACCTTCCAAGGTAACCAATCAGGAAAGTCAGTTTGAAATTGAATATGAAACAAAATAGGAAAAAATTTCAAAAAAGTTTGGGAATTGTAAAAATATGTGATATAATTTCTTTATTTAAAAGCAGATGTTCAAAATAAGAATTAGGAGGGTGTATATGAAACGATTCTTTATTTTAGTAATGTGTCTTTGTATGGCTGTGCCGATCAATGTTTGTGCAGCAAATCAGAAGATTAAAGTGAATCCTGTTTATCAAAACAGTAAAGTAATCAAGGGAAAAACAAAAAAGAGATATCGGGTCCAAGCAAAGATTGGGAAAAAGAAGTATCAAACAAAAGCAGATCGTAAAGGAAATTTCCGCTTAAGGATTCCAAAACAAAGTGTTGGAAAGAGCTTTTATATCAAGGTATATCGAGGAAAGAGATATATTTTAAAGAAGAAAATCCATGTATTAACAAAATCCATAAAGGTTCAAAAGTTTTCAATAAAAAATAAAATAATCAAAGGGTATGCAAGACCAGGATATCGAATTAAAATTACCATGAATCATAAAAGCTATCAAACAAAAGCAAGCAGAGTAAAAGGCTCAGATGAAACGACCTGCAGGAAATGCAACAGCAAAAATATCTTTGTATAATAAAAAAGGAAAGTATATAAAATCTGCGAAATACAGTGCATACAATAAAAAGAGCAACAAAAAAGATCAAAATACGAAAAAAGCACAGTATACAACAGCAGATGGAAAGAAATATACAGGAAAAGTTCCAGAATTTGATGATCCAATCAATCTATCTGCAGTAGAAAAACAGATGAACGAAGCAGGAATGGAATATGATGATTCGAAAACCATCATTGAAACAAGCAGTGGTCGTGCATTTATGAATGCAACAAGTGGCCATGGGCAGGGATATTATGGATGGATCAGTTACTATATGGAAACAGAAAGTGATAATCAGTGGCAATGGTATCATGCAAAGAATGGAATTACACTGTATTATATCACAGCAACAACAGGAGATTTACGCAATACCCCAACACCAGATTGTAATGATCCAACAACCTATGAAGGAAAAATTGAATCCGGACAGACAGGCAAATTTTCACCAACCTATAAAAGTTCCAGAGATTTGTCATACTTAGGTATTAAGATTGTAGGATATAAGAATCAAAAACCTGTGATTTATTATGCAGTGAGTGAACAGTTAATGGCAGGAACAATTGGAATTGCACCACAAATACAATAAATGAATCAAAAAGAGTAGATATATGTTTAGTATATCTGCTTTTTTTGTACCAAAAAGGAGGAAAATGATGTGTCAGCGTGGTCCACCTAAAATACAGATCAGAAACAATGCACCGAAGGAGGTGCTTTTTTAATGCATTAAAAAAGGAGAAGAAGACATGAAAAAACACAATATCTTATCGAAATTAAAAAGAATTTCGAGAAAAATAGCATGCATTATAGCGACGGCTGTGATGTGTCTAAATAATATTGGTTTGAATCAGATAAAGCAAGTCTCTGCACAAACGAGTATGGGAAATGCTTATAAGATCACAGAGAATGATAGTACAAAAAATAAATGGCAAAATACCGATAAAAATGGAGATCAGATGACACATCGATTCTCCAGTTATGAATCGGATAAAAGTAAGGCACTGAAAGTAGATGCCTCTTATGGATTCAAATTACAAAAAACAAGTGCAACGAAAGTAACCGTAACCAAAGGAACAAAGTGTGCAGCTCCAAGCAAATTCAATGGTGAAGACTTAGAATTGCTGGCTTTTATGAAAAAATATACTTGGTTTAAGACAAGTAAGAATACAGCAAACAACATTCAGATTAAGATTTCCGATTTGACTGTTTATCAGTGCAATTCCGATGGAAGCAATGGACATTGGGTCAAGGTTGATCTTGTAAGAACAATCACAGCAATTGAGAAATATAAAAATCAGGATGGTTATATTGCATTAGGATTAGGAATCACAGATGCAGTATATATCGGCATTGAAGAAATGACAGTGAATAATGTTTTTTATAAAGCAGGAACCAGTCAGAAAGTCACTTTGAAATCCAATGTTACTCTTACAGATATTGATACCAGACAGTACATTGGTGTATCGGCATCAAAGATTGATGGGCAGTATGTATCAAACAATACAACATTAAGTTATTTAAAAAATGGAAATAAAAATTTCTATTATGCAGATAATGATATCAATTACAGCGGAGAAGCTAAAACAGCGGTTGGATTTATCTTTGAAGACAATTCATTTGTTTATACCTTTGGACGTATCAAACCAGAAGAACCAACAAATCAGGAACAGTATGTAGGAACAGGACAGTCTATGACAGAGTTTGAGCCATCATCCCCAGTGAAAACCGTTACAGATCAAGATGAGAAAGATGTGAAAGAAAACACCGTAGAACATCTAGGGGGAAATTGGACTTATACCGTAGAACAGTCTATTCCATCTAACATGCCATCCAATTTTTACTATGATAATTTCAGTTTTGAAGATCAGATAGAAAGTTGCATGAAAATTAATTCCATTCGAGTCGAAGCAGAAAATGCAGAGGCGAAAGTCACAGATGTAACTTCTATGTTTAAGATTACAAGCAGTGGAAATAAAGTTGTAGCGAAACTAAAGAATAGTAAAAATGCCAATTTCTATAAAAATACGGTATATCGATTAAAAATCAATGTGCAGATGAATATTCCAGACGGTGCAACAGAAAGCCAGATGGAAGAACTCAGAAATACATGGAAAGAACATGGGCATTACAAAGAAACAGAAAATACAATTACCGAAAATAATAGCGCAAAGACCATCATCGATGGAAAAAATCTTCCAACAAATCAGGTAAAGACAAACATTGAAGGACCAAAGAAAACTGTTTCTGATCAGGATGAATCAAAGGTTATAAAAAATAATGTGAGAGACCTTGGAAGTAACTGGACCTATTCAGTCACACAAAAGATTGCTCAAAATGCCACAGAACCTTATGACAGCTTTGTGTTCCGTGATGAGATTGAAGAATGTATGAAGATCAATTCTGTGAAAGTCATCAATGATCAGGGAAATGATGTATCAGAATGGTTTGATATTACAACAGCAGGAAATCATGTTGTGGCATCCTTAAAAGATCCTAAAAATAACAAAGACTTCTATAAAAATGCAGCGTATACCATGGAGATCAATGTGCAGATGGATATTCCTACCGATGTAACGGAAGAACAAATGCAGACATTGAAAGAAACCTGGGAAAAACATGGACATTATTCTGAAGATAAGACAGTCTTAAAAGAAAATAATGTGGCTTATGTGGAAATCAATGGAGTGAATTCTATCACAAATCGTCCAGAGACAGAAATTCATTTAAGCACAACAATGGATCAGACACCAGGACTTAACATTGTAAAAAGTGTGAATCGTTATGAACATCAGGTTAACGATATTATTCATTATACCGTGAAAGTAAGCAACACAAATGAGGAAGCAGATACAGCTTATTTTGTGATCCGAGATGAATCTCTTCCAGATTCTGTAGCGTTTGACTTTTCTAGTGTAAAAGTGAGTGGAATCGATGCAGAAAACTATACGATTGAGCAAGTTGGCAATGGATGGGTTCTAAAGTCAAAAGGAGATTATGCGTTACCATTTGGAAAAACAATCACCATTGAGTATGATGCAAAAGCATTGACAGCCAGCAATGGTACTGTAATTGATAATACAGCCACAACAATTGCTGCAGGTATTCCAGAAAAGAAAGATGCAAAGCAGGTTTATGTAAATTCTCCAAAAATCGATGTAGAAAAAACAGCACCAAGCAGCAAATATAAAGTGGGAGACAGTGTTGGATACAAGGTAGTCATTACCAATCGCAATCCTGGAACCTTTATGAGAGATTTACTGTTAAAAGATGAAGTACAATCAAAAGGATTGGAAATCAAAGAAGGATCAGTTGCAGTTTTAGTTGCAGGAAAAGATGTAACAAGTAATCTTGATATTACTTATGCAGAGAATGGATCAGGATTTAGTATTCAGACACCATATAATATGAACAATTCAGATATTCCATGTATCGGAATTTCTCCATATAAGGAAATGACCAATTGGACAGATAAGATGATTGTTACCTATGAAGCTACGATCACAGATGAGGCAGCATTATCCACAGATCTGAAAAATACATTCAGTGTTCCAGCAACAAAAAATACAAACGGAGATTTGATCAAGGACGATGAATTGATACCATCTGGTGGTGGACAGGATGATGCCGATGTGAAAATGAAAGCACCTACCTTAGAAATCACGAAAAAATCAAATAAGACACAGTACAATGTTGGTGAAAATGGAACCTATGAGTTGATTGTAAAACAGACAAAAGAAAATCTGACTGCAAAAAATGTTGTTGTAACTGATACTTTTGTACAGCAGGAAGGTGTGAAATATGATACATCAAGCCTGAAAGTTTTATTAAACAAGGAAGATATCACACAGGAATGCAAGATCAATGTAGAAGGAAATCAATTTAAGATTGAAACTGGAAAAGATCTTACTGATGAGGATAAGTTGGTCATCGATTATCAGGTAAACTTTGAAAAAGAAGGACAGTATACCAATACTGCAGTAAGTAAGGCAGATAATACAAACGAAGATCAGGCAAACAATGTGGTAGAAGTGAAAGAAATTACACCAGAATTGAGCATCAAAAAATCTTCTGACAAGCACGAATATGCAGTCGGAAATACAGGAACTTATACTTTAACTGTTAAAGAAAAGAAATCTGATGCAACAGCAAAAAATGTAGTTGTAAAAGATTACTTTGTAACAGGGGATGGAATCAATATCATTCCAGATAGCATTGCAGTTATATTAAATAAAGAAGATATTACAAAGGATTGTAAGATTATTGCAAATGCAAATGAGTTTTCAATCGAAACAGGAAGAAATATGACAAGCCAGGATGAACTGCAGGTAACATATCAGGTGAATTTTACAAAGACTGGAACTTATCAAAATACTGCGATCACAAAGGGGGATAATGCAGAAGAAGTAGAAGCGGATAATACAGTGGATGTAAAGAAACAGGATGTTACGATCACGAAAGATGCAGATCAGAAGAGGTATAAAGTGGGAGACACAGTAAAATATAAAGTAAAAGTTGGACTGAAAAAAGAAAATACAATTTCAAAAAATGTGGTGATCAGAGATCAGATTCCAGATGGAATGAAATTAGATGAAAATAGTATTAAAGTAGAGGGAATTACAGATTATACTATCAATGTAGATGGCAATAAGATGGAAGTAAAAATCCCAACACTAAGATACGGAGAAGAAGTGACTGTCACTTATGAGGCAAAAGTTCTAAAAGGAGCACTTGGGAAAACATTAACCAATAAAGCCGATGTAAATGGAGAAGGAATCAATGGTGGAGAAGCCAAGGTAACTGTTGAAGTACCAAATACAACAAAAGCAACACCAGGAAGTTCAACACCATCTAGCACTTCTAGTAATAGTGGAACCAATAGTAGTATGCCAAAAACAGGGGATACGACGAATGCAACTCCATATGCAGTGGCAGTCATCCTTGCAGGAATTGCAGCAGCAATCATCTATAAAAAGAAGAAAAAATAACAAAGCGTAAGAATGAGGTATCAGTTTTTGATACCTCATTTTTGATGAAAGGAGCATTTATGAATCAAGAAGAAATGGTAATTGAAGTAGAAGTAAGAAATTCAGAAAAGAAGAAAAAATATTTTAGTGAAATTTCAAGAAAAATCGAAGAACAAAAGAAGGAGGAAACATCAAATGATGACATATAGCCAGTTTACTCAATATGTAGAGCTTCATATAAGAGAATATGTATCAGAGGAGATGATGGTATCTTCAAAAACATGGCAGCAAAAAAATAATGGAGTTCCGATAGAAGGTTTAGTTTTTAAAGATAATGGAGCATTAGTAGATATGCCAGTGATGGTCTACTTTAAAGATTTATATGAAAAATATTGTAAAGGTGATGCAAGTATTAATTCTTTTTTACAGGAAACGGTAAGTGAACTTTCAAATAGTGTCAGTACAAAATTTATGGATTCATTTACTGATCGGATTTTCTTTCGAATGGTAAATGCAGAAAAAAACCGCAATAAGTTATCTAGTTGTCCGTGTCGGCAAGTAGGAGACTTTTTGATAGAGTATCGCTTGATCGCATTCCAAAATGAATTTGGAATGGGAAGTGTGGCGATTAATAATGAAATTGCAAACAGTATTGGATTGAATGAAGAACAATTGTACCAGTTGTCTATGAAAAATACAGAAAAAGTATTTCCTGTAAGTTTTCAAAATCTTACAACCCTTACGGAAGGTATTCAAAAAAATGGACAAATACCACCAGGACATGAGATTAGAGTCGATAAAAATGATGCATTGCCAGTTTATTCATTAAGTAATAAAGAAGGGTTAAATGGTGCATCTACAATTTTGTATGCACAGGTGCAGGAAGATTTAAAAAAGGAATTTCCAAATGGGTATTACGTTTTGCCAAGTTCCATCCATGAAGTATTGATTGTGGATCAGAGTTTTGTAGAAGAACCATTGGATTTATTTGCTTTAAAAGAAGCAGTATTAGAGGTAAATTATCAAGTTGTAGAGCCATCAGAATTTTTATCAAATGAAGTGTATGAGGTAAAAGGCCCAGATTTTCAATTAGAGAAAGCAACATTTCTAAATCACAAAAAAGAAAAAAAGATGGAACGATAAGATCAACGGGTGGGACTCATAAGAGTCCCATCTATTTTTTTATGGAGGAATCAACGAATGCCATTATTTGAATACGAAGAAATTGATCAGTTAACGAAAGAAGATCTGCCAGTCTATAAAATACCAAAAAGTATCCAACAGACGATAGATATTACAGCCATTGCAAAGAATGGAGTGTTTTGTCATACACCGAAAAAAAGAAAAAGAGGAGAAAAAGCTTCTTATAGTAAGGCTTATCGGTTTGAGGATGTTCCTTTTGCAACTTTAGATGAGGAAGAAAAGGAAGGAAAGATATTATCCTGGTGCAAATTTTTAAATTCGATGGGAACTAGTTTTAAATGGACCTTACAAAATAAGAACAAAGACATGCAAAAGTTCCGAGAAACGACACTCTTTGATCTGAAGAATGACGAATTTGACATATGGAGAGAAACTTATAACGAACTATTGGATGACAGAATTTCAAAAGGAAAACAAGGAATTGAATTGGATATGATCCTTACGATTCTTCATCAGACCGAAGATTATAAGAAAGCGATGGAATATTATCGAACATTAGAGAATGATTTGGAAGAGTCCTTTCGAAGATTTGGGAGTAAATTAACAGCTATGGATGCCATCGATCGATTAAAATCGCTGCATGATTTTTATCGCATGGGTAAGGAAGAAGAATTTCAATTAACATGGGATGAAATTAAGAAAGGCAAGAATTATCTCAACACTATCTGTAATGTGAAGCTTTCTTATAAGGAAGATTTTATTGAGGATGAGGGGAAATTTTCAAGAGTTTTATTTGTAAAAGATTTTCCTTCGGGATTATTAGATAACTTTGTAAGAGATATTATGGATCTTTCGCAACATCTGACATTTACAGTGGATGTAATCCCAGTACCGAAAGAGGTTTCCGCAAAATTTGTTGCCAATAAACTAATGGGTGTTGAAGGAGATATTTCAAAACAGCAACGTCAGCGAAACAAGAGAGGCGAATTTTCCACAGATATTACATGGGAGAAACGTCAGGAACATGATGAGGTCGAAAGTGTCTTAAATTCTTTACAAAAGATGGATCAGGAAATGTTTTATACCAGTGTCACGATCATTACAACAGCCGATACAAAGAAAGAGTTAGAATCAAATACCTTATCATTGATCAATGCAGCCAGCCGATTTGGGATTGTTTTAGAAACTTTGTATTGTCAGCAAAGAGAAGGATTAAATACTGCATTACCAATCGGAGTTCGTCAGATTAAGACATTAAGAGCAATGCTTACCAATGGAGTTGCTTCACTTGTCCCATTTTCTACACAGGAAATGTGCCAGGAAGGCTGCTTTTATGGAGTAAATCAGATTTCAAAGAATATTGTACGTGGAGATCGAAAAAATTTACAAAATCCACATGGCTTTGTCTTTGGAACATCAGGATCTGGAAAGAGCTTCTTTAATAAAGGGGAGATTGTACAAACTTTTATCGGTTCGGAAGATGATTTTTTCCTGCTAGATCCGAAAAATGAATATCGGGATGTCTGCCAATTAATGAAAGGCGAATTTTTAAATATTACATCCAGTAGTGATATTTATGTCAATCCATTTGAAGTAAATATGGAAGAATTAAAAAGGAGTCCAGAAAAAGTGATCGGTGGAAAAGTAGACCTTGCTTATGGAATCTGCCAGCAGGCAACGATGGGAAATTTAAGTGGAGTTGATTGTTCTCTGATCGATCGTGCCGTTCGAATGATGTATGGAGCGATTATTTCAGGAGCAGAAAAAGAACAGAGGACGATGGTTGACTTTGCAAAAGAATTGGAAAGAATGCCAGAAAAAGAAGCACAGACTCTAAATTTGTCAATTGAACGATTTGTCAGTGGATCACTGGATATCTTTTCCCATCAATCGAATGTAGATATGTCAAGTAGAGTGGTCGGTTTTGGTTTAGCTGATCTTGGAGAAGCCCTACGAGGAATGGGATTATTGATCACATTGGAGCATATCAAAGCAAGAATTAAGAAAAACTATAAACTTGGAAAAGCAACAAGAATCTATATCGATGAAATTCATAACCTTTTACTTGATCCGTTTTCTGCCGGATATCTGCAGAAGTTTTGGAAGGAGTACCGACAGTATATGGGAATCTGTACTGGGATTACACAAAATGTAGATACAGTTCTACGATCTGAAGAAGGAAAAGAAATGTTGGCCAACTCTGAATTTGTCTATCTTGCAAAGCAGGCACCAACGGATCGAGAAACATTACTTCGTACTGTAGATATTACCAATGCCCAGTTAAGCTATGTTACCAACAGTGAATATGGCCAAGGATTATTAAAGTTTGGGAAAAATATTATGCCATTAAATAATTATTTGGACAGAAAGAATGGAACAGAGGCAGAGAAAAAGTTGTATCAACTTTATAATACCAACAGTTTTGAGGAAATAAGGTAGGAGATTGGATGAAGCTAAAAACACATAAGAGTGAACTAAAGCTAAATAAAACAGAGAAGTCAGAGGTAAAAACAACAGCAAGAAAACAGTTTGTAAAAAATACGATCAAAGATGGAATCAAAAAAACAGATGATCCAATGGAAAAAGAGATGGTTCAGGGCTTAATGGTTGCAGGATATGTGACATCCAAAGGAGCAAGAATTGGAGTCAAGGCGGTCAAACAAGGAAAAAAGACATTTCTTACCGTACAAAAAATCTTACAGTTGATTAAAAATCATGATGCAAGGCATCCAGGAAAGAAACTTCTTTCTGGATTATCGCAAACAGAGCAGGAAAGATTTGCAAAAGAAATCTTAAATCGGATCAATAAAGACGAGAGAATGAAAGAAGAACTTTATGTGCAGTGGATCAGTCATCAGGGAAGAAGTTCTTATAAAAAGAAGAAAAATCCATCCATCTATCAAAAAAGAAATACGATTACGAATCATAAAATTCCAAAGGAAAGAAAAACAGGAATTCTACAAAGAGCAAAAGGAATTTATGGGAAGATTACATCCAAGGCAGATCAGAAGATAGAAAAAAAGATTGTAAAAATAGCAAAAGATGTAAAGAAACAAAGTGTCTATCAAAGAAAAATGGCAGGACTAAATCTGGTAAAGAGCAGTATGTTGTATGTGCAGGGAGATGAAGAAGAAGGAAAAGAAATTGCAAAAACAGTTGCATCAGTACCAATGAATATGATTCTGTCAAAAATAAAAATACAGATTATTGCTGCAATGGGGATGATCCTGCCAGCATTACTTCCACTTTTTTGCTTGTTGTTACCTATTTTGCTAGTGATCGTTATATTTTCTGCAGGAGTTACGATACAAAATCAAAATACACAATCGGCAAGCTTAAGCCCAGAAGTAGAAAAATGGAGACCGATGGTACAAAAATATTGCGATCAGTATAAAATTGGAGAATATACAGATTTAGCATTAGCGTTGATGATGCAGGAATCTGGAGGAGCAGAGCCAGACCCAATGCAAGCAGCGGAGGGATCATATGGATTATACTGTATTCAGACGAAAAATAATAATGGTGGACACAGCCATAGTCCAGGAGGAATTCCAAAAGGACATGGAGAATGTTCAATTAACGCTGGAGTTCAGGAACTAAGAGATGCCCTAAAGGCAGCAAAGGTTGAAAATCCATATGATATTGGAAGAATTATGGTAGCACTTCAAGGATATAATTACGGAATGTCGGGATGGATCACATGGATTAATCAGCATGGTGGTGTTTATACACTTGCATTAAGTCAGGAATACAGTCGGACAAGAATGCCAGAAGGAGCGAAAGGAACACCAGAACATGCCCAGCTAGTCATGAGATATTATACATATAATAATGTAGGCGGAACTACTATGTTGTCCGGCAATGATGGAGTGGATGTAGTGTATTATTCACAGGCTGATCCAAGATGGGGTGGTACAGATTTTGGTGGAAATACAGTTGGTGCTGCAGGATGTGGTCCCACAAGCATGGCAATCTGTATCAGTACACTTTCAAAGAAAGTCAGTCCGTTAACGACATGCCAGTGGGGAGCCAAACATGGATATTATATCAAGGGATCAGGATGGTCACATTCTGTGATTCCGGCATTAGCCAAGCAGTATCATCTAAAATGTAAAGGAATTGGGAAAAATCGGTCAGCACTAAGTCAGGCATTATCAGAAAAAAAGTTGGTTGTTGCAATCATGGCAAAGGGACATTTCACAAACGGTGGGCATTATATAGTACTAAGAGGTATGACAGGCGATGGGAAAATCTTAGTTGCTGATTGTGGCAGTAAAGCGAGAAATAAAGCATGGGATTTTAATATTGTATACAATGAAGCAAGAAGTGGAGCAGATGCAGGAGGACCATTCTGGATCATTTCAAAGTAGGAAAGGAGATATTTTATGGATAGAAAGCAGAAGAAAGAATTTTTGATCATAGCAGTTGGACTACTGGTTTTATTAAGTTGCATGAGTTTCTTATTAAGATCATGTTCTAATCAAAAAGCAAAACAGGCACAACAGAGGATAAGTACACAACAGAAAATAAAACAAGACAAAAAAGAAGAATCAACAGAAAAAGCAGATACAAAAAAGGAAGAAGAAAAAGAACAAGAGGATAATAAATTAAGGGATTTAGATGGGAATGAGATAAAAAATGATAATGTACCACAAAAAGGAGTGCAATAAGAATATAAGAGAATACAGACTCTAAAGATTAAGTCTGTATTCTCTATATATCAATTAGTATGAAAGTGTAATTATCCAATTTCACCATTTGTGTTCATTGGAAATTCAATATATTTTCTGAAAGGCTGTTTCATATTAGTACCAGCAACAGCTTTTCCTGTTACTGTTAAAGTGAGAGTTCGACCGGCATCAATTGTTTTTTGTCCATATCCACGATCAATCCATTTACCATTTTTTACTGTAAATTTAGGCTTGTTTAAAGTACCAAATAAGCAACGTTTTCTTGATTTATCATAAATATATTTACCAGAAACTTTGCATGAAATAGTAACTTTTTCGGTTGAATACACATTAACAGAAAATGATTTTGTTTTGCTAAATGTTCCTTCTAAATCAGAGGAAGAGCGTAGAAGATTACTTGTTGCAACTATATCGTCGTAATCGGCAACTTCATCACCTTTTACTACTTTTTCAAATTTAGTTGGAGTAAGAAGATTTTTTTCAGAAATAGCAGAAAAATCTTTTAGCTGTAAATGCTTGTTTTTCGAAGTATTTACTTTTTTGATAATGGATTGGTATTCTTTATAATATTGAATTTTTTTATTATCTTTAGAAGCTGCATGTGCGCTTGTTCCAATAGTTGCAAATAATATGCTGGCGGTTAACATTGCAATGCTTAATTTTTTTATAATTTTTATCATAGTTTTTCTCCTTTTCATTAAGTTATTGAAGTTAGTTTATAAAAAGTGTTTCTAGTACTATAACTGGAACAAGTGTTTTGTGTTTGAATTGCACCTCCTAAAAAATAAATATGATTTATAGTTTTTTATATACGTATGATATATATAATTATATACGATAAATTACATATGTCAATAGATACCTTTTAAATATATGTAATTGACAATAAAAAACCTAACAATAAATATTGCTAAGTTTTTTAATATTAATTTAATTTTCCGTTTTTATCACAACTGATAGATACGCTACGTGTAATAGTTCTTAAATAGACAGAATCATTGTACTGTTTAAATGAGGCAGTAGCAGTCGCAGTGGAGTTATGTTTTGTTGCTGATTTTGAAGATAGTCTAAAAGTACTGGAAGGGCATGTAGTAGATATAGATGATTTTGTACAACTTGAGGATGATCCGCTATATGAAAAAGTTCCAGTAACAGTAATTGTCCATAAAGTTTTCCCAGTAGATGATTTATAGGTATATGTTCTTCTGGCAGATTTTGTGGATGAACTACGAGAGAGTGTGATAATGATATTTTCTTCAGTAAATGACTCAATATAGCTACCATCATCAAAAACTTCAATGATATCTGTAGAATCTATAGGTTGGATCTCAGAAGCTTTTACAGGAAAAGTAGAAGTCCAAATAAATAAAAAGCTAAAAAGTAGAATAAGTGTTTTTTTCATAATATAATTCCTCCATGATTATTTCTGTGGCAGTTCTTCTATAGAACCTTGGTTTTCATAAATGATTTTAGAATCTTTAATTTCTTGAAAAGATTCGTAAATCACGTAAGAACGATATGCAAAGAATACGATGAGTGCAAATGCGATTACAGATAAAAAGATACGAACATGTTTGACAAAATTCATTCTTTTTAATAGATAATCGTCATCAGCGTTAGCATAGTATTCCATAACAACTTCTTTTGGTGTTCCAAATTGTTCTACTAATTTTTTATCAGTATCGGCAATCAAGGTAAATGGCAGATTATTCTTTTCAATAAATTTTTGATGTGACTTTTCATTGTCTACACTGACACCGATCACTTCGTATCCG
>OGPR01001322.1_pt1 | contig 21278 bp, 16 predicted proteins | sample 1552981 | NCBI WGS metagenome assembly OGPR01 (sample SAMEA2580260, study PRJEB22360) | human gut metagenome | biome: human gut; feature: human-associated habitat; material: faeces | place: Denmark | collected 2008/2010 | reverse complement strand
CCTCCACGTTTCATAAAGTGAAAGAAAATGGGAAAGACGGAGGGCTTTTTCTTCGGGAATAATTCCTCCGGCCCGCGGGAGAATATCCCAGAGAGAATCTTCCTCCGGCGCGAGGGCAAGGCGGAGACGGGCGAAATCTTCTTCGTCAAGTCCCGCAAGAAAAGAGCGGAGCACCGCAAGAAGAGGAAGGTCCTGCCGCGGGTTATCTAAAATTTTCAGGAGCGACCAAAGGATCTGCACTTCCATGGAGCGGATAAAATCATCATCTTTATCAGCGGTGGCAGGGATATGTTCCTCGTTCAATACTTTGAGGAGCGCCGGCGCTTTTTTATCGATACTGCGGAGGAGAATGACGATATCGCTGTAATCTATGGAACGGAAGGTGCCGTCTTTGTTCATGACCTGCCGCTTTTCTTCCATAAGGGCGCGGATCTTTTTGGCGATGAGCCGGCCTTCAAAGGTGATGCTCGTGATATCATTGACGGACTCATCCATGGGAACGGTATTTTCATCGGTTACTTTATCAATCAGTTCCACTTCGACTGCATCGCCTGCGTAGGCAGCGGGACGGGGGTCTTCATGGCGCCCCGGATAAAGTGCTTCTCGATCGCCGTAATCGAGCTCCAGCAGCTTTTCACTCATAAGCTGGCGGAAAATATAATTGATTGACGCGAGAATCGCGGCGTCACTGCGGAAGTTCCGGTTGAGATCGATACGCCTGTCTTCCGCATTCTCATCAGAGGAAAAACTTCTGTATTTCTTTTGGAAAATGGTAGGGTCAGCCTGGCGGAAACGATAGATAGACTGTTTTACATCGCCTACCATGAAACGGTTCCTGCCGTTGGAGAGAAGCGTGGCGATCAGTTCCTGCACATCATTGGTGTCCTGGTATTCATCAATCATGATTTCTTTATATTTTTTTTGCAGCTCCCGTGCCGCTGATGACGGGAACTCTCCTGCCCGCTCCGGTGTGAATCCTTCCGCGGTTTTGTCTACAAGGATGTCCAAGACATAATGTTCCATGTCGGTGAATTCCATAAGGCCTTCCTGCTTTTTGCGGCCGGCATAAGCACGGGAAAAAGCAATGGTCACCTCTGACAGGGCACGGACGATGGGATACATCCGGATCACGTCATGGAGCCATTGTTCTTCCGGAATCGCAAAGAAGGGAATGAGTCTTTCGGAAACTTCCTTTTTCACACTGTTTCGAATTGCCTGGACATTGTTTTTTATTTCTTCAAAGCGGATAGGATCTTCAGAAGAGGATTTCTTCACCGCCTTCAGTTTGGCAAAAGAAATATTCGGCGCGTCTTTGTACCATTCATCCCATGTTTCTGCTTTTGAGAGGATGGTAAAGGCGTCAAATTCATCAGACAGCGTTTCCGCATACGGTGCGAGGGCCGGTTCGTTTTCCAGAAAAGTGAAAATCTGGCGGTAGGAATCAGCCCAGCTCTGGGCACGGCGCCGGAAATCCTCAAGAATGTCTTTTGTCCATGGAAGATCGCTTAAGGCAGCTGCGCCGTTTTCGCCGTAAGGGCGGGAAAGGCTGCCGAGCCAGTCTTCCGGGAAAGGCATGGAACAGGAAAAGTGATAGAGGGAAAGAATGGTATCTTTAAAACCGCTGTCCTCAAACCCGCCGGAAAGCAGATCTGCACAGTCAAGGAAAGCAGGTTCACCCCTTTCATAGTACGTTTCAAGGACTTCTGAAAGCACGTCCTGCTCCAGGGCGTATATTTCATTGCTGTCTGTCAGCATTTTCGTGTTCGGATCGAGGTCGATCAGGTAAAAATACCGGCGGATTAAGGTCTGGAAAAATGAATCAAGTGTGGAAATCTGTGCGCTTGACATCAGCGCGAGCTGGCGGGACAAATGACGGGCGAGAGGCGTATTCCGCTCCTGCTCCGCTTCCGAAAGGGCCTTTGCAATGCCTGAAGAAATGCGGGTTTTCATTTCCCCTGCCGACGCGCGGGTGAATGTAAGAACCAGAAGTTCCGTAATGTCGGCAGGATCATCCATATCAGTAATCAGTTTTTTGATACGCTCCGTGAGTACCGCCGTCTTACCGCTTCCGGCGGCGGCGGAAAGGAGGAGGTTCTGTCCGCGGGCGTCAATAGCTGCCTGCTGCGCGGTTGTCCATGTCATTTGACTCATAGGTTCTCCTTTCCGTTTCTTTTCATTTCCTCGTCCAGTTTTTCCCGGATCGTTTTGTCAGAAACTTTGGAAATGTAATCAAAACTGTTTTCGGGCAATGCAGGATCAAAGCGGCAGATACTCCGATAGGGACAGTATGAGCAGGGCGACAGCGTTCCGTTCTTGACGGGATGGATGGCAATTTCCCCGCTTTCAAGGCGGCTGTACAGCCTGATCAGTATTTTTTCCGTCAGTGCTTTCAGTGCTTCAAACTCCTCTGCCGTAAGGACGGGAGAGGTTTTCTTTACACTGCCGTCTTTTACATAAGAAACACCGATAAATCCGTCGTCCGTGCCTGATTGGGAGTCAAGCGTGCGGAGCACATCCGGGTCATTTAAGAAAATACCGTTGGTGTTTTCCTTTTCTTTGGCGTGGGGAATTCCGTTGGGCGGTACACTCATGGATTTCGGCCGCCCGTGGAGATAGATATACATCATGGCGGCAGGGAGTAAATCTTTGGTGCTCTTCGTTTTGGAAAGTGCCAGCAGGTAGGTAATAAGCTGGAGAGAGAGACCTTCCATGATTTCATTCAGGGAGAGCTTCGGCGAGCCTGTCTTATAGTCGCAGACTGCGGCATACCTGCCGTCTGTATCTACACGGTCTATCTTCCCTGTAAGGGTAAAGCTGTCAGTGGGACTTGCGGAAATACGGAGATAGAATTCTTTTTCCATATCCAGCGTGTCGAAACCGCTCTGCCGGCTCCATTGACGGAATCTTTGAAGTGCCCGCCGGAAGGTCTGATCCAGAACGCGGCGGGTATACTTTGCTGATTGATCCGAGGAAAGGGCATCCGCCTTGATGCGCGGTGTGATTTTTTCCGTGATGTCTTCGGAAATCTTTTCAATTTCTTCATCCGTCGCCTGCCGCCACTGGCGGTTCTGCGATTTCAGGACTTCGCCGAATTGGTGGAGCCCCGCGTGGAGATAATTGCCGTAGTCCAAATAATCCGCTTCGCCTGTATCCCGCTCTTCTACGCCGATTCCGTAGCGTAGGAAGTACTGGTAGGGACAGCTTCTGTAATTTTGCAGTTTTGTGACGGAACCGTAAAAGCGTCCTCCTTTCATGAAAAGTTTGCGTGCAAGCATTTTTGGCAGACGGGCGGCAGTATTTTGATACCGGAGCCCTGCCAGTTTGCTTTCCATGAGATCTCTGTATTCATTTCCTTCTGCCCAGTCTTTAAGCGCTGCCCAGTTGCCTGTTGGTGAGGGGCGGCCATTGCGGAGTATTTCAGGAAGAAGAGACAGGGCCTGGTTGGGGTTGGCAAAAAACGAGGGGTCGTCATGATGGGGAGAGGGCGGGAGTATTTCCATGTTTTCCGTATAATAGCCGAGGGCTTTCAACCGCTCCAGCAGGAAGGACGGTTCTGCGGCGCTTCCGTCGGCAGCAGCGGCGGGGTACGACAGATAGAGTGTGTCCGATGCCCGTGTCAGGGCGAGATACGTATAAAATTGTTCTTCCTGTACCAGCTCCATCAGGTTGTTTCCAAGATTGATGCGGGCGGATTTTAGAAGAACCTGTTTTTCCGTTTCCGTGAAAAATCCTGAGTCATCAATTTTTTTAGGGAAAGAGCCTTCCAATGCGCCGGGGATGAAGACCACTTTCGCTTCTGCCGCGTATCCTCTGTCCATGGAGGTGACCGTCACATGGTCAAGAGTGGGAGGAATCATGGAGAAGGTAAGGGCGGAAAGACCATCAGCAAGAATACCGCAAAGTTCCTCTTCGGGGAGGATGTCTTTTCCTGTGACATGGACGATTTCGTCAAGAAGAGAAAGCACTTTTTTCCAAACCTGGAGATGGGGACGCTTTTTTGTTTTTTCAAATTCCAGTTCATCCCAGACGGAAAGCGTTTCAGGGATTTGCTGCTCTGTTAACCACCGATAAAGAAAGGCGCATTTATCCTCTGCGGAGAGAGCTCCCTTCCAGCCTGCGAGAAAAGGATTCAAAAGGGAAAGGACCTTTTCTCTCCATGTATTGGCGGTATTCTGCTTTGTAATTTCTTTATCCGAAAGAGGGGCCGGTTCCTGATCAATGCTCCGGTAATCGCGGAAGACCCAGGGCTTTTGCCACGTGGAAAAACGGATATGGTATTTCAAAACGTAATTTTCCAGCTTATCTATCGTATCCGCAGGGAAAGAAGGAAATATTTCCGTTTTTAAGATGCGGAAAATATGCTCTCTTGTAAATCCCCTGTTCTTGCCCCGGCTTTCTGCTTTTATGAAATGGAGAAGCCCGTCAAGGAGCATGACAAGGGGGTGGTTATTCATGGGCTGTTTTTCATCCGTAAAGACCGGAATCCCGTAGCGTGAAAAGCTTCTTTCCAGCGGATCCGTATAAGTGTCGGCGGAACGAAGAAGGACGAGGATATCCCGCCAGCGGAGATTTTTATCGCGGACAAGTGATAGAATCCGGCGGGAAATGAAGTCCGCCTCCGCCTGGCTGTCCGGTGCGGAAACGATATGGATGCCCTTTTCGGGAACCGGGGAAGTCTCTTTCGGAAGCGGACAGGGAGAAGGAACATTTTGGAAATAGTCTGCTGCGAGACAACGGAGACGGGGACAGCGGAACCGTTTCCTTTCGGGGAGTGTGACGGAATCAAAGCGGGGCTCTTTTTCCGAAAGGAGAGCATATAAATTGGCAGGGCGGGCGAATATTTCATTGGACAATCCTTCTTTTGCGTCCGGGAGGGGAATTGTGAATGTCACTTCTTCCGCCGTGCGGATAAGGGCGGATACGATGCGTATTTTTTGAGGCGTCATGCCGTTGAAGCCGTCAATCCATATACGGGATCGGCGGAGTATTTCCGATTTCGGTATTTCCCCGGCAAGCAGGTCAAAAAGACTGCCTTCATAAGAAAAGCGGGAATGGAGGTAGTCATGGTAATTTTTATATAAGAGAGAAAGATCCGCCAGTTTGCGTCCCAAAGGTGTACCCTCTTCGGCACGGGATGCTTCATGGAGCGCTGTTTCGGAAATGCAGAACATATCAAGCTGGTGGAAAAGGTTCATGAGATTTTCCGCAAAATGAGGCTGAGAGGAAATTTTCATGAGCATTTGCAGCTCATCCCTGTGTTCCGCAAGGATGCGGCTGATGATGATCTGCTGGCCCAGCGGAGAAAGAGCATCTTGCACAGGGGAGCGGAGCTCATTAAAAACGCGGTAGGCAAGACGCGAAAAACCGCAGACCGTGGCATCGATAAAACCGTGGCCCGGGAAAATATCCGCCAGCATACGTTCTGCGGTATATGTCTCCTGATCAGGCACGAGGAAAAAGGCGGAGCGCCCTTTTTTACCGGTGACATAGTCGCGTATTTCTTCACAGCAGCGCCGCGTTTTGCCTGTTCCCGCCGCGCCGAAAATAAAATGGAGTCCCATGAGCATCCTTCCTGTCATTTTAGTAATATCTTTCTTTTTCTTATTATAAAGGAAAGGACGAAAAGGGAAAACACAGCAGAAAAATATTTTACAAAAGAAAAAGAGAAATACTATTTTCGCAAAATATCGATACGAAAAAGACAATCTAAATATTGACATATTTAGATATGGTTGATACAATGAGCACATAAGCAAGTTAAAACTGTTTTAATATTTGAAGGAGGAATTTTAAATGTCTTTAAACGGTAAAAAAGTAAGCGAATTTACAGCAGATGCATATCTTAACGGAGAATTTGTCAAGGTATCCGATAAGGATCTGCAGGGGAAATGGAGTGTTCTCTTCTTTTATCCGGCGGATTTTACTTTTGTTTGCCCGACTGAGCTGGAAGATCTCCAGAGACTCTATGGCGATTTCAAAAAAGAAGGGTGCGAGATTTATTCCGTGTCCTGCGATACCCACTTTGTGCACAAAGCCTGGCATGACTCTTCGGAAAAAATCGGCAAGGTTACCTATCCGATGATTGGCGATCCGACGGCACAGCTTGCAAAAGATCTGGATGTATATATTGAAGCTGACGGCATGACCGAGCGCGGCACTTTCGTTATCAATCCTGACGGAGAAGTTGTTCTTTATGAAATAAGCGCCGGCAATATAGGCCGTAATGCTGATGAACTGCTCCGCAAGGTAAGGGCTGCCAAGTTTGTTTATGAACATGGAGATGAAGTCTGCCCGGCCAAGTGGGAACCGGGGGCGGCGACATTGAAACCGTCCTTCGATCTTGTCGGTAAACTTTAATAAGAGAGGGCATCATGGAAAAAATGTATGATGCCATAGTGGTCGGCGGAGGTCCTGCAGGGCTTTCCGCCGCTATTTATATGGCAAGAGCGCGTTTCCGCGTATTGGTTATTGAAAAAGAAAAAGTCGGCGGCCAGATTACTATCACATCTGAAGTGGTGAACTATCCCGGCATTATTATGACGGGCGGGGAACAGCTGACCGGTAAGATGCGTCAGCAGGCGGAAAATTTTGGAGCTGAGTTTTTATCGGCGGAAGTAACAGGTCTTAATCTGGACGGCGACTATAAAACAGTTTATACCGATCGGGGAGATTTCAAGGCGCCCGGCATCATTTATGCGGCAGGTGCCCATCCCCGGCTGGCCGGATTTGAGGGAGAAAGTGAATTCCGAGGACACGGTGTGGCATACTGCGCGACCTGCGACGGCGAATTTTTCTCCGGCAAGGATATTTTTGTCATCGGTGGGGGATATGCAGCAGTGGAAGAGGGACTCTTCCTCACCCGGTATGGAAAGAAGATCATGATGGTCGTCAGACGCGACTGCTGCTCCATTGAAAATGCGGAAGTCGATGAACTGAAAGAACATCCGAATGTAGAAATGATGTTCAACACTGAAGTGGTAAGAGTGGAAGGCGATTCCGCCATTCGTAAAGTTGTTTTAAGAAACCGGGTGACCGGGAAAGAAACGATCTATACTGCCCCTGAAAATGATTTTTGCGGCGTATTTGTCTTTGTTGGCTATGCGCCGGAAAACGAACTGGTTAAGGGAAAAGTGGAACTGGATCCCCAGGGGTACATCATCACTGACCGTGATCAGAAAACGAATATTGACGGTGTTTATGCGGCAGGCGACATCTGCGTAAAAAATCTCCGCCAGGTGGTTACCGCCGTTTCAGATGGAGCCGTGGCGGCCACATCTATGGAAAAATATCTCGGACAGCTGTACAGGAAGTTAGGCATCAAGAGAACTTATGTAAAAAGGGAAATAAAGGAAGCTGCCAAAGCGGAAAATGCCCCGAAAGCGGAGGCGGGTGCTTTTCTTGATGATGCGACCCGGCAGGCGCTGGCTCCCGTACTTGCCCGCTTTACCCGTCCGATCCGTCTCCGCCTGTATACGGATGACAGCCAAATGACGGAAGAAAACCGCCGCATGGTGACGGAGCTTGCATCTCTTTCTGATAAGGTGGAAGCGGAATTTGTCCCGTCCGCGGGAGAAGAAGACAAACATACCATTTCTATCTGTGACGCGGGAGGAAATGAAAAAGGACTTCGTTTCCACGGCGTACCCGGCGGACATGAATTTAATTCCTTTATTCTTGCCATGTACAATGCGGCAGGTCCGGGGCAGGACGTGGGTGAAGCACTGCAGAAACGCATCAAAGGCATCAGCAAGCCTCTCCATGTGAAGATTGCCGTATCTCTTTCCTGCACAATGTGCCCCGACCTTGTAGCGGCGGCGCAGCGTATTGCCGCGGATAATGAAAATGTAACGGCCGACGTCTATGATCTCCAGTACTATCCAAGCCTTAAAGAGAAATATAATATCATGAGCGTTCCCTGTCTCATCATCAATGATGACGAAGTGCATTTCGGAAAGAAAAGCGTGTCCGACCTGCTTGATATTTTTCAGGCATAAGGACCGGGAAAGATTTCTGTTATAAAAATATAAAGCCCCCATACGTTAGACCTGAAATCTGACTTATGAGGGTTTTATTTTTGTTTGAAAATGCCGGGATCAAGTAAGCTCATTGGTTAAAAGATCCGTATTCCTGACGACCCTTGCGGCAAGCAGCAGTCCCGCTAAGCTGAAAAGCAGGACATACATGGCTGAAACTTCACTCACCGTTCCGAACGCGGCCGCCCGCATAGCGCTTAACTGATAAGTCAGCGGGTTTATCAGGGCAAGCATCTGTATAAAAGAAGGGGCATCGTGCAACACATAAAAAGAGGGATAAAATTGGAATCAAAAAAAGTGTTGCGAACTCAGGGTGATTTGTCTATACTATATAAAATATATTCATCTATAAATTACAATTAAATATATATAGTATACTCTTATATAAAGGGGTGGGGATGATGTGGATATTGGGATTATTAGTGTTCTTGCCTCTGTTGACGGCAGGTCTGCTGTTTTTTATACAGGGGGACAGGCTTCGGGATGCGGTGGTGAAAGTGTCAGCTGCTGCTATTGCGATGTTGTCCCTTTTCGTGGCATTTACCTATTTTGGAAATAAGGTGGTCTTCCGTTTGGGAGATTCTTTTCTGGCGCAAGGTGCAATATTAGTGGATATCCTCGTTGCTCTTGCGGTTTTTTATTATACCTGCGTCCGGTTTCACCGGTATTGGATAGCGCTTTTGGAAGCAATTCAGCTGGGAGCGGTTCTATGGTTTGAATATGTCAGCCATGGGACGCTTGATTATTATGCCGATATCGTTGTTGACAACTTTACCCTGATCATGATTCTTATCGCCGGTGTCATCGGCAGCTTGATCGCCGTTTTTTCTCTGGGGTACATGGAGGCCTTTCAAAAGGAACATCGTGATGTTCGTGACAGAAGGGATTTTTTCTTTTTCGTCCTGTTTCTTTTCCTTTCTGCCATGTTCGGATTGGTTGTTTCCAATAATCTTTTATATATGTATACCTTCTGGGAAATCACCAGCGTCTGTTCTTTTCTTCTCATCGGATATACGGAATCCCGTGTGGCTGTAAATAATTCGTTCAAAGCGCTTTGGATGAATCTGCTCGGCGGGGCGGCTTTTGCGGCAGCGATTATCGTCATGGGGCTGACTTACCACAGTACGGCGCTTTCCCATCTGGTAGGGCTGGCATTGGCGGGAATGCCTGTGACAGTTATTCTTGCGCTTCTCCTACTTTGCGGTTTTACCAAATCGGCGATGATGCCTTTTTCCGGCTGGCTTCTTGGGGCGATGGTGGCGCCCACGCCCACTTCTGCGCTTCTCCATTCTTCTACGATGGTGAAAGCGGGGGTGTTTCTGATTATCAAACTTTGTCCCGCCCTTGGAAATAATCATGCGGGAACGATGGCGATGTTTGTCGGCGGCATTACCTTCTTTTTTGCGTCCTGTGCCGCTATTTCACAGTCCGATGGGAAAAAGGTTCTTGCCTATTCCACAATTTCCAATTTGGGACTGATCGTCTGCTGTGCGGGGATAGGTTCTTATGAGGCGGCATGGACAGCCATTATGATTGTTATTTTCCATGCGGTTGCCAAATCGCTCTTGTTTCTTTCTGTCGGGACGGCGGAGCAGCAGCTCGGCAGCCGCGACATTGAAAGGTTTGACGGACTTTTCAATGCGATGCCCCATCTGTGCCTCTGCATGGTGATCGGTATCAGTGGTATGTTCCTCGCACCTTTCGGCATGCTCATTTCTAAATGGGCGGCGATGAAAGCTTTTATTGATGCAGGACACCCCATGCTGCTTCTTCTTTTAGTTTTCGGTTCAGCGACAACCATATTTTACTGGGCCAAGTGGCTCGGAAAAATCCTATCCGTCATGAACGGGCAGGAAAGACGGGAGCAGGGGATTACCAAAGGAGAATGGTTTACCCTGAAGACACTTTCCTGGATGACGATCATCGTCTGTATCCTTTTCCCTCTGATTTCAAGCTATGGCGTTCTGCCGTACCTGCGGATCACCTACGGGTTTACCCGTGATGTTATTGCCCAAAGCAACCTGATCATTATGTCGCTTATGGTGGTGCTTCTTGTTATTCTTCCTTCCCGCTACGGGAAAGGACAGCCTAAAAGGAAAGTAGGGGCTCTTCTTGCCGGGGTTAATACGGGGGATGATCGTAACTATCTCGGCGCGGGAGATAATATCATTCCTGTGGAGCTTCGGAACTGGTACATGGAAGAATGGTTCGGCGAAAAGAAAATGAAATTGTCCGGCTTTGCTCTCTGCATGGCGTGCATTTTCATTCAGTTTGCCATTATACTGGGAGGTGTGTATCGTGGATGAAATGGGAATGAATATTTTATACGCGCTGCTTTACCTCTTTTTGGCGCCTGTCGGTGGAGGGCTTCTTGCCGGTCTTGACCGCAAGCTGGCGGCCCGTATGCAGCGCAGGGTAGGCCCTCCTGTGGTCCAGCCGTTCTATGACGTACTGAAACTTTTTGAGAAAGAACGGATTGCCGTGAATGAAGCGCAAGGCTTTTATTTGGCAGGATTCCTGTTTTTCATGATTTTGTCAGGCATATTCTTTTTTGCGCAGGGCGATATCCTTCTTGTCATTTTCACTCTCACTATGGCGGGCATCTGCCTCGCGGTGGCGTCCTTTTCATCATCGTCACCCTGCAGCCAGATGGGGGCAGAACGGGAACTTCTTCAGATTATGGCGTATGAACCCATGCTTCTCTTTGTGGCGATTGCTTTCTATCTGAAATGCAACACTTTCGATCTTTCAAAAATCATGGCTTCGCCGGAAAGCAATTTTCTTTACATGCCGGGGATTTTCATCGGGTTCCTTTTCATACTCCAGATTAAATTCAGAAAATCGCCATTTGATCTTTCTATGAGCCATGAAATTCATCAGGAGCTCGTGCAGGGAATCAAGACAGAATTTTCCGGCGGCATGCTTGCTCTTTTTGAAATTGCTGAATGGTATGAAAAGATATTTCTTCTTGGTTTCGTTTATCTGTTTTTTAAATGGCGGGATCCGTGGAGCGGTGTTACGGGCATTCTTGTATGCGCAGCGGTTCTTTTCCTCAGCACCCTTGTAGATAACTGCACCGCCCGTATGAAATGGCGGCATCTCCTCGGTTCCGCCTGGCTCGTTACTTTGGTAGCAGGTTTTATCAATATTGTCTTTTTAATGTATATCCGCTGAAAGGAGAGGAAATATGGCTTATATCAGAAAATCCGCCTGGCTCATCCACTATGACGGCTCCAGCTGCAACGGCTGCGATATTGAAGTCCTTGCCTGTCTTATGCCTCTCTATGATGTGGAACGTTTCGGCATTATCAATACAGGGGATCCGAAGCATGCTGATGTATTTCTTGTCACCGGCGGCGTGAATGTACAGAATCTGCCTGTGGTGCGCCAGATTTATGAACAGATGCCGGAACCGAAGGTCGTGGTGGCGGTGGGAACCTGTGCCTGTACAGGCGGTATTTTCAAAGACTGTTACAACATGATCGGAGGCATGGATCACGCTGTTCCTGTAGATGTGTATGTTCCCGGGTGTGCCGCGCGTCCGGAAGCCATCATTGACGGCGTTGTGAAAGGGTTGGGGATTCTTGAAGAAAAGCGGGCGGAATATAAAAGGATCGTTGCCCGGCAAAAATCGGCGCAGCGAAAGGAGGCAACCTGATGAACCAGCAAATAATTGAAATCAAATCTGCGGATATTTTAAAACAGGTAAGCCGCTTTAAAAGGGAACATGCCCGTCTGGTGCAGATACTTTGTACCCGCGTGGAAGAAGGATATGAACTGACTTATACATTTGATAAGGACTATTTCATGTACCATCTCCGCTGCCTCGTTCCGGTCTACCGTTCCGTCATGAGTATCACGGGGCAGTACTGGTATGCTTTTGTATGGGAAAATGAAATACACGATTTATTCGGATTGAAGATAGACTTCATTGAACATGATGTGGACTATGGCGGACATTTCTACCATCTGGCGGAAAAGACACCATGGCATGACCTGCCCGGTGAGAAACATGCCGATCAGGCGATTAAAGTACAGCTCCGCAGCGGACTCGGGATAGACGCTTCCGCCGTAGCAGGGGCGAAACCGGAAGGAGGGAAAGAAAATGGGTAAAAGCACAGTGATTCCTTTCGGTCCGCAGCATCCCGTTCTTCCCGAACCGATCCATCTGGATCTGGAATTGCAGGATGAAAAGGTTGTCCGTGCGGTTCCCTCTATCGGTTATGTACACCGCGGGCTGGAAAAGCTTGTGGAACTTCGTGACTTCCAGCAGTATGTCTATGTGGCGGAACGGGTCTGCGGGATTTGTTCTTTCGGCCATGGATGGGGATACAGCCGCGCCGTGGAAGAAATGATGGAAATAGAAGTGCCGCCCCGGGCGGAATGGCTCCGTACCATCTGGCACGAATTGTCCCGTATCCATTCCCATCTTCTCTGGCTGGGCCTTGCTGCGGACGCTATGGGGTTTGAAAGTCTTTTTATGGAAGCCTGGCGCCTTCGGGAGATAGATTTGGATCTTATTGAACAGACGACCGGCGGGCGTATTATTTTCTCCGTCTGTAAAGTGGGCGGCGTCCGTCGTGATATTGGCGGTGCTGTGTTAAAGGAAATGAAACGGGTCTTAAAAGATTTATCTGAAAAATTTCTTCCCATGCTGAATGTTTTTATGGATGACGATACCGTTCACAGCCGTTTGAAAGGTGTGGGGAAGCTTACTATGGAAGAGGCTCTGGAACTGGGCTGCATTGGCCCCATGGCAAGAGCATCCGGCATTCTCACCGATATTCGTGCTGCTGAAAAAGACAGCGTTTACGGACAGCTTCATTTCCAGCCCGTTATTGAAACGGACGGAGACTGTTACGCGCGGGCAAGAGTACGGCTGAGAGAAGTTCTCCGGTCTGTTGAGATTATTGAGGGCTGTATCGATAATATCCCTGACGGGCCTATTGACGTGAAAGTGCGGGGCGTGCCGCCGAAAAGAGAATGCTTTGTCCGTGTGGAACAGCCGAGAGGAGAAGCGCTTTACTATGTAAAAGGAAACGGAACCAAATTCCTGGAACGGTTCCGCCTGAGGACACCGACAAATGCCAATCTGCCTGCACTCGTAAAGATGCTTCAGGGCTGTGACCTGGCAGATGTGCCGAATATTATCCTGACCATCGACCCCTGTATCAGTTGTTGTGAAAGATAGGAGAGCGTTATGGGCTATATGACCTTTGTGAAAAGGATGGTTGCCAATCTTTTCAAGCCGCCTGTGACATCTCCTTATCCCCTGCAGCCGCGGACGCCGCTTCCTGTCGACCGCGGACACATTGTCAATCAATGGAAAAAGTGTATTCTCTGCGGCGCCTGTGAACGGGCATGTCCTTCGGGAGCGATACGGATTGACAGAAAGAACAGGAAGTGGATTATCAATCCCTATGCCTGCGTGCAGTGCGGTGCCTGTGTGGAACAGTGCCCTGTGAAATGTCTTGCCATGGAAGCCATGTATACGGAACCTTCCACAGAAAAGTCGGAGATTGTCCACACGCCGCCTCCGCCTAAACCGAGACGGGGACCGGCGGCAAGACCTCCGATAGAAATAAAAGTGGAAGAGAACATTCAAAAAGAAATTTCGGTGAATGAGGCGGCTGAAAACGCGGAAGAAGTATCGCCGGCAGCGCATCCGAAAACGGAATCCGGTAAAAAGGAAGCAGCAAAGGGGGAAGCTGTTCCTGCGGAAATGCCGAAGACGATGGTGATGGAAGAAGAACTGAAAAAGGCGCCTGTCATCAATGATGTTTCAAAATGCGTTCTTTGCGGGATGTGTCTTCGCGGCTGTGTTGGCGGAGCATTGGATATTGACAGGAAGAATCGTACATGGACTATTGATCCGGCAGCTTGCGTGCAGTGCGGTGTCTGTGTGGAGCATTGCCCCAAACAGTGCCTTTCCCTGAATGAGGCATATACGTTTACGGCGGACGGCGATTCACCGGAACCGGTTACATTCCATTTGCCTGAAAGAACGCGGCCCGCTTTGAGAACTGCTGCGGCAGATAGAGCGGATGCCGAGGAAGAAAAGCGGGAGGAAGCGGTAAAAACGGAACCGCCGAAAGAAACTCTGTCTGGGAAAGAAACAGAAAGAAAGGAAACGGAAAAAATTCCTGTCATCAATGACGTTTCAGAATGCGTTCTTTGCGGGAAATGTACTGATGGGTGTCCCGGAAGCGCGCTGGAGATCGACAGGAAGAATCGTACATGGACTATTGATCCGGCAGCTTGCGTGCAGTGCGACATATGCGTGGAGAATTGTCCGAAGCAATGTTTGTCCATGAATAAAGAATACGTTCTTGGGGCGGATGATGATATACCCGAACCGATTTCTTTCGCTTTGCCGGAGCGGAAAAGGTCTTCCCCGGGAAAGCCTGCGGTGAAACCTGATGCATGAATATCCCGTGACTCTGGAAATTATCAGGCTGGCGGAAAAAACGGCGGAAGAAAATCATGGCAGGGTCAGAGGGATACACCTTGTCATCGGAGAAGATTCGGGATTTATCGGGGAGTCTATCCAGATGTATTTTGACGTCCTTTCCGCAGGTACCCTGTGTGAGGGCGCGCAGGTGACAATTGAAGGCGTAAAGCCGAAATTGTCCTGTGAAAAATGCGGGAAACTTTTTGAACGGAAACGGTTTTCCTTCACCTGCCCGTTCTGCGGCGGGAGTGGAAACCCGACGGGAACAGGGAAAGAATTTTATATAAAAGATGTGGAATTATTCGTGGAGGATGAAAGCGATGCACATGGTGAAAAAGGAGGTCCTGCTTGATATCAACGGCAGGAATGACCATATAGCGCAGCATGTAAAAGAACATCTGGAAGAAAGACATATTTTTGCGGTAAATATTATGGGGGCGCCGGGGGCAGGAAAGACCACATCCCTGGAAAACCTGATCCGCGCCCTTCCGGTGAAGTCTTATGTCATTGAAGGGGATATCGAATCGGATATAGATACGGAACGGTTAAAAAAACAGGGGATTTCCGCAGCGCAGATCAATACCTTCGGCGCCTGCCATCTTGATGCGCCTCTCATGCACAATGCTGTCCATAATATGGAGATGGACGAAGGCGGCATACTTTTTATTGAGAATGTAGGGAATCTTGTATGTCCTGCGGAATTTTCCATCGGTGAACATATAAAAATGCTCATCGTTTCGGTGACGGACGGAAGCGATAAGCCTTATAAATATCCGCTCGCCTTTGAAAAAGCGGATATGATTCTGCTCAATAAGGTGGATTTACTTCCTTATCTTGATTTTGATGAAGAGTTTTTTATGGAAGGTATACGCCATTTGAATAAAGATGCTCCCGTATTTAAAGTGTGCGGGAAAACGGGAGAAGGATATGATGCTGCGGCGGAATGGCTTATAAAGATTTCAAAGAAATAATTTTTCGGGAGGCGTGTATGGAACATGAGGTGACGGAACGGCTCAGCGTGGCCGGCAGAGTGCAGGGTGTCGGTTTCCGTCCGTCCGTCTGCCGCATGGCAAAAGAATTGAAACTGACAGGCACGGTACAGAACCTCGGCGGCGAAGTGGAAATATACATCACCGGGACAAGGGAAAAGATAGACGCTTTCCTTTGCGGGCTTAAGCAAATGGAACGGCCTGCCCTTGTGGAGTGCGTAAAGAGAGAAGAAAGACCGCTTACGCCTTTTTCCGCTTTTACTTCCATTCCCAGCAGGGAAAGCGAAAATAAAATTCTTGCACCTGCCGATATTTCCGTCTGTTCCGCCTGTCTTAAAGAAATGAAGACGCAGGGGAACCGGCGCTGTCATTATCCTTACATTTCGTGCACCGCCTGCGGTCCCCGGTATACTGTTCTGAAAAAACTTCCTTATGACAGGGAAAATACCGCTTTTGATGCATATCCTCTTTGTGATCAATGTTATGAGGAGTACAGGGATATGAATAACAGACGGTGTCATGGAGAAACCATCGCCTGTCATGACTGCGGCCCCCGGCTTTTGGCGAAAATGAGGGGAAGTCCTTCTGCCGGACCATGGAGCCGGGAAGAACTTTTACAATCAGCCAAAGATTTACTCCTTCATGAGGAAATTATCATGGTGAAATCGGTCGGCGGATATAATCTGGTCTGCCGCGGAGACAGAGATGATGCCGTTCAGCGTTTGAGAGTATTGAAACAAAGACGGGACAAGCCTTTTGCGCTTCTTGTTGCAACCGTGGGAGAGGCGGAAAAACTCTGCCATATAAGCAGGGAAGAAAAGGAACTCCTTGAGTCGCCGCAAAAACCGATCGTTCTCTTAAAAAGAAGAAGGGAAAGTATGCCGCTCATCAGCCCTGCGGTAACGGAGCTTACGGAAAGTCTCGGCGTGTTTCTGCCGCCTTTCGGATTGTATGCCCTTCTGGCGGAAATAAAAATTCCTCTCGTTGTGACCAGCTGCAATCTCACCGGAGAGCCTATCATTTACAAACAGGCCGATGCTTTTGCTTTTTATGAAAGTCATGAAAGTATTTCCGCTCTGTTTTACGATGAAAGAGAGATTCTCCGTCCTGCCGATGATTCTGTCACCCGTATCGCGGCGGGAGCCGTGCAGATTCTCCGCCGTACCCGTGGATATATGCCGGAACCGGTTGCCGTAGAGAAGAAGGGGATGCGCGTTCTGGCACTGGGCGGCGAAGTGGAGCCGTCTTTTGCGCTTTCCGTGAATAATTTGATTTATTCTGCCCAGGTGCCTTCGGATCTCACGCTGGAAAAATCATCCGCTTTTTACCGCCGTCTTGTTGCTGATTGGGAAGAACTTCTCCATATCAGTCCCGACATCCTTGTCTGTGACCTTCATCCCTGCTACACTACGGCGGAAGAGTCACGGAAGCTGGCAAAAAAATTGGATGTTCCCGTTTTGGAAGTGCAGCACCATCATGGACATGCTCTTTCCGTTATGGCCGAACATCATTTGGACGGGAAATGTCTTGCCGTAATCTTTGACGGTACGGGATTCGGTACGGACGGTACCGTGTGGGGCGGAGAATTTCTTCTCTGTGAAGACCGATCTTTTATCCGTGTCGGCGCAGTGAAACCGATTTCGATGATAAGCAGTGACGAATCCGTCAGACAGGCATGGAAAAGTCTTTTATGCCACCTGGTACACAGCGGTATACCATCAGATGACAAGAGGGCGGCTGTCGTGAAAGCCGCTGTTGCAGGCGGGTTGAATACAGTAAAAAGTTCAAGCATGGGGCGCCTTTTTGATGCGGTGAGCGCTGCCTTGGGTCTTGCCGATTATAATACTTATCAGGGGCGGTGTGCCATGCTTCTTGAAAATCAGGCGGCGCTTGCGAAACGTGAAAGAAAAATACCGACAGAGCTTTCCTTTAACGAGGAAGTCGTGGAAACAGAAAACGGCAGCGTTACATTTTTTGATCCTGCCCCGCTATGGAAAAAAGTCATGGGAAAAGATAAAGCTGCTGCCGCTCTTGGCTTTCATGAGGCAGTCATACGGATTGTGGAACGGATGGCGGAAAAAACAGGTGTGGAAACAGTTATTCTCTCGGGAGGATGTTTTGCAAACCGTCTTCTTTTGGAAGGCTGCGTGGAAGCTTTGAAGGGGAAAGGCCATGCTGTGTATTGGAATCAGGCGCTTCCTCCCGGAGACGGAGGGCTTGCTTTCGGTCAGGCATGGTATGGTATGAATCAACTAAATGAAAGGAAATCATATGTGCGTAGCATATCCGGGTCGTGTGGAAACCATTGAGGGTGCACATGGGATCGTTAATTTTTCAGGAAATAAAGTACGGGTGAACCTGTCTATGGTTTCCGTGGAGACAGGTGACTATGTCCTTGTCCATGCAGGCATGGCGATACAGAAAGTGGAAAAGAAAGAAGCCCTTGACTGGATCGGGCTTTTTAAAGAAATAGAGGAACTGCGCCGTGGGGAAAAATGAAATCATCCGCTGGCTTCGCGAGTATGACGGCAGACCCGTAAAAATTATGGAAGTCTGCGGTACACATACATCCGCTCTGTACAAGACCGGACTGCGTCAGATCCTGTCACCAAAGATACAGCTTCTGTCGGGGCCGGGATGCCCTGTCTGTGTGACACCGACTGCATACATTGATAAATTGGTGGAAATTTCTTTTAGAGGCGGACACAGAGTCCTTGCTTTCGGCGATATGCTTGCTGTGCCGGGAACGGAAATGTCTCTTGCCGAGGCGCGGGACAGGGGCGCTTCTGTTGATTTCTTTTATAATCCCGAAGATGCTTTGAAAAAAGCGGAAGAGGAAAAAGAAACAATATTTGTCCTGGCAGCAGTGGGGTTTGAAACGACAGCACCCGTTTGGGCGACTGTCGTGAAAGAAGCGGATGAAAGACATATTTCAAACCTCAAACTTCTCACCGCGCTGAAAACGATGCCTGAAACGCTGGGAGAGCTTTGTACCGCAGGAAATATCGACGGATTTCTCTGTCCGGGACACGTGGCGGTCATTACAGGGGCGGAACGGTACAGGGCACTTTCAGAAACGTATGGCAAGCCCATGGTCATTGGCGGATTTACTGCCGACCTTCTCCTCAGCGCTGTGGCTCGGCTTGTCCTTGCCGTCAATAAGGGACAGGGCGGTTTTTGGAATGATTACGGAAGCGTGGTCACGGAAAAAGGAAATGTGAAAGCGTGGGAACGGGTAGAAGCCTTTTTTGAAAAAGGAGATGCCCTGTGGCGCGGTCTGGGTGTTGTGAAGAATTCGGGGTTTTACTTGAAAGAAAAATATAATTTATATGATGCAGGAAGCAGAGGTCTGGTAAAAGACCATATTCCCGCAGGCTGCCGGTGCGGGAATATACTTTTGGGCAAGCATATGCCGAGGGACTGCCCCCATTTCGGGAGAACCTGTACGCCTTCCCATCCTGTCGGTGCGTGCATGGTTTCCTCAGAAGGGGCGTGCTGCATTACCCTGCGGGAAGAAGGGGTGGAGGAATTGTGAAAATTACGTTAAAGCATGGAAGCGGCGGAGAGGAAAGCGGAAGACTGATCAAAGATATTTTCGCTTCCGTTTTTGATGACGAGATACTTCTGAAAATGGAAGACAGCGCGGTTCTTCCTCCCCTGCATGGAAATCCGGTACTCACATCCGACTCCTTTGTCGTGGAACCGCTCTTTTTTAAAGGCGGGGATATCGGGAAACTTTCCGTCTGCGGGACAGTGAATGATTTGTCATCCATGGGCGCGAGACCTCTTTATCTGACCGCTTCGTTCATACTGGAGACAGGACTGGATGCAGATATTTTAGAAAAGATTGTGCAGTCTATGAAAGAAACGGCAGAAGAAGCAGGTGTGCGTATCGTTGCAGGAGATACGAAAGTGATAGAAGGGAAAGGCGGGCTGTACATCAATACGGCAGGTATCGGCGAACGTCCTTCCTCGCGGGATATTTCCTGCAGGAATATGAAATCGGGGGATACCCTTATTCTCACCGGAACACTGGGAGATCATCACGCTGCTGTTTTGACAAATCGTCTGGGCATTGAAAGTGGAATCGAAAGTGACTGCGCGCCGTTGAATCACATGGTGGAAGAACTGCTTGAGGGAAATATATCTGTCCATACCATTCGGGATATTACGCGGGGCGGACTTGCCACTGTGGCAAATGAATTGGCCGTGTCTTCATCAGTGCGGATAGAACTGGAAGAGGAACTGATCCCTGTTTCGGATATTGTACAGGGCTTTACAGGGATTCTTGGCCTTGATCCGCTTACTATGGGGAACGAAGGAAAAATGATCATTGCCGTTTCCCCAAAAGATGCGGAAAAAGCGGTGAATATCTTAAAAAGAAACAAGTATGGAAGAAATGCCGTTGCTGCGGGGCAGGTGATGGAGGGGAAAGGCGTATACCTGCGGACAGCTCTTGGTGTACTGCGCCGTGTCCTCCCGCTTAGGGGAGAAGGATTGCCCCGCATCTGCTGAGACAGTCAGGCTTGTTTATATTATTCCGTAAAGAGGTTGTTATTCTATTTATAGGGACCGGTATGTTAAAGATACCGGTTTTTTGCGTTCCTATTTTCCGCTTTTTGGAAAACTAATTCCTGAAAATACAAAAACGATTAGCTCTGTATGGAAAATGTAGAGAATGCTTATCTGCGAATGGTTTGTATATTATGGAGAAATAAAGGATAAATTAGTTTTAACTGTTGAAAATATAATAAATAATGAGTATATTAGAGGGAGAGCAGACAGATTATTTTTGGCGGATTTATTTAAGCGGAGGAGTTTATGATGGGGCGAACAGCATTGAAAATCACTTTGGCAGTAGCAATGGCGGCAGGTCTCTTATTGGGCGTATCGGGCTGCGGAAAATCTGCAGAGGCGGAAAAGCAGGCACCCGCTTCCAAAGCAGGAACGGAAAAAGTACTTCGTGTAGGGGGTGAAGCCACATATCCGCCCTTTTTATTCAAAGACGAACATGGACACTATGTCGGATTCGAAATGGATCTTATTAAGGCGGTAGCAAAAGAAATCGGCGCCGAGGTCGCCTATACAGATATGCCGTTTTCCCGGTTTATGACAGCAGTGGAAAATAAAAAGGTAGACGTGGTCATCTCAGCAGTGGAAGGTACGGCGGAACGTGCTGAAAAAGCGGCGTTCAGCGATGTGTATTACAAGAAAGGCGTGTACTGTATCCTTGTGCGGAAAGATGATAATCGGATCCATGCGGCAGATGATCTGAAAGGGAAGACGGTGACCGCCGTTAAAGGTTCAACCAACGAGGCCTTGGCAAAGAAACTGGGGGCGGATCAAATTGTAGAAGCCGAATATAACGCGGATATATTTAAAAATCTGGAAGCGGGAAAGGCTGATGCGGTGATCACTGATGAACCGCTTGCCTATTATTATTTAGGGCATGGCGGAGCGGAGAAGGCAAAGACGGTTGCGACAGTGCCTTCTGACGATGGTTTTGTTATTCTCATGAATAAAGAAGACGTGAAAATGCAGCAGGATATCAATGGTGCACTGAAGAAAGTGATGGAAAACGGTGTATATGACCAGCTGTTCCATAAATGGTTCAATGTATCCGTCAGCGGTAAATAATACGACTGTGTAAAAGAAGCCTAAAAATCCGCGCTGTATGGAATCGGAAACGGTTCTGTACAGCGCGGATTTTTGCTGTGATGATCCGTTTTTGCGGAGAGGGGAAATATTTTCAGACATTACCTTTTATCCCTATCCCGGCGGTTTATTTACATATATCGAAAAATA
>OGPR01001309.1_pt1 | contig 21366 bp, 18 predicted proteins | sample 1552981 | NCBI WGS metagenome assembly OGPR01 (sample SAMEA2580260, study PRJEB22360) | human gut metagenome | biome: human gut; feature: human-associated habitat; material: faeces | place: Denmark | collected 2008/2010 | reverse complement strand
ACCCCATTCTCCCCGCGCGCGGGCGCTGCTTCAAAGCCGTCAGCCGCAAAAATCTGGGGGAGGTCTGCGAACACCGGTGCACCGCCCCCGGCGCGCAGGAGGGCTACCGCTTTTCCAAGGCGATGGAAAACCCCGGGTTCATCGGCACTGCGGACATCCGGGAGCGCTATCTGCCGTTGGGCTTTTCCAATTTCAAGCTGGAAGGGCGCGGGCTGGGCAGCGCGCTGGTGCTGGAGTTTCTGCTCTATTATCTGACCCGGCCGGAGTATCAGATCCACGTCCGGGAGGCGATCTATCTGGACAACATGCTGGACCTCTTTTAAGGGTTGCGCCACCGGCGCAGTGTGGTATAATCAGCATAACAGAGCACCCGCAAGCGGCGCTCTGTTCCGTCCAATCCAAGTCAGGAGGAGATCGTTATGGAATTCACTCAGCTTATTGCACAGCGGTATTCCTGCAAAAATTTTGGTGCAGGCAAGGTAGACGCTGCCGCACTCCACACCATTCTGGAGGCCGGTCGGCTGGCACCCACCGCCAAGAACACCCAGGAACAGCGCATCTACGTCGTTCAGTCCGAAGAAGGGCTGGCAAAGATCGATGCTGCCACTCCCTGCCGCTACGGTGCCCCCATCTGTCTGGTGGTTGCCTATGACAAGAACCACACCTTTACTTACCCCGGCGAGCGGATGAACTCCGGCATGGAGGATGCCGCCATCGTGGCCACCCACCTGCTGCTGGGCGCTGCCAATGCGGGCGTAGACAGCTGCTGGGTCAACTTTTTTGACCCGGACAAGCTGGCAAAAGCGCTGGGTCTGCCCGAAAATGAGGAGATCGTGATGCTCCTTGATCTGGGCCACGCTGCCGAGGGTGCAGGCCCCCTGCCCAACCACAGCTCCCGCAAGCCTCTGTCCGAAACCGTCACGTTCCTATAACATCACAGGGATGCAAAAAAGCCCCCGCACGTTGGTTTTCCGGCCAACGTGCGGGGGCTTGTGTTTTATTCCAGTTTTCAGTTCTGCGGGTGGACGATATCCCGCCAATCCAGATCTCCACGCTCCAGACCGTGGATGAGCACCTCCGCGGTGGCGATGTTGGTGGCCAGCGGGATGTTATGCACATCACACAGGCGCAGCAGGGTCATCTCGTTGGGCTCGCTGGGCTTTGCGTTGATCGGATCGCGGAAGAACAGGAGCAGATCGACCTCATTGCAGGCAATGCGGGATGCGATCTGCTGATCACCGCCCTGAACACCTGCCAGAAAGCGCTGGATCTGCAGACCCGTTGCCTCAGAGATCAGCTTGCCGGTGGTGCCCGTAGCCACCAATTTATGCTGGCTCAAAATCCGGCAATACGCCGTACAGAACTGAACCATCAGCTCTTTTTTGGAGTCATGCGCAATCAGTGCAATCGTCATCGGTCAACCTCTCCTTTGTTTTGCCAGTGGGCATTTTCTTGCATATATCATAGTATCACAGTTTCCGTTCTTTTACAACCGTTTTTTAGACAAACTTCATACTTTTTTCGGAAAAAAGCGCCAGAATTCACCAAAAGCAGTGTTTCAGCGTTTTATCCTTCTTCAATTGTCTAAAACATCCTGCCCGGCAGGTGCGGTCTCCTGAGCAGCATCCGTGGTGCCTGCGGCGGGATCTGTGGCCGTATCCGTGCCGGTTTCGGTCTGGGCAGGGGCAGTCTGGTCAGCGGGAGTGCTGTCTGCAGCGGTCTCCTGCTTGCCGATGGTGCCATCCTCATTCAGGGTGCCGTCCTGCATGGCGAAGTAGGCATTGGCAATGTCCGCCACCAGGTTGCCCGCGCGGGCGCCGCCGCCGCCGTACTCCACCACGATGCCGATGGCGATCTGGGGGTCCTCCGCCGGGCCGTAGGCGATCATCATGGTATTGGTGTAGTGCTTATAGGTGCTGCCGACGTAGTACCCCTCGCTGCGCTGGGGGGTGCCGGTCTTGCAGGCGATGGTATAGGGGTAGCTGGCCAGCACCGGGATGGTCTGGGACACGCCGATCATGCCCTGCTGCACCAGATCAAAGGTCTCGCCCCTGTCCTCAATGACGTCCATGACCTCGGGCTGGGTCTCCTGCAGCACCTCGCCGGTGTTGGAGTCCAGGATGGCCTTGACGAAGTGGGTGCGGTAGCGGGTGCCCCGGTTGGCGATGGTGGCCGCGTAGGTGGCCAGCTGCACCGGGCTGACCACGGTGTTGCCCTGACCGATGGCGGCCTGGACGTCCAGCGACTCGATATAGTTGGAGTCGGTCTTGCTGGTCAGGTGGCCCAGCGCCTCGCTGACCTCCACGCCGGTGCGCACACCCATGCCCAGCTTGTAGGCGTAGGCGTCGTAGACCTCACTGGTCAGGCGGCGGCCCACGTCGTAGAAGAAGATGTTGCAGCTCCACTTGATGGCGGTGATCACGTCGATGTTGCCGCTGTGGCCGTGGCGGGTACACTTGGGGTGGTAGTCGCTGTAATAATTGTACACACCGTTGCAGAACACGGTGGAATACCGGTTGATGAGCCCAAAATCCAGCGCCGCCCCCGCCACGGCAGGCTTGAAGGTGGAGCCGGGGGTGTACAGGCCCTGCAGCGAGCGATTGAACAGGGGCAGGCTGGGGTCTGCGCTGTACTCGCTGTACTGGGTGGCGTAGAGGTTCTGGTCAAAGGTAGGGTAGTTGGCGGCGGCCAGCACCGCGCCGTTCTTCACATCGATGACCACCGCTGCACCGGCGGCTGCCTTGGTGCTGTTGACATTGTAGGTGCGGTTGATCATCTCGATGTTGCTGGCCAGCGCCTGGTCCACCGCCTTCTGGAAGGTGCTGTCCACCGTCAGCTGGACGGTATGGCCCGGCTCCGGCACGGTGGTCAGGGCCGTGTCCACGATGACACCGTCGGAGTTGCGGGTGATGGTCTCCACGCCGTCCTTGCCCCGCAGCTCGTCCTCGTAGGCCGATTCCAGCCCCGAGATGCCGATGATGTCGTTCATGTTGTAGCCTTTTTCGCGCAGGGGGTAGGTGGTCTGGCCGTTTTCATCGGTCACCTTCCACTTTTCAGCGGTGATCTTGCCCACCCGGCCCAGCACATGGGGCAGCACCGTGGATTGCTCATAGCTGCGGGTACTCGTTTCCACGATCTCCACGCCCGGCAGCGAGAGGCTGTGCTCCTTGATGGTCGCCACGGTGGCCTCGCTGACGTTTTCCGCCATGATAAAGTTGTTCACATTGGAGAACGCCTGCAGCTGCATCTCATAGTGGATGCCGCCCAGCGTGCGCTGCCAGCTCAGCGGATAGCTGGCAAGGTCGTAGTCCTCCACCAGCTTCTCCATCACATCATTGGCCGTTGCATACTGCTGTAAACCAAGATTGTCCTTCATGGCGGCAAGGGCTTTCTGATCCCTGGTGCTGCCCTCTTCGGCGGTAAAGGTATAATTGCCCGCTGCATCCGGCTGGCTGATGAGCAGAGTATCGTTCCAGCTCTCACCGTTGGCACGCAACAGCTCGACGATCTTCTGGAGCATTCCGTCCAGATCTTCATCTCCCATCAGCAGCTTGTTGAGCACCACGTTGTAGCCCGTGACGCTGGTGGCAATGCGCTCCCCCCGGCTGTCCACAATGTCACCGCGTGCCGCCGTGACCGTAAACTTGTAGTCGGTGGTGTTGGTGGCCTGGGATTTGAAATCGTCCCCGTTGACCAGCTGCAAAAAGATGAGCCGCAGCCCATACAGCAGCATGAGGATGCAGGCAGCGGCAATCAGAACACGCATCCGCCGGATGGCGGTTTTCCGTTCTTCTTGGTTCATGGATTCTCCTTCCGGCGCGGGGTGCGTTACACCACGCCGTTGTCGATCTTAAATTCTTCGTGGATGCGGCGCACGACCCCGAACAGAGGGAAGCAGACGGGCACCGAGAGCGCCGCCGTGGGCAGCACGAACCACAGCCAGCGGCTGGCCGCGCCGCTGTAACCGGGCATGTAGTAAAAAAACAGCCAGTCCAGCGTGAGCACCAGCAGGGCGGCAGCAGACGCAATGAGTGCAAAATTTGCGGCCGAATTCTTGAAGTAGAGCTGCATCACCGCCGAAACGGCAAAGCAGAGCAGCAGCAGCTCCAGCGCCAGCATGCCCACGGTGCGCCCGGCCAGCCAGTCCCACATCAGGCCGCAGACCGCCCCAAAGACAGCCCCGGCGAACTCGCCCTCAAACACGGCGACTGCTAACGCCAGCGGCAGCAGCCAGAGCGGCTTTGCCGCCCCGAACTGGAACAGCCCGGGCGTGGTCTGCAAAACAGCACAAAGAAGGCCCAGCAGCGCATAGCAGATCCATTTGACGATCTGGCCCCGGCTGCGTTTCCGGCGTGATTCCATCAGGGTCCCTCCTCAGAAACTGGTAATGATGAACGCATGGCGCACCGTGCGGGGGTCGGTACCGGGTTTGATGACGGCAATGATCGATTTGCCGCTGACCTCGGGCACCAGTTCCTGTACCACGCCCACCAGCAGGTCAGCCGGGAACACCCCGCCCAGCCCGGTGGTGACCACCTGGTCGCTTTTCTCCGTCAGGGTGTTGCGCGCAAGGTTGGTCAGCACGCACAGGCCATCGGCGGCATATTCGGAGCTGCCGGTGACGATGCCGTTGTCACGGGTGCGGGATACCACGCCCGCCGCGTTGAAGTTGGGGTGAAGAATGGTCATCACCTTGCAGCTGGTGGGCTCAGCCTCCACCACCATGCCCAGCAGGTAGCCTTGGTCACTGACCACGGCGTCGTTGACGGCCACGCCATCCAGTGTGCCGCGGTCCAGTGTTAAGCCATAGAAGGAATCCAGCGGGTCACGGCCAATGACAAAGCTGGAAAGATAGCTCATCTCTGGCCGCTGGCTCTGGATGCTTTCCAGTGCCTTGTAGGCCTGGTTCTCGGCCTTGACGCGGTCGTAATCCACCATCTGCTGGCGCAGCTCGGCGTTTTCGGCCTTGAGCGTCTCGTTCTCAGCCATCACGTCATCGATGCTGGTGTACTTTTCCCACAGGGAGGCCACGCCGCCGCTGACCACGGCCGCCACTTTCTGGAATGGAGCAGCCGCCACGCTCAGCAGCTCCTGCGGAGCGGCAGTCAGGCGGCCGTTGGCACCGGCGTAGGCCATGATGCCCACCAGAAACACCGCGATGCCCACCAGGATCTTGAATTTCCAGGTATCGAAAAAGTCTTTCAAGGGGTTTTCCTCCGATTGCAAAAGGGCGCGGACAGCCCAGAGCCGTCCGCACCCTCTGTTACATCGTTACATGTGAGCTCCATCGGTGTCCAGCACGTCGTGCAGAACATCCACATGATCCAGCACCGCACCGGCACCCTTGGCCACGCAATCCAGCGGGTCCTCCGCAACATGGACATCAATGCCGGTCTCGCTCTGGATCAGCTGATCCAGGCCCCGCAGCAGGGCACCGCCGCCGGTCAGGGTGATGCCGTGGTCGATGATATCGGCACTCAGCTCAGGCGGGGTGCGCTCCAGGGTCTCCTTGATGGCGCTGGTGATCTTGACCAGGCACTCCAGCAGGGCCTCGCGCACATCCTCAGAGTGGACGACGATGTTCTTGGGCAGGCCGTCCACCAGGTTGCGGCCCTTGATCTCCATGGTCATCTCGGGGTCCATGGGGTAGGCAGAGCCGATCTCGATCTTGATCTGCTCGGCGGTACGCTCACCGATGAGCAGGTTATACTTGCGCTTGATGAAAGCGATGATGGCCTGATCGAACATATCACCGGCCATCCGGACGCTGCGGGAGGCCACGATGCCGCCCAGAGAGATGACTGCGATCTCAGCGGTGCCGCCGCCGATGTCCACGATCATGCTGCCGGTGGGCTCGCTGATGGGCAGGCCCGCGCCGATGGCAGCAGCCATGGGCTCCTCGATGACGGAGACCTGACGGGCACCGGCCTTGAGGGTCGCCTCACGCACAGCGCGGCGCTCCACCTCGGTCACGCCCGAGGGGATGCAGATGACCACGCGGGGGCGGGAGAACATGCTGTTGCCGCAGGCCTTTTTCAGGAAGTTCTCCAGCATATTTGCCGTGATATCGAAATCGGCGATGACACCATCCTTCAGGGGGCGGACTGCCACGATGCTGCCGGGGGTACGGCCGATGACAGCCTTTGCCTCAGCACCCACGCAGCGCACCTCATCGGTCTTGGTATCCACAGCCACGACCGAAGGCTCCCGCATGATGATGCCCTTGCCCTTCATGTAAACCAGGGTATTGGCAGTACCCAGATCAACGCCAACGTCCTTTGACAAAAAACTCATAATGAAGCTCTCCTTCGTATTTCCGGTCTATTCCAAAACGCACAGCAGCCCAAACTCCACAGGGTTTGACCGCCTATCGCAGAATAACACGTTTCTATTATAGCCGCAAGTCAACGTTTTCTCAAGCGTTTTGTCAAGTTTTTCCGTATTTTTCATTTTTCTGTGCGTTCCGCCGCACAAACTGTCAGAACTGTTCAAGCAGGCGGACCGTCCGGCTGACGGGCAGGCCCATAATGGTGTAATAATCACCCTCAATGGCATCCAGCCAGACCGCCGCGCGGCCCTGGATGGCGTAGGCACCGGCCTTATCGTAGGGTTCCTCTGTGGCGGCGTACCGCTCGATCTCCTCCTCGCTCAGCGGGAAGAAGGTGACCTTGCAGGTATCCACAAAGCTCTCAGTGCGGATACCATCGGAAACGCAGACACCGGTGTGCACATAGTGGGTCGCACCGGACAGCGCGCGGAGCATCCTTCTGGCGTCGTCCGGGCTGTGGGGCTTGCCGAACACCTCGCCGTTCACATCCACCACGGTATCGCAGCCCAGCACCACGGCACCGGGGTGTTCCTTGGCCACAGCAAGGCACTTGCCCCGGGCAAGCTGCTCCACCAGCCGGGCGGGGGTATCCGCCGTCACGGCATCCTCGTCAAAATCGCTGACACAGACGGTAAAATCCGTTGTGTATAAGCTCAACAGTTCTTTCCGGCGGGGGCTCTGGGAAGCTAGGATCAGATCTTTCATACGCTTCACTTCCCTGTTGAGCCAAAGCCGCCCGCGCCGCGCTGGGTATCCCCCAGTTCGGCCGCCTGAGCAAAGGCAGCGGTATACACCGGTGCAATGCAGAGCTGTGCCACACGCTCACCGGGCTGGATGGTATAGGCCTCGGTGCCCAGATTGATCATGGGCACCTTCAGTTCCCCGCGGTAGTCACTGTCCACCACGCCCACGCCGTTTGCCATGCACAGGCCGTGCTTGATGGAAAGGCCGCTGCGGGCATAGACCAGCGCCACAGCGTGGGGGCCGGGCAGCTCGATGGCAAGGCCGGTGGGCACCAGCGCCCGCTGCATGGGGGCCAGTGTCAGGGGCTCATCCAGCACAGCGCACAGGTCGGCCGCCGCTGCCCCCGGCGTTGCATAGGCGGGCACCTTGGCCCGGGGGTCCAATACTTTATAGTTTACGGTGATCGGTTCCATAGTATACCTCATAAGTTGTTGCTAAACCTCTCCGTCAAAGCCTGACGGCTTTGCCACCTCCCCTACTAGGGGAGCTGGCGAGCGAAGCGAGACTGAGAGGTTTAATTCGTTCCCTTGAAATACAGTCCTCTTGTAAACTCTCCCTCAAAGGGTGCGTGGACACGGATGCTGTCCAGAATGGCGGCTGCTTCTTCCCGGGATTCCAGTGTGAAGTAGGCCACGCCGTAGTCCACAGTCAGAGCACCGGGCTTATCACCCATATAAATAGGTACGGGGTTATAGATTGTCCGCACGCCCATGCCGCAGCGCACCGGGAACTTTTTGGCCTTGCGGTCGGTCAGTTCCCCTGCTTTATTGCAGTGGGTGCAGTCATGGATGTTCTGCAGCGGGCAGGCACGGGTGACCATCAGCGGCATGTGGCCATAGACCAGCACACCGGTGGGCACAGGCTTGCCGTTATGGGTGGGGGCAATGGTGCTGATATCGCTGTCCTTGACTTCGGGCAGGATGAGCACACTGTTCAGGCCATGGTCGGCGTAGAACTGCGCCGCCATCTGGTTGGTGACGTTCAGGCCGAAACCGCCGGTCATCGGCAGGCCACGGCAGAGCCGCAGGTGGGCGATGTTGCTTACCTCATAGCCCGCAAAACCCGCATCCTGGGTGGCGGCAATGCGGCGGGCGGTGTCCTCCTCCAGCGCACCAAACATCACGCGCGGCAGCTCCAGAAGGGTCTTTTCCCGCCACTCACGGGGCACCCGGTCAGCCTGCGCAATGGGCAGGATGAGATACTCCACCCCGCTCAGGGCCTGCTCCGGCACCTGCTCCCAAGCTTCAAAACGGGCGCGCAGGGTGCGGTGAGGCGGCAGAGTGCGCAGGGGCAGAGCATCCGGCTCCGCCTCGTGTACCGGCCAGGGGCGCAGGACCTCCCGCTTTTTCAGCAGGGCCTCCAGCGCATCCCGGCGCAGCTCGTTCACGGCACTGCCCGGCACGAACCAGGGGCCGCCGTCCATCTCCACATCGATCTTTTCCACTGCAAAGGGGGTGCCACCCGTCTTGGAAAGGCTGCGCTGCAGGCTCTCGGTGGGGTCGGTGCGGGCAGGCTGCGGTTCCGCATCGCCGTAGGCAAAGGCCTTGTTGCCGTCCGCGTCGGTCACGGTCAGCTTCTCGCCGCCCTCTTCGATCTCCAGCCTGAACTGCACCGGCACCCGGCTGCGCTCGCGGCGGTAGAGCTCGCGCAGGGCAGGCAGGGTCTTTTTGGTCAGCTCCGCATCGGCTTCGCTGCGCACACCGAACATGGTGCCGTCGATCTTTCCATCCAGATAGCCGGAGGTGAAGCCAGAGCGGCTGAACGCATTTTTCAGCAGGTCACGGTCGTAGGCGCGGCCCTCGCGGCCTGCCAGACAGGCACTGACCGCCGCCGCCACATACTCCGGCGTGCGCAGACGGCCCTCGATTTTGGCCGATGCCACGCCAACGGCCTGCATCCGATCCAGCTTGTCGATGACGGAGTTATCCTTCAGGGAAAGGTGGTGCAGACGGCCCGGTTTGCCCTCGGGCAGCGGGTTTGCCTCAAAGGGCAGGCGGCAGGGCCCGGCGCAGGAGCCCCGGTTGCCGCTGCGGCCGCCCAGGAAGGCAGACATATAGCACTGGCCGCTGACACACATGCAGAGCGCGCCGTGGACAAAGCACTCCGTCTCGATGCCGCAGTGCTTTGTGATGTGCTCCACCTCGGGCAGGCTCAGCTCACGGGCCAGCACCACCCGGGTAAAGCCCAGCTCCTTCAGCTCCAGTGCGCCCTGCAGGGTGTGGACGCTCATCTGGGTGGAGCCGTGGCGGGGCAGGTCGGGGGCGATCCGCCCGATGAGCTGCGCCACCGCCAGATCCTGGCAGATGACCGCATCCGCGCCGCTCTCGGCCACAGCCTTCACGGCACCGGCCAGCGCGGCCAGCTCCCCGCCGTAGACCGTGGTATTCAGTGCCACGTGCACCTTGACACCCCGCGCGTGGCAGAACCGGACTGCCTCCTTCAGGCTGTCCGCATCAAAATTTCCGGCTCCTGTGCGGGCATTGAAGCCCGAAAAGCCCAGATATACCGCGTCCGCACCGCTGAACACCGCAGCGCGGAGCATCTCTTCACTGCCCACCGGGGCAAGGATCTCGATCTTTGGCATAATACTCCCTTTGTTCCGGCGCGCTCACCGCGCCCCCATTCACGCTTCCGTCTTTGCTTCCCGGTCGGCCTTCTGCTTGGCCTGCAGGCGTGCCAGCTGCTCCCGCAGGGCATCGTTTTCACGCCGCAGCGTTTCATTTTCCGCTTTTGCCTTGTCCTCAGCCAGCTTTGCCCTGGCGGCATCGGCAATATAATCCTGGATCTGGCTGCGCATATTCTCGGCGCTGCCGGTGCTCTTTTTGTATTCGTCCAGATAATCCATGGCGCAGAACACCGCCGCCTTGGTCACCGAAAGGTTTTCGTTGGTGTCCAGCAGCTTGGTGATATCCTCATCCAGCCGTTTGGCCAGAGAGGCGATATACTTTTCGGAATCCGTCGTTGCGATCGCATAGGGCGCGCCCGCAATGGTCACTCTCACTTTATTAACCATCGTATCCTCACTAATAATTACTCTGAGCGGAGTTTGTGGCCGAGTTTCCTGCCCCGGCACACGCTTTTGCCCCCGCCGGGACAGCCGTTCACTTCTTATTATAATATAAATGCGTGCCAAGAGAAAGTGTTATTTTTGAATTTTTTGCATATTTACCAGAAAGATTGTGATAAAAATGTCAGTTACGGCAAAAATCGGCGTTTTTCCTTGCTTTTACGAATAGAACTGATTATAATGTTCTTGTTGTGGTAACAGGGAGAGGGAAAGAGGAGAAATTCTCTGTTACGATATTTCAAAACAGCACAAGTGTGTGTGCGGATAGGAGTTCCTTATGACTACAAAAGAATTTGCAAAAATTCTTCAGGACAAGCTGACCAGCGAGTATGGCGTGGATCTGAGCGTTGCTTCCAAGCAGCAGATCTACCGCTCTCTTGCCCTGATCTGCCGTCAGATGATGAGTGAGAACCACAAGAAGTTCCAGTCCAAGGCCATTGGCACCGGCACCAAGCAGGTATACTACCTCTGCATGGAGTTCCTGATGGGCCGCAGCCTGAAGATGAGTCTGTTCAACCTGGGGCTGGAAGATGTTGCCCAGAAGGTGCTGGCTGATGCCGACATCAACATCGAGGGCATCTTTGAGGAAGAGCCCGATGCAGGCCTGGGCAACGGCGGTCTGGGCCGTCTGGCTGCCTGCTATCTGGACGGCATGGCCACCACCGGCATCTGCGGCACCGGCTACTCCATCCTGTACGAGTACGGCATCTTCAAGCAGAAGATCGTGGACGGTTGGCAGCAGGAGCGCGCTGACAACTGGCTGCCCGGCGGTCAGGTCTGGCTGAAGAGCCACCCCGATCAGGCCATCGAGGTCCGCTTTGACGGCGAGATCCGCGAGAACTGGGATCACGGCTTCCACTATATCCAGCACACCAACTACAACAGCGTTATGGCTGTGCCCTCTGACATGTATGTACAGGGCTACGACGGCAAGGGCGTTGCCAAGCTGCGCCTGTGGCAGGCCAAGGCTCCTGACTTTGATATGTCCAGCTTCTCTCTGGGCAACTACAACACTGCCATGAGCAAGAACGCCAGCGCCGAGCTGATCTCCAAGGTGCTGTACCCCAACGACAACCACATTGAGGGTAAGATCCTGCGCCTGCGCCAGCAGTACTTCCTCTCTGCCGCATCCATCGGCGATATCGTACAGAACCACCTGTCCACCTACGGCACGCTGGAGAATCTGGCCGACAAGGTCGCCATCCAGCTGAACGACACCCATCCCACGCTGGCCATCCCCGAGATGATGCGCATCCTGCTGGACGAGTGCGGCTTTGACTGGGATAAGGCCTTTGAGATCTGCCAGAAGGTCTTTGCCTACACCAACCACACCGTTATGGCCGAGGCTCTGGAGAAGTGGAACGTGGACATCTTCAAGATGACCCTGCCCCGCATCTACCAGATCGTGGTGGAGATGGACCGCCGCGCCCGCGCAGAGCTGGAGAAGGTCTTCCCCGGCGACAAGGGCAAGATCGACTATATGGCACTGATCGGCGACAATCAGGTGCGCATGGCAAACATCTGCGCCTACACCGCCAACAGCATCAACGGCGTGTCCAAGCTGCACAGTGAGATCATCAAGGAGAGCGTGTTCCACGATTACTACCTGTTCAAGCCTCAGGCTTTCAAGAACGTGACCAACGGCATCGCTTACCGCCGCTGGCTGCTGGCCTCCAACCCTGAGCTGTGCAAGCTGCTGGACGAGACCATCGGCGAGGAGTACAAGCACGACGCTTCCAACCTCTCCAAGCTGAACAAGTATGCGGACGACAAGACCGTGCTGAAGCGCATCAACGAGATCAAGCTGGACAATAAGAAGAACTTTGCCGCCTATCTCGAGAAGAGCACCGGCCAGGTCATCGACCCCAACTCCATCTTCGACTGCCAGGTCAAGCGGATGCACGAGTACAAGCGTCAGCACCTGAACGCCCTGAACATCGCCGCTCAGTACCTGTACCTGAAGGAGAACCCCAACGCTGACTTCATCCCCAAGACCTATATCTTCGGCGCAAAGGCTGCCCCCGGCTACTACATGGCCAAGCAGATGATCCGGATGATCTGCAAGCTGGGCGACCTGATCAACAATGATCCCGCCGTGCGCGACAAGCTGCGCGTGGTCTATCTGGAAGAGTACTGCGTCTCCCTGAGCGAGCACCTGATGCCCGCTGCCGAGGTCTCTGAGCAGATCTCTCTGGCTGGCACCGAGGCTTCCGGTACCGGCAACATGAAGTTCATGCTGAACGGTGCCATCACGCTGGGCACGCTGGACGGCGCAAACGTTGAGATTGCCGATGCCGCCGGCAAGGAGAACGAGCTGATCTTCGGTATGCTGACCCCCGAGGTCAACAACCTCAAGCAGGTGGGCTACCACCCCAGCGCCTTCATCATGGGCGATGACGTGGCAAATGCCGCTCTGAACTTCCTGGAGCGCGGCTGGAACGGCGAAGACTTCCACGAGGTCACCGAGAACCTGCGCACCAGCGATCCTTATATGGTCATGGCCGACTTCAAGGATTACCGCCGTGCTCAGGCCGACCTGCAGCGCCTGTATGCTGACCGCGAGAAGTGGGCACAGATGAGCCTGAAGAACACCGCCAACAGCGGCATCTTCAGCGCAGACCGTTCTGTGCTGGATTACGCCCGCGATATCTGGCACGCTTCTGCTGTGAAGTAATTGATTAAACCTCTCCGTCATCTTCGCTTCGCTTGATGCCACCTCCCCTAGTAGGGGAGCTGTCACGGCGGAGCCCGTGACTGAGAGGTTATGCAAAGGCAAAGCTTCCCCTGAGTAAAGTCGCTTTATCAAGCGCAATAGCAAAAGTCCCGGATCGTTCAACGACACCGGGGCTTTTTTTGAGAAAGGAACGACCCCACTTGTCTTGTCTGTTCAACAGTTTTGACCCCTATTTCAAGCAGCCCTTTGGTGCGGTGTGCGCCGGGCAGACTGTCCGGCTGTCGCTCTGCATCCCCGAGGAGCTGGGCTATGTAGACCCGCACCTTGTCCTGAAAAAAGAGGGCAAGTTCGATGTTCCCGTCTACTACCGGATGAACTTCGATGGCCAGACCCCCAGGCAGAACCACTTTTCTGTGGAAGTGCCTCTGAATGACCCGGGCCTCTACTTCTATTACTTCGACCTCTACACCGACTTCCGCCGCATCGTGCGCGGCCCCGACAACTGCGGCGTGATCAGCTGGCAGGATGGCGAAAGCTGGCAGATCACGGTCTATGAGCAGGACTTTGAGACCCCTGAAAGCATCAAGGGCAAGGTGTTCTATCAGATCTTCCCGGACCGCTTCTGCGAAGGCGTGGAGAACAAGCCCATGCCCTTTGCCGACCGCATCTATCAGGCCGACAAGCACGCCGAGCCCTTCTGGCAGCCCAACGAGGTAGGTGGTCACCTGAATGAGGATTATTTCGGCGGTGACCTCAAGGGCATCCAGCAAAAGCTCCCTTACCTGCACGAGATGGGGGTGGATTTCATCTACCTCAACCCCATCTTTGAGGCCCACTCCAACCACCGCTACAACACCGCCGACTACCTGAATGTGGACCCCCTGCTGGGCACCAACGAGGATTTTGAGGCACTGTGCACCGCCGCCAAAAAATACGGCATCGGCATTGTGCTGGACGGCGTGTTCAGCCACACCGGCTCCGACAGCCGCTACTTCAACCGCGAGGGCCGCTATGGTGAGGGCGGCGCGTACCGGGACCCCAACTCCCCTTACCGCTGCTGGTACGATTTCGGCCCCCAGTACAAGGACGGCTACCGCAGCTGGTGGGGCTTTGAGACCCTGCCCGAGGTCGACGAGGAGACCCCCTCCTATGTGGAGTTCATCACCGGCCCGGGCGGTGTCATCGACACCTGGCTGCGGCGCGGCGCGGCAGGCTTCCGGCTGGATGTAGCCGATGAGCTGCCCGACGAATTCATTGAGAAGGTGCGCGCCGCCGTCAAGCGGGTCAGCCCCGAAAAGTTCCTGCTGGGCGAGGTGTGGGAGGATGCCACCACCAAGTTCGGCTTCAATAAGCGCCGCACCTATCTGCTGGGCAAGGGCCTGGACAGCGTGATGAACTACCCCTTCAAGAACGCCGTGCTGGATTTCGTCAAGGGCAAGCCCGCCGAGCAGGCCATGACGGAGATCCTGACCATCTGCGAACACTACCCTGCCCCGGCCATGGACACCGCCCTGAACTTCCTCTCCACCCACGACACCGAGCGTGCCCTGACCGTGATCGCTGACGAGCCCGCCAATGGCCGGGGCCGCGCGTGGCAGAGCGGCCGCTGTGTGACCGGCGATTCCTACGAGGAGGGCCTGCTCCGCCTGCGGATGGCCTACGCCATCATCTACACCCTGCCGGGTGTGCCCTGCCTGTACTACGGCGACGAGATTGCCATGCAGGGCTACCGGGACCCCTTCAACCGGGCTTTCTTCCGGTGGGATGCCCACGAGCAGCGCCTGCGCCCCGTGCTGGCACAGCTGGCACAGCTCCGCCACACCTGCGAGGCTTTCCGCACCGGCCAGCTGCGGGTCCTGCGTGCCGAGGACGGCATCCTGCACTACCAGCGGGTGGGCAAGGTGGAGACCGCGGAGATCATCGTCAACCGCACCGAGCATATCATCGTGGAGACCCTTGCCAGCGGCAAGAGCACCGAGGTGAATCCCATGGGCTTCACCATCGTGGTGGAAGAGGTGGGGCATAACCCGAACCACAGCTACTATGATTATGTATAAGGAAACGGATTAAACCTCTCCGTCATCTTCGCTGACGCGGCGAAGCCTGCGACTGAGAGGTTGAACAGAGCAGCACTCGCCCTTAAATAACAACATATTGTCATTTCCACGCCTTTGTTATATAATAAACGAAGAAGGAGGGATGTTCGATGTCCATTGACCCCATTTTCTGGCTCCTTGCCGCCGTCGGTTTCCTGGCGCTGGAGGGCATGACCTTCAGCATGGTATCCGTCTGGTTTGCGGCAGGCAGCGCGGCAGCCCTGCTCTGCTGCCTGTTCACCCACTCGTTCCGGGTGCAGGCGGTGGTGTTCATTGCGGTCAGCGCGGTCTGTCTGCTGGCATTCAAGCCGCTGGCCAAACGGCTGCACAAGCAGCCCACCCCCACCAACGGTGACCGCGCCCTTGGCCGGGAGGCCCGGGTATTGACCCCCGTTTCTGCCCAGCAGACGGGCCGGGTGCGGCTGGATGGCGTGGACTGGAGCGCCCGCTGCGCCACCCCCGGCGATACCCTGACCCCCGGGCAGGCCTGCCGGGTCACCGAGATCCACAGCACCCTGCTCATCGTGGAACCCATCCTGACCGAATCCATCAACCACTAAAAAAAGGAGCGTCTCTATGCCTATCATGCTGTTTGTGATCCTCGCGCTCATCTTTGTCATCCTGCTCATCGTCGTCACCAACATCGTCATCGTACCCCAGTCCATGGTGTACGTTGTGGAGCGTCTGGGCAGCTACTCCGACACCTGGTCGGCCGGCCTGCATGTCAAGATCCCGTTCATTGAGCGGATCGCCAAAAAGGTCAGCCTGAAGGAGCAGGTCGCAGACTTCCCTCCCCAGCCTGTGATCACCCGCGATAACGTCACCATGCAGATCGACACCGTGGTGTTCTTCCAAGTCATGGATGCCAAGCTCTACACCTACGGTGTCAACCAGCCCATCGCAGCCATCGAGAGCCTTTCCGCCACCACCCTGCGCAACATCATCGGTGAGATGGAGCTGGATCACACCCTGACCAGCCGCGATGTCATCAACGGCAAGATCACGGCCATCCTCGATGAAGCCACCGACAAGTGGGGCATCAAGGTCAACCGCGTGGAGGTCAAGAACATCATCCCGCCGCGCGAGATCCAGGAAGCCATGGAGAAGCAGATGAAGGCAGAGCGCGAAAAGCGCGCCGTCATCCTGAAGGCCGATGGTGAGAAGCAGGCCGCCATCACCGCCGCCGAGGGCGAAAAGGAAGCCGCCATCCTCCGTGCCGATGCCGTCAAGCAGCAGCGCATTCTCGAAGCTGAGGGCGAGGCGCAGGCCATTCTCGCCGTGCAGAAGGCCAACGCCGATGCCATCCGCCTGCTGAACGAGGCCATGCCCAACGACAAGGTGCTGGCTCTGCGCAGCCTGGAGGCACTGGCCAAGGTCGCCAACGGCAAGGCCACCAAGATCATCATCCCGTCGGAGCTGCAAAATCTGGGCGGCGTTGTGCCCAGCATCAAGGAGCTTCTGACCGACCCGAAAGAGGACTGATCCATGATCTACGATACCCTGAACAATCTCCCCAACTATCTGGGCCTGTGCAGCAGTTTGGACAGCGTCATCGAGTTCATCATGGCGCGGGATATCAACAACCTGCCCGCCGGGCGCACCCGCATCGATGGTGACAAGGCTGTGGTCACGGTGAGCACCGTGACCCCGCAGGCCAGCGACAAGGCCTCCTTTGTCCGGCACGACAACCACCTGACCCTTGAGACCGACCTCGAAGGCAGCGAGCTGTTTGAAGTGTCCCTGGGCGAGTTCAGCCCCACCCGGCCCGCTGACGAAGCCGCTGATACCACCGTGGGCACCGCTGGCACCAGCATTGCCGGAATGCTCTGCGAGGGCCGCTTTGCCCTCTATCTGGCCGGGGAGCCGTACAAATCCGGCTTGAAGGCCCAGGGCTGCGGCAAGCTGAAAAAGGCCGTGTTCACCATGGAGCTGGACCCGGACGAGGAAGACGAGACCGAGGCCGAATAATTCCTGAAAGCACGAACTCCACGCAGCGTAGGTTGCGTGGAGTTTTTTGTTGGGTTATACTTTGTAACAACAACCCCACCGCAATGACTGGGGGTTACTTCAGGAGGACAACACATGAACACATATGTCACCGGCAGTACCATCCGACAGCTGCGGGAAGCCAAAGGCCTGACCCAGGCAGAGCTTGCCGGAACGCTCTCTGTCAGCGCCAAGACCATTTCCAAGTGGGAGACCGCCAAGGGTCTGCCCGATATCTCCCTGCTGGAACCGCTGGCTACGGCTCTGGGGGTCAGCGTGCTGGAGCTGATGCAGGGAGAACCCATCATCAACCGGAACCGGGCAGCCAACCTGCTGCGGAGCAAGCTCTACGTCTGCCCTCTCTGCGGCAATGTGCTCCACGCCACCGGACAGGCTGTGGTGAGCTGCTGCGGCATCACCCTGCCTGCGCTGGACATCGCCGAAGCCGAGGATGCCGACGAGCATCATCAGTTGACCGTGGAGCGGGTGGAGGACGAGCTCTTCGTCACCCTGCACCACCCCATGGAGAAAAACCATTACATCTCGTTTCTGGCCTACCTCACCGGGGATAAGCTGCAGCTGGTCAAGCTCTACCCCGAGGGAGATGCCTCTGCCCGCTTCTCCCTGCGGGGCGCAGGTGTGCTTTACTTCTACTGCAACTGCCACGGCCTGATGAAGGCTCCGGATTTCCGCACCGCCACCCGGCGCACCTCGCCCCAGAAGATCCACCTGCGGGAGCCGGATGAGGGCGACCGGGAACAGGTAATGACCTACCGGGAAGAATTTCTGGCCATCAACTCCCGGATGGACGGCACCTCGGCACTGGACAAATATGCCGACTTCGATGCCTGGCTGGCCCAACTCCGCAAGCTGAAAGACCCGGCCACAACCCCCGCCGCTCTCGTGCCCGCCACGGAGTATCTGGCTCTGGACGAGCATGAGCATCTGGTGGGCATGACCAACCTGCGCCACCGGCTCAACGATTACCTGCTGACCTACGGCGGGCACATCGGGTACAGCGTCCGCCCCTCGGAGCGGCAGAACGGCTACGCCACCCAGATGCTTCGCCTGACGCTGGAAAAGGCAAAAGAACGAGGCATCGAAAAGGTGCGCATCTGCTGCGACCATTACAACGTTGCCTCAGCAAAGACCATCCGCGCCAACGGCGGCGTGCTGGAGGATGAGCAGTTCGATTCCTCCGATGGAACGCTGACACAGCGGTATTGGATACAGAATAAGTAAAAAGAGGCTGTTGCCAAACTCCTTCCGTCATCGCTCACGCGATGCCACCTCCCTCAATGAGGGAGGCTTTCACAGATTGCCATTACGTCAAGGCTCCCTCCAAGAGGGAGCTGGCGCGGCGAAGCCGTGACTGAGGGAGTTGTCGGCAGCAGCCTTTCTCTATTTCAGCCCAGATGGAACATATCGATCAGCACCACAGCGGCCAGACCATAGTAGACCACCACAGCCACCAGATCATTGATGGTGGTGATGAGCGGGCCGGAAGCCACGGCGGGGTCGATGTGGATCTTATGGAACAGCATGGGGATGACCGTGCCCACCAGGCTGGAGATCACCATGGCCACGACCAGAGATACGCCCACACAGCCCGAGAGCAGGAAGGCTTCGCCCCAGGCGTAAGCCTTGAAGAAGTGGATGTAGCAGCCCAGGAAGCCCAGCGCCAGCACGGCCAGCAGTGCACCGTTGGTCAGGCCCACCCGCATTTCCTTCCAGAGCAGCTGGAGCTTTTTGGCAGTGGTCAGGTTCTCGTCCACCAGCACACGGATGGTCACAGCCAGCGACTGGGTGCCCACATTGCCGGCCATATCCAGCACCATGGACTGGAAGCAGATGACGATGGGCAGCACCGCCACCACCGATTCAAACGCACCCACCACCGAGGACACCAGCATCCCGAGGAACAGCAGGGCGATCAGCCAAGGCAGGCGCTTTTTCACACTCTGGAACACACCCTCGTTCAGATCCTCCTCGCTGGTCAAGCCGCCGAGTTTTGCGTAATCATCGCCCATCTCGTCGTCCACCAGCTCGACCACATCCGCCGAGGTGATGATGCCCAGCAGCTTCCCGCTGTCGTTCAGGACAGGGAGCGAGCGCTCGGCGTAGTCCACGATGCGGTCGATGCAGTCGCTGATCTTCTCGTGGTCGGTGACGTAGGGGTAGGAGCGTGCGATCAGCTTTTCCAGGCGCTCCTCCGCACGGGCCACGATGAGGTCTTTCAGGTCAATGGCACCATAAAAGTGCTCATTTTCATCCACCACATACAGGGTGGAGATGTTATCGTTCTCGCCTGCCTGCTTCACCAGCTCACTCATGGCCTGCCGGATGGTCATACCCCTGCGGATGCAGATGTAGTTGGTGGTCATGCAGCTGCCGATCTCGTCCTCGTGATAGGAGAGCAGCAGCTTCACATCATCGGCGGCATCCTTGTCCAGCTGGTGGACGATCTTTGCCTTATCGTCCTCTTCCAGGTCATCCAGAGCATCCACGGCATCGTCCGAATCCATGTGGGAGATGACCCGGGCGGCCCGCTCGGGGTCCAGCTCCTTCAAGTAAGGCTCTGCATCGTCCAGATAGGAGAAGATCTCTGCCACCGTATCCACGCCCAGTGCGGTGTACACCTTCTGGCGCTCCTCCGGTGTCAGGGCCGTCAGGGCATCGGCCAGGTCGTTTTCATGGTAATCGGACAGCTTTTCAGCCAGCTCTGCCTGCGGCAGACCGCTGCGGATGATGTCCAGAATCTCCTGCACATAATTTTTCTTCTGCATGGTTTGGTCCCTCCATTTCCCGTTTCCGGGCATAAAAAATACACCGCATCGGTCTGGTTACAACTCCTGCGGTGTACAAAGGGCATGCAGTTCAGGATGCGGCTAACACGTTTGCACGGCCCGCATCGCAGGAGAAGCGTTGTTTGGGGTGATCCGTATGGTCACTGGACATGGAAACAAACTCCTCCTTGGTGTAAGATTTTTCTTTCAGCCCCGTTATCATACTACGCCGGGCCGGATTTTTCAACCCCTTTTACAGTTTTTTTACCGGATTATTGCTCTATTGCACAAAGAAGAGCCTACTTCTTATACTTTCCATACCATGCCACCGACACCCGCCAGGACACAGCATACAGGGCCAGTACCGCCAGCAGAAGCACTGCGGCCAGCCAGAGGGGTACAGGCAGCGGCACACTTCCCGTGCCGTTCTGCTGCAGTTCATCCATCACGGCACCGCCGCCGCCCAGCAGGGCACCCAGTCCGACAAAGGTCAGGATATAGATCATGCTGGCTTTTTCTGCCCCAAAGCGGTACAGCAGCGGCAGAGAAATACCGTTGATCAGCAGGATGGCACACACACTGCCCGCCAGCAGGGACAGCACATCCTTGTCCGGCGCCGTTCCGGTGCGCAGAGGGATCACCGTTACGAACAGTCCTCCGATCACAACAGCCGCCGCAGCGCAGAACAGACCAATGAGGTACTTTTCCGCCACCAGCGTCTTTTTGCTCACCGGAAGCGTCCGGCCATACTCCACCCAACCGACACTCTGGTCGTAGGCAAGCAGGTTTATCGGCAAGATGCCCAGAAAAACGGCCGCATAACTCACCGGGAACACATAGGCGTTCGATGTGCTGAACATCCAGATCACCAGCACAAATGCAACCGACAGGTACATGGTTTTCATACTGGTTCTGACCTGATACCAATCCTTCAACAGCAAACCTTTCATCGCATATTCTCCCCTTTCACCATCAAAACGAACAGTTCTTCGATACTCACCGGTGTCAGGGTGCTGCCCGCCGGGACAAGTTCCCTTTTCACCAGTGCCTCGGCCCCGTAGGCTGTCACCCGATGGCTGACGACGGCGTTCCTGTCCAGCTCCTCCAATTGCCCGGCAGTGCCGTGCCAGAGGGCGTACTCCTCCCGCAGCGTGTCCTTGTCCTCACAGAGCAGGAGCTTCCCCTTGTGCAGAAAGGCAATGGTGTCACAGAGCTTTTCCAAATCGCTGACGATGTGAGACGAGATCAAAATTGCATGGTTCTCGTCCCGCACAAAGTCCAGCAGCAGATCGATGAGCTCATCCCGCACCACCGGGTCCAGACCGCTGGTGGCTTCGTCCAGCAGCAGCAGCTTGGGGTGATGAGAAAGTGCCACGGCAAGGCACTGTTTCATCTTCATGCCGGTGGAGTAATCGGCGTAGCGCTTTTTCTCCGGCAGTTCAAAGCGCTTACAATAATCCGCGTAAGCTGCGGCATCCCAGTTCGTGTAGATGCCGGCCATCACTTTCCCCACCTGCGGCGCGGTCAGGCAGGTGGGGATGCCCTCGCCGCCCAGCACCACGCCGATATCGGCTTTGGCAAGCGGGGTGATTTCCTCCTGCCCGAACAGCTTCACAGTGCCAGCGTCCCCGTCGATCATGTCCAGGATCAGCTTAATGGTCGTGCTCTTGCCCGCGCCGTTCTCA
>OGPR01001292.1_pt1 | contig 21533 bp, 19 predicted proteins | sample 1552981 | NCBI WGS metagenome assembly OGPR01 (sample SAMEA2580260, study PRJEB22360) | human gut metagenome | biome: human gut; feature: human-associated habitat; material: faeces | place: Denmark | collected 2008/2010 | reverse complement strand
TTTTGAGCATCGCGCCGTTCTTGCCGATGATGATGCCCTTGTGGCTGGCCTTTTCGCAGTAGATGGTGGCGTCCAGCGCGGAATACTCCGCAAAGAGCTTCAGGCAGGCATCCCGGTCCGTTTCCACCAGGTAATCCGCGAAGGCTTCCCGGCCGCCGAACATATTATCGAAGGCCTCGTCCCGGAAGCCGATGAGGGCGTTGTCCGCAATGGTGCAGCCGTAGTAGACCGTATCAATATTGGCCCACATGCAGGCCGCCAGGCACATGGGGCAGGGCTCGCCGGTGGTGTAGAGCACGCAGCCTGTGAGGTCGTAGGTGCCCAGGTTCTGCTCCGCGTCGCGGATGGCGGTGATTTCCCCGTGGGCGGTGGAGTCGTTGTTGGCCAGCACCATGTTATGCCCCAGACCCACGATTTCCCCATCCTTGACGATGACGCTGCCGAAGGGGCCACCGTGCTGCTGGTAAATGCCCTCCCGGGCCTGGTCGATGGCCAGCTGCATGTATGCGTTCTCCGCCGCATAGTCCGCCGCGGGAATTTCCGCCTCCTCGGCCAGGGCATATCCGCTCAGGGCCAGGGCCAGCAAGAGGGCCGCCATGAGCACGGAAAACTGCCACACGTCGGTCTTCATGACCGCCGCCTGCCCGCCCACCAGGGTGTAGGCCAAAAGCGCCGCCGCGCCCAGCAGCACGGCCGGACCTTTGGCAAGGCCGGTCAGGGGCATGATGATGGCCGCCATGGCGCTGAACTGCGCGGCCAGGATGGCCAGCCAGGCCGTGACAATGATCACGGAGGCCAGGGGACGGCTTGGTTCTCCCAAAAAGGCTGTGAGCATTTCCGGCATGGTCACGGCCCCGCTTTCCCGTACTTTTTGGGCCAGAAACAGGCTCAGCACGGTAAGGCCCACAGCCCCGGAGCCCAGCCACCAGAAGGCCGGAGTGCCCACCTGCCAGGCCAGACCGGCCATGCCCATGGTGGCGGAACCGCCCACGCAGGAGGACACGATGGAAAGGGCCACTGCAAAGGCCGTGCTGCGCCGTCCGTTAAGAAAATAGGTGGCCGCGTCCACGCCATTGCGGGTGGACCACAGGGCCACAAAGAACAGGACGGCGAAATAGAAGACCAAAAAAGTCACGGCCGGTGAGCCCCCTCGCGCAGCGCTCCTCGCACGGCCGCGCACAGCCGGGCCGCGTCTTCCGGCGGCGTGTTATAGGGGGGCATAATGTAGATGAGCCGGTTGAAGGGGCGCAGCCACACGCCCCGCTCCACAAAGTAGCGCTGCAGTCGGGCCGTGTGGACCGGGCGGCGCGTTTCCACTACGCCTATGGCCCCCAGCACACGCACGTCCGCCACATCGGGCCCCGCGGCGCGGGGGGGGGGCCCCGCGCGCAGGGTCGCTTCCAGCCCGGCCACCTGTTCCGGCCAGGCGTTTTCGGCCAGCAGGTCCAGACTGGCCCCGGCCACGGCGCAGGCCAGGGCGTTGGCCATAAAGGTGGGGCCGTGCATGAGCACACCGTTGTGGCGGCAGATGTCTTCTGCCACGCTGTCCGTGCAGGCCGTAGCGGCCAGGGTCAGCATGCCGCCCGTGAGCGCCTTGCCGCAGCAGAGAATATCCGGACATATCCCGGCCCATTCCGCCGCAAACATTTTGCCCGTGCGGCCGAAGCCCGTGGCGATTTCGTCCAGGATGAGCAGCGCGCCGGCCTCTCGGCACAAGTCGGCCAGGCCGCGCAGATAGTCCGGATGGTAAAACCACATGCCCCCGGCTCCCTGCACCACGGGTTCCAGGATGACGGCGGCCACCTCCGGCCCGTGGGCTGCCAGCAGACGGCGGGCGTCGTCCAGGCTGGAGGGGTCAAAGGGCTGATCAAAGCGGCAGGCGGGCCGTTCCATAAAGATCTGCCGGGGCAGCGCGGCCGTAAACAGGCTGTGCATGCCCGTCACGGGGTCGCAGACGGACATGGCCCCGAAGGTGTCGCCGTGGTAGCCCCCGCGTGGAGTGAGAAAGCGTGTGCGCTGTGCTTCCCCCCTGCCCCGCTGGCACTGCAGGGCCATTTTGAGAGCCACCTCCACCGCCACGGAACCGGAATCGGCAAAAAAAACCTTGCCAAGCCCTGAGGGCATGAGGCCAAGCAGGCGCTCGGCCAGGGCCACGGCCGGTTCGTGGGTCAGCCCGCCGAACATAATGTGCGGCATGCATCGGGCCTGGGCCTGCAGGGCCGCCAGCAGACGTGGGTGGTTGTAGCCGTGGATGGCCGCCCACCAGGAGGACATGCCGTCCACCAGCTCTCGCCCGTCCTGCAGCAGGATGCGGTTGCCGCATGTGCTCCGCACCGCGTCCAGTACTGGTGGCGGGCAGGCGGCAGCGTAGGGATGCCAGACGGCAGCGTGGTCGCGTGCGATAAGGGAAGCGGCGGCGTCCGCTGCCGTGGCGTTGGGACCGGCGGCAGCCTCTGCGGGGGCGCACGGTTTGACGGCATCAGCTAGGCCAAGGGCTGACGCGACGCAGGCCTTGGCCCGCGCCAAAGCAGCGGGCGCGCCGGCGTGGCCGGTCGGCATATCCAGAGGGGCCGCCAGCGCAGCACATTGCCGGGCCAGCGGTTCCAGACGGCGCGCCAGCAGATCCCAGGCGGCCGCGTCCAGCTGCGGCACGCGGGGCAGCTCCAGCACCGGGGCGTCCGACCATCCGGCGGCCCGCAGACGCACGCGCAGCAGGCGAGCCGTATCGGCCAGCATGGCGGGCACATCCACGCCGGGGCAACCGGCGTCGGGACGCTCTGTGGGCGTGAGCACCAGCCCCGCCAGGGGCAGCCCCCGCGCGGCCAAGGCGTCCAGCGAAAGCAAAATGTGGTTGATGCCGCCCAGGCAATTGCCGCCCACCAGCAGCACCGGCAGCCCCAGCAGAGCCATCAGGTCCAGCAGATCTTCGTCATCGTTGAGGGGTACGCGCAGGCCCCCGGCCCCTTCCAGCAGGAGAACAGCTGCGCCGCTGGCGTGAGCTTGCTGCGCCACATCCTTTGCCAGTCCGGCGCAGGTAAGACGCGCGCCGGACCGCGCGGCGGCCAGATGCGGCGAAGCCGGCAAGGGAAAGCAGTGCAGACAGGCGGCGGGAGAGACGGAAGGGAAAAGCCGGGGGGAGAGGTCGGCCACAGCTGCGGCGTAAACGCTCATGTCCGCCAGGGGCGCGCTGGACAGGTTTTTTGGGGGGACGCCGGTCTGCACGGGCTTCACGGCCTGTGCGGCCCATCCGCCCAGGCGCAGGGCTCGCAGCAAGGCCGCTGTGGTCACCGTTTTGCCCACATCCGTGCCGGATCCGCTCACAAACAGGCCGCGCGGTCCTGTCCACGCAACCGCGCTCTCAGGACGCCGCAGCGCAGACGCCGTCACCGTCCACCTCCAGGCCCAGACGGGCCAGCATATTCAGGTCGCTTTCCAGGCACTGGCCGTGCGTGGTCAGATAGTCGCCCGTCATGAGGGCATTGGCCCCAGCGGCGAAGGCTTCGGCCTGCCTGTCGCCCAGCACTACGGGACGCCCGCCGCAGATGCGCAGGGTGGCCGTGGGCAGAATGTGCCGGAACAAGGCCACGATGCGCAGGGCCTCTTCCGCCGTAAGGGGAGGCTGCCCGGCCAGCGGCGTTTGCGGGTGGGGGTGCAGAAAATTCATGGGCACCTGCCGCACCCCCAGCTTTTTGAGGCTGAAGGCAAAGGCCACCCTGTCCTCCCAGCTTTCGCCCAGGCCGAACAGGCCACCCGTACAGGCCGTGAACCCGACGCGCATGCCGCGCAGCACGGTTTCTCGCCGCTGTTCCCAGGTCTGGGTGGTGCAGACGTGCGGATAATAGGCCTGGGAGGTTTCCAGATTGTGGTGGTAGCGGCTGAGACCGGCGGCGGCCAGGTCTGTGAGTTGTTCCGCTGCAAGACGGCCCAGTGAAGCGCAGACCCGCGGCTTCACGGCTGTGGGCAGAGCGGCGATGCAGGCGCGCAGACGGGAAAATTCCTCCCCGCTCAAGGCCGCGCCGCTGGTGACGATACCGATGTGCGCCACGGGCAGAGCGGCCATGCGCAGGATGCGCTCCCGCAGCTCGGCGTCGGGCAAAAGCGGAAAAATGTCAATGGGCGTGTGGTTATGCCGACTTTGAGAGCAGAACCGGCAGTCCATGGCGCAGTTGCCGCTACGGGCGTTGATGATGGCGCAGAGCACAATGCGCCGACCGAAAGTCGCCTCGCGCAGGGCGGTAGCCTGTTTCAGAAGACGGGAAAGCGGCAGCGCCAACAAATCCAGAGCCTGTATCGGCGTGCCGACTGCCAGAGATTTGATCATAATTCAAAAAGTCTGAAAGCAAAAACAGGGTTCGCCGCCGCTGCCCCCGACGCAACGGCCGGGTCGGCAGAACAGCGGCGCGAAATGTGGCGGCCTGTGAGCCTACTGCACCTTGCGGCGCTTTTCCCACAGTTTCATGTCCTTCATCTTTTTGCGGCGTTCGCGCTGCAGGGCCTTGCAAACCAGGGGCGCGTCCTTTTTGAAGCCCCACTTTTCGCGGTATTCCGCAGTGGTCATGCCATGACTGGCAAGATGGCGCTTGGTAAGAATTTTGAAGCTTTTGCCACATTCAAGGCAGGTGACGGACTTTTCTTTTACCGACTTACGGGCTTCTTGCGCCATTTCTGCGCTGTCCATCTCCATTGGAGCTTCGCCTTCAGCCACGGCGCGGATGCCTTGAGCCACTTTCTGAATAAAGGTGGCGATCTCCTCTTCGCTCATTACCCGTACGCCGGCCTGTGCCCTGGTAATTTCCAGCGCCTCTTTCAGATAATCATCCATAGCTACCTCTGCTTGTTAGCACCACGACGCCGTCTTAGCGTTGCAGTGGGCAACAGTGACATTTCCAAATGAAACAATATAAGTTGGATTCTCCAATGGAGGCACCATACACAGGAGCTATTGCTTCGTCAATGTTTTCGCGCTCCATGAATAAATAATTATGAGGCATACCCGTAAAAGACCTGTGTCTACCGGGGTAAAAATCAGCCTTGAAATTGATAATATTTTCACAAAAGCAAATTGTGTCCGCCATTGACCATTCTTTTGGGACAACACGGGGCAATTCCAATGCATTGCTATGCTGTTGCAAGTATGGTCACTCGCACGCAAAAAAGTCCTAAATACCAAGCTGCATACTATGTAACTTGGTATTTTGTAACCCTTTGACGTTAGTGACGTTGTTTTTAATTGTTATTTTTTTCTCATGCAGACATAGGCACTCTTGAAAATGAGGGAACTATACTGTTTTTTTGGATTAAAAGCCTCCCCAGGCCTTGACGTGGTATATTTAATATGAGAATAATTTTGTAGGAATTAATTCCATCGTGTTTTTTACAATTTAATTGCTCTTTCCATCTGCCTCATATATATTGTGGGGCACAGCCGCGTGTGACGCAAGGGAGTTGCCATGTCAGCGTTGTCCGACCGTGAGTTTCTGGCCGAGGAAATGTGCGCCCTGTACTCCCGTTTGACGGGTGAAGAGTCCGCTCAGGCCGACCTGGATCTGGCGCGCAGGTTTGCCGGTGATCAGGAGCCGCACGACCATTGGCTTGAGACAGGCAAACTGGATTATGAATCCCGCCTCTTCCTTTATATGGCCGCGGCTTACGCCATGCGCTGTATGAAGCAGGATACGTACAAATGCGCCGTCTTTATGCGCAGCGCAGCCACGGCCCTGGCCGACAAAGCCCGGGCCTGACCGCCACTTTACGGAACCAGGGGAAATCCCGTTGCAGGTGCGCGGGGTTTCCTTCAAGTAGCGGAGCTTTGGGCCCGACCCGCCCAAAAGCTGCAGGCCCCGCCGCGCGGGCGTCGGCGCAACAGGCTTGCGTCAGCGCCCGCACGGCGGATGTAGCCCCCGCAGCCGCCGGAGCTGTTTCAAAGTGGAATTGCTCCTACCTTTATACCCGGCGCTGGTTTGTAACCGGGGAAAAACCACCAGGACCTGTCAGGAAGCAAGGAACTATCATGCGGGAAAAACCTTTCGGATGCAGAACCACCCTCCCCTGCCTGCTGTTCGTGTGCTTCGCCCTGGCCTTGCCGTCAGGCGCGGCCTACAGTGCGGAGCGCATCCCCATTACCACCCCTGCCGTCAAGGCCAAACAAATGCCGCAGGTGTTTTTCAACCATGACGCTCACATGGCCTATGTGGAAGGCGTGGACGGCGACTGTTCCACCTGCCACAACATGACGGACGCCGGTCTTTCGGAATCCCTCAAGGACGTGACCGCCGTTCCTGCCGCCAAGCAGGTGGAGTACATGCACGCCACCTGTACCGCGTGCCATGTCAAGGCCGGCAAAGGCCCGCGCCTTGTGTCCTGTCGGACCTGCCATAGTGAAACCATCGCATCTGAACATGCCGGTAAACAATGATCGGCCGGTGGTGCGCCATTATTTGCAGTCTATGTGAGGAGGCAGAATCAGATGCTTGATTTCATTACCGGACCCCTTTTTGTTATTTCTCTTGCCGTGTTCTTTGTTGGTCTTCTGCTCCGCGCTATTTTTTATGTGCGCGGTCTGGACGCCAAGCTGGAACGGGTGGCCTACACTTACCATGCGGACCGCTCCATCCCTGGCGCGCTCACGTCCATCTTCAAATGGCTCATCCCCGGTGGCACCTGCGGTTGGCGCGCCCAGCCCGTGGCCACGTTGCTCTTTTTCCTCCTGCACTGCGGCGCGGTGCTTATTCCTTTGTTTTTGCTGGGCCATACGGTGCTGCTGGAATACTATACGGGCATCAGCCTGCCTGCCCTGCCCGGCGCCCTGGCGGACATTCTCTCCATCGCCGCAGTGGTCGGCCTGGTGCTGCTGGCCCTGCGTCGGCTGGCTGTTCCGGCCCTGCGCCAGCTCAACAGCGGCCAGGATTGGTTCATCCTGCTCCTGACCTTTCTGCCCTTCGCCACCGGGCTTATGGCCCGGCTCAACACTGCCTCCTATGAAAGCTGGATGATCGCGCACGTGCTTTGCGGCGAACTGTTCCTCATTCTGGCGCCCTTCACCAAGCTCTCGCACATCGTGCTCTTCTTCATGTCCCGCGCCCAGATCGGCATGGATTTCGCCATCAAGCGCGGCGGCGCCACCCGTGGCGGCGCGTTTCCCTGGTAGCCGGGCTCACCGGAATATTTTTTTGCCGGAAAGGAGCAAACAATGTCCCAGACCCTGTGCAACAACATCCCTGTCACCACCAAGGAAGGCATCCTTGATCTGCTGAAGGACAAGGGCGGCGCACAATATTACAGTCAGATGAAAGAAATGAAAGTGGACCAGGAAGCTCTGGCCCGCGATCTGGAAAAAACCTGTAAATCCCGCACGCGCACTTGGCTCAAAATCTGTGCCCACTGCGCTATGTGTGCGGACAGTTGCTTTTTTTACAAAACTAACAATAACGACCCCAAGCAGATTCCTTCGTATAAAATCCAATCCACCCTGGGCGAGATGCTGCGCCGCAAGGGCAAGGTGGATACGGAATTTATGATGCAGTGCATGGACACGGCCTGGGGCAAGTGCACTTGCTGCAACCGCTGCGCCCTGTACTGCCCCCACGGCATCGATACGGGCGTCATGTTCAGCTATCTGCGCGGCATTTTGTTCAAACACGGCTTTGTACCGTGGGAAATGAAGATTGGTTCGGGCATGCACCGTGTCTACGGTGCGCAGATGGACGTGACCGAAGAAGACTGGCTGGAAACCTGCGAATGGATGGTGGAAGAAAACCAGGACGAATGGCCCGACCTGGAAATCCCCGTGGAAAAAGAAAGCCCGGACGTCATGTACATCCTCAACGCCCGTGAGGTGAAGCATTACCCGGAAGACATCGCCCAGGCGGCCATTCTCTTTCACGTTACCGGCACAGACTGGACCGTGCCCCGCGAAGGTTGGGAAAACACCTCGCTGACCATGTTCGCTGGCGACTGGGACGGCTGTGCCCAGAACGTCAAGCGCATCTACGCCGCCATTGACCGCATTAAGCCCAAGATGGTGGTAGGCACCGAATGCGGGCACGCCCACCGCGGCACCGTGGTGGAAGGTCCCTACTGGGCCGGACAGGAAAGCGGCGACCCGCCGGTGCCCTTCCTGCACTATGTGGAGTGGGTGGCGCTGATGCTGCGCACGGGCAAGCTGAAAATCGATCCGGCCAAAAAAATTAAGGTTCCCTGCACGTTGCAGGATTCCTGCAACTATGTGCGCAACCACGGGCTCGGCAAAGCCACCCGTGAAATCATGGGCTATATTGCCGAAGATTTTCGCGAAATGTCGCCCCACGCCGACCACAACTTCTGCTGCGGCGGCGGCGGCGGCCTCAACGGCATCGGCCTCTACCGCAAGGAGCGCAACATCGGTCTGAAAAACAAGCTGGACCAGATCAGGGCCACTGGCGCGGAGCTGGTCATCACCCCTTGCCACAACTGTTGGGACGCCATCCGCGATATGATGGAAGTATATGAGGAGCACAACATCAAGTGGTCGTTCCTCAAGCCCCTACTGGTGGACATGATGGTGGTGCCGCCCCACATCAGGCACAATCCGCCTGAAGGCGAATAGACGAAGTCCAGTCCCGCGGCGTCCGCCCCACAAAGGCCGAGAGCGGTTTTAGCCGGGGCGGAAGCGGACACAGGGCAAAAAAGGAAGACGCGGCCGGGTTTCCCGTCCTTTTGCGGGCCGCGCTTTTCCCAATGCCGCAATATCGCCGGGCCGGGCGACGACGATCCCCGTGCCCGGCCCGGCGACGAAAGCGGATCAGTTCAGGAGGCCAGCGCAGCCTCCACGCTGCAGAGCAGATCCTCGCATGAACAGGATTTGCGCAGTACCGGAGCCTTGGTGCCGAGGCGCGGGCCCACATTGGTACAGACGATGGCGGGGATATGCCTGGTGCGGCTGTTTCGGCGCAAACGGCTGTACATAATGGTGCCGGACGTGCCCTCCAGATCCACATCAAAAATGATGCAGTCCGGGAGGTCTTGTTCCAAAAGGGCCAGGCACTGGTCGCAACTGCAGGCGGCGCTTACCCGATATTCATGCTGCAGGAGCGCCTGTGACAGCCTGCTTCGACTTGCGGCATCGCTGTCGACCAAGAGAATATGTTTTTGCATGCGGGCCTCCCGCCGGCGATTCCGGCGGCTTTCGGTTAGCTGTTTTTGCAGGGGGGCGCGAGGCGGAGTGCTGGGCCGCCCTGCCCTGCCGCACGGAACCAAGAGTCACCAGGGTAAGAGAATGCTGCAAAGAACGCGCGGCCTTGTCCCAGACGTCCAGAGCGGTTTTGCCCCGCGGTGCTTCGGGGGCAACGCCGGGCAGGGTTATGCCGCCTTCTACGGCGGCAATGATATCCGCCAGGGTAATGGCGTCGGGGCTGCGCGCCAGAATATGGCCGCCAGCTATGCCCCGAAGACTCTTCACTATTCCCTCGGCCTGCAACAAGCGCATAATTTTTTGCACAAATTTTTCCGAAATGCCGGTACAGGCCGCCAGCTCCGAAGCGGAAGCCGGGATGGCGTCACTTTGTTCAGAAAGGCACAACAGCAAGTGCAGGGCATGACAGGCCATAGTGGAAATGCGCATGATAATTCCTTGAATTTACTACTGTAATGTTATTGCTATCAATACTTGAGGTGTCTAATTTAGACTGTTTTACTCATCTTTACTTTATGGGCTGTGGGCCGTCAAGCCTTAGGGGCAACTTGCCGCCTTTTTCGGGACGGGCAAAACCCATGGAGTTGTGAATATTTTCTTAATTTCCGAAAATAAAAACTGGAGGGGATGCAAACCCGCCGTGTTTAAGCGTATACTGAGGCGTCATGACCGTTTGCCCGGCACAGCCGACCCCGTGATTACGGCAGAGCCGACCACCAGCTTTCAAAAAGCCCAATGGGGGGACAGATAGAATGAAACTCTCCGCAAAAACCCGCTATGCCGCCAGGATACTGCTGTACCTGGCCAAATACGGTATTGAGAGGCCCATTTCTTCCAGCAAGCTCGCCACACAAACGGGCATCAGCTCTCAATTTATCGAGCAGATTTTACGTCAGCTGCGCCTTGCGGGCATTACGGGCAGTATTCGAGGCGCGCGCGGGGGGCATGTGCTGTTGCGCAAGCCCGAAGACCTGACCTTCGGCTGCATAGTCAAGCTCATGGAGGGGGGTATTGAACTTTCCGGTTGTCTGGAAAAACCCGGCAACTGCGTGCGTTTTGACGGCTGCGAAGTACGTCGCGCCTGGGAAAATCTGCAGGCCACCCTGGACGGCGTTTTTGAATCCATCACTCTGCGCGACCTCATGCAGGACGACAGGATACTTTCCTCCGCCCCACCGTCGGGAGGCCCGCTTAGCTAGAGGGCGTTGCTCCGTTACAACGCCCTGGCGGTTGCGTAAACAGACGCCCGCCACCGCCGTCTGCCTGCGGTGAAGGCGCAAGCGGATCTGACGCAGGAGCTTGGCCCGTCACGACGAAGGAAATTACGGGCCAAGGCAGCAGCGCTGATTGCGGGCAAAAAGGCAGCAGCGCTAGCTGCGGATGAAGATAACGCCGGTATGTAGTTGCGGGGGTAAGCGTCGAAACAAGCGTATTTAAACTTGGAGAATACATCTTCCCAAAGGTATCTGCCCGGAAAAATGGCATTGTTAGTTGCCTGTTGGCAAATGCAGGAAAGGAATCCGCGGTGGCGCGTGATTGCGTAAATGAGCCGTGAGGAGAGCTGTGGCAGAGGTCATCTGCGCCGCCAGAGCGCTTCAAGGGGAAAAAATCCAGGGTGGGTTGTCGTTGCCCCGCAGGCGGGTAAAGGTCTTTAGCGTTTTCTGAGCCCGATCTGGCGCTGCTGCGGCTGTTGCCGCCCGTAACGTTTTTTTGCCGCAACGGGCTAACTTCCTTCGCGCAATGGGCTAATGCACTTTTGCCTTTTCTACGGCGGGCGTCCGTTTCACAGCACCCCGCACAAGGCTTGCCGGATAAACCCGCGTCAGCCGCGTCGCAAAAGCCGCCGCCAGGCGCGCGGCAAGGGCGCGTCCCTGTGCAGCAACAGCAGGGGCAGCAACGCGCCGATGGCCAGGCCGCTCATGATAAAAAAGGCCGTGAGCCCGTTAAAGACTATGCTCACCAGCAGATCCTGCCGTTGGACGCCGCTGGCGCCAAGAAACTGCAGAATGGCCAAAATGGCCTTGTAGGCGAACATGCCCGGCACCATGGGCAGCAAGGCAGGGAAAACGAACATCTCCGCCGGGGTGTGCCAACGGTTGGCGCAGGGAATGCTGATCAGACCAATGCAGGCGGCGGCGCACAAGGAGGCGCTGCTGATGCCCATGACCGTGGCGTGCAGCAGCAGCGTGCGACAGATGTGCCCCAGAGCGGCCAGCAGCCCCGCCACCAGGGCAATGCGCAGCGTGGGCCGAGAGATGGCGGCAAAGCCCACGGCGGCCACTGCGGCGAAAAAGCCGTCGCCCAAATAGTAGAGCAAGGAGCTCACAGTGAATCCACCCCCAGCAGCAGCATGGTCAGGGCAAGGCCCAGAGCGATGCAGACAATAAGCGTGCTGGCCTGAACCAGGCGGGACACAGCCATAAGTACATGTCCGTCCAGGATATCCATCATGGCGTTGATCAGGGGGATGCCAGGGATGAGAAAGAGCACGCTGGCGGCCATGGCCGTCTGCGGCGTTGCGCCCCAGCCGAAGATGAGCCCCGGCGAGGCCAGCAGCGAGGCAGCAAAGGCGCAGCAAAAAAAGGTAATCTTGACGTCCATGCCCCAGTGCAGCAGCTTCTGGCGCAGATAAAAGCCCGCCAGAGTGGCGCCGAAGACCAAGCCCATGGCCACGGCGTCACCATCGAAAAGCCGGCAGAAAGCGGCATTGGCGCAGGCCACCAGAAAACGCAGCAATACGGGGTTGAGGGCCGGCAGGGCCAGAATGGCGTCAAACCGCCGCCGGGCTTCGTCCAGGCTCAGATTTTCATCGCCGATATTCCAGCTCAAAGCGTTCAGTGCCGCTACCCGCTGAAAATTGGGAGCGCCGGACACAATGGCGCACACGGCGGTGTGGCGTTCCTGAGGAATGCCGTCCGCCGCCGGTTTGACCACAGAAATCATGAAATGCCGGGAGAGCATGGCCAGCTCCACGGCAAAGCCGTAAGCCTTGGCAATGCGTGTCGCATTGCGATCCACCCGGCTGGTCTGCGCGCCGGCAGCCAGCTGCGTGGAGCAAAAGCCCTGTAAAAATTCAATAAGCTCGCGGGCTGTGGGCAAGACGCAGGCCGACTGCGCCCCGGCCTGTCTGTCGCAGGGCCCGCGGGAAAGGCCGTCTTCTCCGACGGCCTCCCGGCGGGCAGCGTTGCCGTTAAACGCGAGGCCCATCCTACAGCTCACGTTCGTTATCCAGAAAAACCCAATGCAGCATGCGCTTGTGCACCCGCAAGCGATATTCTGCCTGCTGCACCAGCAAAGAGGCCTTGCCGGCAAGGATTTCGTCGGCCACGCCGATGGCCGACACGGGCGAGGCGCTCAACAGCAGCCGCACGTTGGGTTCGGCCAGGGACAAAAGCCCGGCGTCCACCCTCCAGCAGGCGCGTTCCTCGGCCGTGAGTCCACTGCGGCAACCGGCAAACACATAGTTGGCACCCTTGACGGCTTCTTTCGGGCTGTCCACAAAAGTGACGGATGAGCCCAGGCGCTCGACGGCCTCCTGCAGGGGGCGACGGTCCGCCTGGGTCGGCAGGGCCACACGCAGCCGGAACGGAAACCAGGCCGTGGCCTCCATCAGAGAATGCAACGTACCGTTGACGCAGCCGATCCAGGCGCAGTTTATGGTGTCCAGATAACGAGAACAGCGCAACATGCAGGAAATGTCCGCCAGGGTGTGGGCGGGGTGCGCGTCCGGGCTGCCGGCATTGATGACGGGAAAACGCGGTTCAGTGGATTTTGCGTCCCAGCCCCGCACGGGCAGGCCGTAGACGTACATGCAGTCCAGATAGTAGCCGAAAATGGGCAAAAGCTGCTCGCGGTAGTCGTCCATTTCGGCCCGCCAGATGCCGCGGTTGCCCTCGTAGACCACGGAGCCGCCCATCTGCCGCACGGCGGCGGAGACGCAAAGACGTTCAGGCAGGGAATGCTGGGCAAAAACCAGCAGAGCCACGCGCTGGGTCATGAAATCCGTCTGCAGTTTGGGATCCGGCATGCCCAGGGCCTGCTGCACCAGAAGCCAGCAGGCCGTTTCGCCCAAATCTTTGATGGTCAGGATGTGTCGCGCCATACGGCCTCCATAAGAGTGGACTCCACAGAACCGTCGGGCCGGCGCGCCTTGTGCGCCCGATCAACCCCAATCCCGCAGAGGATTTCAGATTATCAAGGCCCTTTCCCCCTGTCCAGTATTGCCGGGCTTGTGGTATAGGGGGCTTTTCCGCTACACTTGAGGCATCTGCACAGGGAGCGAACATGAAAGTTTTTCTTTTTGACCTGGACGGCACCCTCCTCAACAGCCTGGAAGACATTGCCCTGGCCTGCAATACCGTGCTGCGCCGGCACGGCCTGCCGGAGCACCCCTTGCCGGCCTATCGACAAATGGTGGGGCGGGGTTTTGACTACTTGGTGCGCCCGCCGCCACTTTGGACCGGACCTCGCCGGAGGCCTTGCGGGCCCTGGTGGACGAGGCCCGCGCCTGGTACGGCGGCCATATGTGCGAACACACCCGACCTTACGACGGCCTTGACGCGGCATTGCAAAGCCTTTGCGATCAAGGCCGCGTGCTGGCCGTACTTTCCAACAAACCCGACGAACTTACCAAGGATCTGGTACGCCGCTATTTCCCCGCCGTTCCCTTTGCCCTTGTGCGCGGCGCGCGGGATGACGCGCCCCTCAAGCCGGACCCCGCCGTTCCGCGCGCAATGCTCGCCGCTCTCAACGTCCCGGCTGCGGACGCCTGCTATGTGGGCGACAGCGATGTGGACGTTTTTACCGCCCACAACGCCGGCATGACGGCCGTGGGCGCGGGCTGGGGCTTTCGCGGCGCGGCCGAGCTTGAAGCCGCCGGCGCGGAACATGTGCTGGCGGCCCCCTGCCATCTGCCGGATCTGCCCTGATACGGAGCCCTCATGAAACGCCTGATCATTGAAATTGATGAAGACAAGTGCAACGGCTGCGGCCAGTGCGGGGTGGGCTGCGCCGAAGGCGCCCTGGGGGCATCGGACGGCAAGGCCAAACTGGTGAGCGACGTGTTTTGCGACGGTCTTGGGGCCTGTCTGAACTGTCCCCAGGGCGCGCTCAAACTCACTGAGCGCGAGGCCGCCCCTTTTGACGAAGTCGCAGCCCTGGCGGCCAAGGACGGATCTGCCGCCACTGCTCCACCGCGGCCCCCTGCCGTTGCCCCGCACAGAGGCTGTCCCGGCGCGGCCGCGCGTACCTTGCGCCCTCTGGCCGCCCCCGTCGCCGATGCCCCCGCAGAGCTGACCGCCCGGCTGCCTTCCTGGCCCATCCAGTTGCGGCTGGTGCAGCCCAGCGCCCCCTTTTTGCGCGGCGCCCATGTGCTGCTGGCGGCCCACTGTGCAGGCTTTGCCCTGCCCGGCCTGCACCAGGACTGGCTTACCGGACGCATACCCATCATTGCCTGCCCCAAGCTGGAAGACAACGCTCTGCTGCAGGAGCGCCTCACGGCCCTGCTGGCCGCCGGGGTTCAGAGCCTTACGGTGCTGCGCATGAGCGTGCCCTGCTGCGGCGGACTGGAGCGGCTGGCCCGCAACGCTGCGGCAGGCCTGAACCTGCCCGTAAGCTGCGCCGTGGTGCGCCTGTGAGCAGCGCGGCCAATGCGCCAGAGGCCCCACAACAGGATTCCTGTAAAAGAATCCGTGTACACATGCCTTGACAAAACATAGTAAAGAGCTATGTTTTTGACGCGGGGCATTGGGGGACAAAGCCGCTGCCCCCCTACTGCCCAAAACATTGAGGAAAGAACGAGGAGACCATGCCCATCAAGATCCCGGCGGACCTGCCGGCCTGCGCAGCCCTGGAGGGCGAGAATATCTTTGTGATGACGGAAGACCGCGCCGTGCAGCAGGACATCCGCCCTCTGGAGATCGTCATCGTCAACCTCATGCCCACCAAAATCGCCACAGAAACGCAGCTGCTGCGGCTTTTGGGCAACAGCCCCCTGCAGGTCAACATCACCTTGCTGCGTACTGAGGCGCACCAGTCCAAAAACACGCCGGTCCGGCATCTGGAGCGGTTTTACAAGACCTTTTCTGAGATCCGCCACGGCACCTTTGACGGCATGATCGTCACTGGCGCGCCTGTGGAGCACTTGCCTTTTGAGGATGTGGACTACTGGCATGAGCTGCTTGAAATAATGCACTACGCCCAGCACCACGTCTACTCCACCCTGTACATCTGCTGGGCAGCCCAGGCGGCGCTCTACCATTTTTATAATATTCCCAAGCACGTGCTGCCTGCCAAGATTTCCGGCATTTTTGAACATCAGGTGCTGCAGCCGGCCTGCCGGCTGTTCCGGGGCTTTGACGACACCTTTCTGGCGCCCCACTCCCGCCATACCGAAGTGCGTGAAGAAGACACACGCAAGGAACCGTGTCTGCGCGTTCTGGCCCGTTCGGACGAAGCCGGGCTCGCCCTGCTGGAAAATGTGGACCACTCCCAGGTATTCATGACCGGGCATCTGGAATACGACCGGGGCACCCTGGACCAGGAATACCAGCGTGATCTGGAGCGTGGACTGAACCCCGCGACGCCGCAGCACTACTACCCCGGCGACAACCCGCAGGCCATGCCGACCATGCACTGGCGGGCCCACGCCCACCTTTTTTACAGCAACTGGCTTAACTATTATGTGTATCAGGAAACGCCCTTCAGCCTTACGGCCATTGCCAAAAAACGCCAGACCCAGGGCGCCTGACCGCAAAAGTGCGAGGAAAGCTATGCGATTTTCCACCAGAACCCGCTATGGATTACGCTTTTTGCTGCGTCTGGCCGCCCAGCCCCAAGGCAGTCTGCTGCAACTGGGGCAGGTAGCCAAAGAAGAAAACATTTCGTCCGGCTATCTGGAGCAGATCGTCCGCGCGCTCAGGCCCATGGGCATTTTACGGGCCGTGCGGGGGTCCGGCGGCGGTTACGCTCTGGCCAAGCCCCCACAGGACATCAATATGGAAGAGGTTTTTCAGCACCTGGAGGGCGAAATTTCTCCGGTCCGCTGCCTGACCAAAGGACGCCACTGCCTGCGTGAAACCCGTTGCTCCACCAGGGGCTTCTGGAGTGAACTGGACGAGCACATCCGGGGCTTTTTGCGGCAGCGCAGCCTGCAGAACATCATCGATTCTGAGAAGCCTGTCGCTTCAGGAGGCAATTATGTGGAATTACACTGAGACCGTACACGACCACTTTCTCCATCCCCACAATGTGGGGCCCCTTAAAGACGCCAACGCCATCGGCGAGGTGGGCAGTCTGGCCTGCGGCGACGCCCTAAAACTCTATCTCAAGATCGACAAGGAAGGCGTCATCCGCGATGCCAGCTTTGAGACCTTTGGCTGCGCCAGTGCCATTGCCTCCAGCTCCGTGCTCACGGATATGGTCAAGGGCATGAGCGTGGAAGACGCCCTCAAGCTGACCAACAAGGATATCGTCAACGCCCTGGGCGGCCTGCCCCGGCAGAAGATGCACTGTTCCGTTATGGGCCAGGAAGCCCTGGAAGCCGCCATCCGCCAGTGGAAGGGCGAGCCCCCCATGCCCCACGCTCAGGAGGAAGGTAAGCTGGTCTGCAAATGCTTCGGCGTCACAGACGCCCAGATCATCCGCACCATCCGTGAAAACGGCCTCAAGACTGTGGAGGAAATCACCAACTACACCAAAGCCGGCGGCGCGTGTGGAGAGTGCCTGGACGAGATCGCCGAGATTCTCGCCACGGAACTCAAGCAAAAGCCCCTGGTGGAGCTTAAGCCCCGGCCACGCCTTACCAACGTGCAGCGCATGCAGAAGGTGCTGCAGACCATTGATGAAGAAATCCGGCCCCGCCTGAGCGTGGACGGCGGCGACATAGAGCTGGTGGACGTGGACGGCCCGCGGGTGGTGGTTTCCCTGCGTGGGCGCTGCTCCCAGTGCCGCGCCAGCGACGTCACCATCCGCGACCTGGTGCAAAAGGCCCTGCGCGAACACGTGGAGCCGGAAATCGTGGTGGAGGAGGCCTAACATGAAAACCATCTATCTGGACAACAACGCCACCACGGCCATCGCCCCGGAAGTGCGCGAGGCCATGTTGCCCTATCTGGGCGAGCTTTATGGCAACCCTTCCAGCATGCACACCTTCGGCGGCCAGGTGGCCGGCGCCGTGGATACGGCCCGCGCGCGTATGGCCGATCTGCTTGGCGCCAAGCCCGATGAAATCATCTTCACCTCCTGCGGGTCGGAAAGCGACAACGCCGCTATCTGGGCGGCCATCCAGACCCAGCCGGAAAAGCGCCATCTGGTTACCACCCGAGTGGAACACCCCGCCGTGCTCAACGTCATGCAGTACTGGGAACGTCAGGGCTACCACGTTACATACCTGAGCGTGGACGCCAAAGGCCGCCTGGACCTGGACGAATACGCAGCGGCCCTTACCCCGGATACGGCCCTCGTTTCCGTCATGTTCGCCAACAATGAGGTGGGCAATATCTACCCCGTGCAGCGGCTGGCGGAAATGGCCAAGGAGCGCGGTCTGCTCTTCCACACCGACGCCGTGCAGGCTGTGGGCAAAACTCCCATAGACATGGCCCACCTGCCTGTGGATATGCTCTCCCTTTCCGGCCACAAGCTGCACGCGCCCAAAGGTATAGGCGTGCTCTACGTGCGCAAAGGCGTGCGCTTCCGTCCATTCCTGCGGGGCGGACATCAGGAAAACGGTCGCCGCGCCGGTACGGAAAACGTGCCCTACATAGTAGGTCTGGGCGTGGCCGCCCAACTGGCCGCTACGCACATGGAAGAAGAACGCGTAAGCGTGGCCCTTTTACGCGACAGGCTGGAGCAGGGTCTCCTTGCCGTCATCCCCGAATGCATGGTCAACGGCGATATAGCAAACCGCCTGCCCAATACCACCAACATCGCCTTCAAGAATGTGGAGGGCGAAGCCATCCTGCTTATGCTGGACAGGCTGGGCATCTGTGCAAGCTCTGGTTCTGCCTGCACTTCGGGCAGTCTGGAGCCTTCGCACGTGCTCCGGGCCATGGGCGTGCCCTTCAACTATGCCCACGGTTCGGTGCGGCTTTCCCTTTCGCGCTACACCACGCAGGACGAGGTGGACTTTGTGATCGCCCACTTCCCCGACGTCATCAAAACCCTGCGGGACATTTCTCCTTATAAGGACTGATTTCACCGCACCCCGGCAACAGCGGCGTTTGCATAAAGGCCCCTTCGGAGTAAAACCGGAGGGGCCTTTATGCAAACTGCCCGATGCAAGCAACTTGGTGGAAAGATTGCCGACATACGTGGCATAGGCCTTTTTAGAGCATTTAACACTTGAAATGCTCGCTTACGGCAGGCAAAAGCCTGCCTTCTCGCATTTTGTGGCAAGGATTTTCAAGAAAATCCTTGCAGAGCAATTAGCTCATTTCATTCGCTAACTGCTCTAGCTTCTGTGGAAGCGCACGCGCAGCTTCAGCCGTTGCGACGTCGGCGCCTGGCCCGTTATGACGCAGGAAATTACGGGCAAAGACAGCAAGCGCTAGTTATGGATGAGGACAACACCACTATTTATTTGCGCGATTAGGCGCCAGAACGAGCCTGCGGTGAACTTTAATAGATATTCTCTAAGGTAATCTGCTCCAGACGCCATGCTTGCTTCAGATACCAATTTGACGTATAAGAAATGCTGTGGATAAAGTCTCAACTCCGTGTCATAGAACATAACTATATTTTTATTTTCACAAAATTTGTGTATGCTATAGTTGCAAGTGTAACCTTGCGTTGCGCTACTGCTCCGCCACCGGGTTTGCGACCACAGGTCATCTCCGCGCAGACCCCGGCCTTTGCCGCGCCTCCGGCGCACAAGGATATGCCATGCCCGTTGCCGTGTTTTTGCTTTTTGCCGCGCCGTTTGTAGGGCTGAGCGCCCTGCTCCTTCCCCGTTCCTTTATTTTCGTGCCTCTTGTTCTGGCTGCCGTGCTCACCTGGGGCGGCCTGCTGCTCGTCTACCGCAGTTTGCTCACCCCCCTGCGGCGGTTGACGACCAGCGCGCGCGCTGCGGGCGACGCCCCTCTGAATGTTCAGGGGGCCTGCCCTCTTCTGCGGGAAGCCCTCACGGCCCTGCAGGAGCGCGAACACCACCGGCAAGAAGACTTTGCCCGGATGCTGCATGAGAAAGAAGAAAACTTTCAGGAAGCCGTGGAGTGGCACGAAAAATATTCGGTAGCCATCACGGGGCAGCGGATGGTCCGCGCCACCCTGGACAAAGTGGAGGACAAGCTGAAGAGCCTTGCCGCCCGCCTGCCGCAGGAGGCCGTACCGGAGGAGGACGCGCACACCCGCGCCTGTCGCGTCTTTGTGACGGAAGCCTTGGAGAACGCGCGGGGAGAGCTGGAATACTGCGCCAACTATCTGGATCAGATGAACGTTTTTTTGGGTGAAACGCCGACGGCGGGGGAAAAGGCCGAAACCGACGAACAGGATTTTTTTCAGTGGTCCGAAAGCTACACCACGGGCGTGCCCGTTATCGACGGCCAGCACAAGCTGTTGCTCTCCTACATCAATAAACTGGCCCGCAACGTCAGCCAGGGCAGCGACCCTGCCCTACTGCTGGAAATTTTGGACGCGCTGGCGGGCTATGCCTTCACCCATTTCAATACTGAGGAAATTTTCTTTGCCGCATCCGGCTACACTGAGGCCGGCAAGCATATCCGCAAGCACCGTGAATTTCGCCAGACTGTGGCTGAATTCCGTGAGGCTTTGGACGAAGGTAGGGCCCATATTGATATTAATCTATTGGAATTTTTGAAAGTTTGGCTCATAGAGCACATTCAGGGCATGGACACGGGCTATGCCCCATATGTGCGCAAACGCATGGATGAACATGCCTGACCGCCCAGCGATGCTTTCATGGCGGCAGCCCACCGCACGCACAAAAACCGGACGCGCTCCCCCTGCGCTACAGACCATCGGCGCAATTTCAAAATATCATTGCCCCGACCAGAGGATTGACCAGGACATCTTACGCGCGGCCCCAATTACAATTTTGAGGCCGCGCGTAAAAGAAAGCGGTTAATTTTCGTGCCAGCCCAAAAACATCCTGTAGGCCGGGTTGGCGGTTTCTTCCACATGGGGGTAGCCCATGCGCTCCACGCGGGCAAGAAAGTCCTCAAAGTCCGCCCGTTTTTCTTCAGGGGCCTCAAAGCCCACCAGCACGCGGCCAAAATCCGCGCCGTGGTAGCGGTACTGGAACAGGGTAATGCTGAAATCCACCCGCATGGCGTCCATAAAGTCCAGCAGCGCGCCGGGCCGTTCAGGGAAGGTAAAGCGCAGCAGGCGTTCGTGCAGCACCTGCGGGGCATTGCCGCCCACCAGGTGCCGCAGGTGCACCTTGGCCAGCTCATTGTCCGTAAGGTCCACGGCCTCAAAGCCCTGACCACGCAGTTCGCCAAGCACCTCGGCCACGTCTTCCCGCCCGTTGATCTTAATGCCCACCAGCACCCTGGCCCGCTCCGGGTCGGAATAGCGCGTGCAGAGTTCCGTGATGTTGCGGCTGCCGAAAGCGGCGCAAAGCTGTCGAAAGCTGCCCACGGCTTCGGGAATGTTGATGGCCAGCAAAGCCTCACGTTGCGCGCCGATTTCGGAGCGGTCCACCACATGGCTCAGGCGGTCGAAATTCATGTTGGCCCCGCTTACCACGGCCACCAGGGTGGCGTCGCGCAGGCCGCCGGCCTTGGCGTAGGCCCGCAGCCCAGCCAGAGAAAGCGCCCCGGCCGGTTCGGCCACCACGCGCGTATCTTCAAAAATATCCTTGATGGCGCCGCAAATGGCGTCCGTCTCCACGGTGATGATGTCGTCCAGCAGGTCGCGGCAGATGGCAAAGGTCTCTTCCCCCACCAGCTTCACGGCCACGCCGTCGGCAAACAGCCCCACTTCGGGCAGCTCCACTCTCTTGCCGGCCATGACCGAACGCCGCATGGCGTCAGAATCCACGGGCTCCACGCCGATGACGCGGATATCCGGCCGCAGGTTCTTGATGTAGGCCGCAATGCCTGCGGCCATGCCGCCGCCGCCAATGGGCACAAAGACCGCATGGATGGGCCCCGTGTGCTGGCGCAGAATCTCCATGGCAATGGTGCCCTGGCCCGCAATGACGTCCGGATCGTCAAAGGGCGGAATGTAAACGCAGCCCGTTTCCTGGATCAAGTCCAGCGTGTGCTGCCAGGCGTCGCTGAAGGATTCGCCCGAAAGCACCACCTGCCCGCCCAGACGCCGCACGGCCTCCACCTTGATGGCGGGCGTGGTCACGGGCATGACAATAGTGGCCTCGCAGCCCAGCCGCCGGGCCGCCAGGGCCACA
>OGPR01001278.1_pt1 | contig 21645 bp, 17 predicted proteins | sample 1552981 | NCBI WGS metagenome assembly OGPR01 (sample SAMEA2580260, study PRJEB22360) | human gut metagenome | biome: human gut; feature: human-associated habitat; material: faeces | place: Denmark | collected 2008/2010 | reverse complement strand
TTGCAGAACCCTGCCTGAAGATTTCCGAGGATACGGATCTCTCCTATAAATATACCCGCCGTGGAAACATGGTAGCTGTTGTTACTGACGGAACCGCTGTTCTTGGTCTTGGTGATATCGGACCGGAAGCGGGTATGCCGGTTATGGAAGGAAAATGTGTTCTCTTCAAAGAGTTCGGCGGTGTTGATGCATTTCCTTTATGCATACGCAGCAAAAACGTGGATGATATCGTAAACACCGTAGCCCTTCTGGCCGGAAGCTTTGGCGGAGTAAACCTGGAAGATATTTCCGCTCCCCGCTGCTTTGAGATCGAGCGCAAACTGAAAGAGCGCTGCGATATCCCCATTTTCCACGATGATCAGCACGGAACCGCTGTCGTTACCGCAGCAGCTATGCTGAACGCTCTGAAATTCACCGAAAGAAAGCTTTCCGATGTGAAGGTTGTCACCAGCGGAGCAGGTGCAGCAGGTATCGCAATCATCAAACTTCTGGTAAAACTTGGTCTTAAGACTGTTATCATGTGTGACCGCCACGGCGCAATCTACGAAGGCCGCGACAATCTGAACCCGGAGAAGGAGGAGATGGCTAAGATCTCCAACCGTGGTTTCGAGAAAGGCAGCCTGGCAGATGTAATCAAGGGCGCTGACGTATTCATCGGCGTTTCAGCTCCGGGCACTGTCACCGAGGAGATGGTGAAAACCATGGCTCCGAACCCGATTCTCTTCCCCATGGCAAACCCCGTTCCGGAGATCATGCCGGACTGATAAGCTGCTGCCAGATACGGCTGCTGCCAGCGCGGCGTGTCCAACTCATCGGCAAAGCCGGTCGAGATTGCCTCGTCTGACTGCTCAAGTCCGGCTAGCTTCATGCAGGCAATCAGAAATTCACTGCGGCTGACGGATGCATCCGGCTCGAAGCAAAGATTTCCAGCAATGATTCTTCCAGTATAGAGCCCTTTGTCCTTGAGCCACATGGCAGCGAACGCATCCCGGTCGCCAGACATATCCTGATACGTTGCCTTATCAGCCGGCTTTAAAATACGGATTTTGATACAGGCTTCGTTTGAGACGTTTCCAGCCGGATCGGTTGCGGTATAGATAAAGGAGTCTTTGCCGACCTTGTTTTTATCCGGCGTATAGGTGAAGCTGCCGTCCTCATGCAGTTCGACCGTGCCGCGCTTTGGTTCTTTGACAAGCTGATACGTCAGCTGCTGATCTTCCTGATCGACAGCGGCAAGTACGCCGGAATTTGCAATGTTCTTATACGTTTCCAGTGTCCCATCCTCACAGACTGGGGCTGTATTTGTGCCGGAAAGAATGCGCAGGCTTACAGTGACGGCATCTGTTAGAGTTCCGTTTTCAATCGGGCAATAGACCAGTTCACAGTCTGCGTTTCCAAGGCAGACCGGGCGCAGCTTCATGTTATCCAGTGCTGCGGCAGGCAGAATATCGCCTCGGCGGATCACGCGGCTGCCGATGCAAAGTTCAGCCTGATACGCGGGGGGAACGGAGGAAATGTAGATGCCCTCCAGTCCGTCAGAGGAAGAAAAATCTGCAGCGGAAAATTGGTATTCCGACGTATAATCGACGGTGATCTCTGCTGCCAGAGCAGGGACGAAGAGAATGACCAGAACCAGCGCTGCGGCAAGCGTAGCGCGAAGTGAGCAGATGCGGTGTTTCAAAGGGAAAACCTCCTTCTTGATGTTACAGAGGTAGTTTCTGCGCCAGACGGGAAAATATGCAAGCATCGCCGAAAAAATCCCTCCGAAAGCTTCGGAGGGATAAATCGGATTGTGTTATGAATAGAACGCATCGATCGCCGAGACAAGTTCCTGCAAAACCTCGCGCAGCGGTTTTCCTTTGATCTGTGCTCCAGCCGTTGCGCCGTTTCCACCACCGCCAAGCTTCTCCAGAACTGCCTGCACATTGCATGAACCGATGGAACGCGCACTGATTATAACCTGCTCCCTGTCCGGGAAGAGAACGAAGGAGGCTGTGATGCCCGAAATGTTGATCAGTTCATCTGCAGCCTGAGATGCAATCACGCGTGTGATCGTTTCGTCGATACAGGCGATGGCAAGTTCGCTACGGTACAGCCGTGCAGCCTGCACGACACGGTAGCGCATAAGAGTATCATCCAGATCAGACTGGAACAACTTTTTAACCTCGACCGGGTCTGCGCCTGCCTTGCGCAGATAGGCCGCAGATTCAAACGTGCGTGAACCTGTGCGGATGGAAAAATTCTTTGTATCCAATACAATGCCGGCCAGCAGTGCCTGCGCCTCAAGCGGCTTGACATCGCGCTGGTTTACGGCGTATTGCAGAAGTTCTGTCACCAATTCGGAAGCTGAGGAAGCATAGGGCTCATGCAGGTTGAGAACCGGCTGCTCGATATAATCCGCTGCTCTGCGGTGGTGGTCAATCACGGCTACGCGGGAGATCGATTCCAGAAGCGGCTTGCATTCGACCTGATCAGGACGGTTCGTGTCAACAACAATAAGAAGACTGCGGTTGTCTGCTTCAACCAGTGCGTCCTGCCCGGAAATGAAGAGGTCGGTATAGTCCTGCGAGGCCTTGAGTTCTTCAATCAGGCTCTGGCAGGCATTCTTTTGCAGATCGATCACGATTCTTGCCGGGCGGCCCTTAGTACGGCACAGGCACAGAAGACCGACGGCAGAGCCGAGAGCATCGAGATCTGCCATGCGGTGTCCCATGATATAAATGGTGCTGGACTGGCCAATCAGTTCTGACAGAGAACCTGCCACGACACGGGATCTGACGCGCGTATGACGGTCAGTTTCTTTGGTTCTGCTGCCATAGAAGGTAAAATTGAAGCGATCCTTGATAACGGCCTGATCGCCGCCGCGGGAGAGTGACATTTCGATCGCAAGCGCCGCAAAGCGGTAGTTTTCCGCGAAGCTTCCGCCGTCCTTTCCAATGCCGAGTGAGATTGTTGCCGACATGCCGCTGCTTGATGAAACGTGCCGCACGTCATCCAAAAGAACGGAGAAGCGGTTTTCCTGAAGTTTGGCAAGGTCTTTGCTCTCAAAGATTACCAGATAGCGGTTGCGTTCGGTTTTCCGGCACAGTGCCTCCAGTCCTGCTGTCCAGTTTGCTATGACATCGTTGAGTTGGGCGTCAAGCGTAGAGACAGCGGAATCGGAGAGATTGGCGGTCAATTCGTCGTAGTTATCGATCAGAACGATCGATACAATGGGTCGTGTCCGCATAAATTCGTCACGGACATTGAACATTTCGGTCATGTCGGCGAAATAAATCGTCGCAAGCTGCACAGTCGTTGCATCGTCCTCAGATCGAACATAGTTGCCGTAGATACGGTAGCGTCGCCCGCCTATAATCCGGTCGCCAGGCAGTTCGGACTGACCTTCGCGCAGCCAACTGGTAGAAAAGCCAGAGATCACGGAATCAAGCGTCTGATAGCAGGCCGTGTCGGAAAGGCCGGTGATGGCAAAGAAGCTGGGGTTTCCCCAGATGATCTCGTTTTCCGGCAGCCGAATAACCGCCATCGGGAATGCGGAACCGGCATGGACGGAAATTCCGACGGAATCAGTTGCAGTTTGTACATAACTCATGAGTTGACGCTTGCGCCGGGAAAGCTGGACGCGGCTAATGGTAAACACAATCAGCGTTACAATCAGAGCGACTCCCGCCAGATAATACTGCCGCAGCACGGCAGCTGCGGCGGCGAAAAGCAGCATGACCGCAAAATACCAGACTGTATTGGGATAGAGCAGCCGTCCAACAGACTTTTTCATATACCGCCGCCTCCTCTTTGCAAGCATTAAACTATATATTGTATATATTATACCAGATATGGCCGTAAAATCAACATAAATCGCGTTTAAGTATATAGCGGGTCAAACCCGCTTTGGGAAAACTTCAGGAAAAGCCGGAAAAAAGGTATACTTTCTGAAAAAAGTGTGATATACTTAATCGAAATTGCCTCACAGGAGGCTCTTATGGGATTATGCGCCGCTTCAGACGGCGCAGCAAATAGATCATCTGCATATTGAAATGGAGCGCAGGCAGTGGTGAAGCAGGCCGGGACGAGACGGGGCCCCGGATACTTCCCAGCATGTGCCTGTTCTCCTGCGTCTTTTTTGCATTTGCTCCGCGCGCAGCTTCCTTGTCTGAACGGCTTCGCGCAGCCTAATCCATACCTAAATTTTAAGAAAAGAGTGAAATCATTTGGCAGAAAAATTGAAAATTATCCCGCTTGGCGGTTTGAACGAGATCGGAAAAAATATGACCGTGCTGGAATACGGCAAGGACATCATCATCGTTGACTGCGGCCTTGGCTTCCCGGATGATGAAATGTACGGTGTTGATCTGGTTATTGCAGATATGACATATCTTGTCAAGAACAAGGACAAGATACGCGGTATGTTCCTGACGCATGGCCATGAAGATCATATTGGAGGCATTCCCTATGCTATGGAGCAGTTCAACTGCCCCATCCACGCCACGCGTTTGACCGCTGGTATTGTTCAGCTGAAACTGGAAGAGCATCAACTCCAGAATACTGTGCACCTGTTTACACATGAAGCAGGAGAGAAGGTCAAAGCAGGCTGCTTTACAGTGGAATTCATCCATGTGAATCATTCCATCGCTGACGCTGTCGCGTTTGCCATTAAGACCCCGGTTGGCACCGTCGTCATGACGGGCGATTTTAAAATCGATGCCACGGCGGAGGATGGCATGATCGATCTAGCACGCTTGGGCGCGTTGGGCAAGGAGGGCGTGCTGGCGCTGCTTTGTGATTCGACCAACGTGGAGCGGCAGGGCTATACGCCTTCCGAGCGCACGGTTGCGGGCAGCTTTGAACGGCAGTTTTCTGGCTGCAATAAGCGCATCATTGTTACGACCTTCGCATCCAATGCCTTCCGCCTGCAAAGCCTCATTACGGTTGCAAAAAAATTTGGCCGCAAGGTCGCAGTCACGGGCCGCAGTATGGAAAATATCTTGAAGGTTTCAACGGAACTCGGCTATCTGAAGATTCCGGCAGGGACACTTGTTGATATCAATCAAATCAAGCAGATCCCAAACAACAAGCTTGTGATTGTTTCGACCGGCTCACAGGGGGAGAATATGTCAGCGCTTTACCGCATGGCATTCTCTGGCCATCGTCAGGTCGAGATTACTGCTTCCGACCGTGTGATCATCTCCGCATCCGCCATTCCCGGCAATGAAAAATCCATCGGAAAAATTATCAACGAACTTTACCGCAAGGGAGCGGAGGTCATCTACGACAAGCTTGAGGGCCTGCATGTCTCTGGTCACGCTTGTCAGGAGGAACTGAAAATTATCCATGGCCTGCTGAAGCCCAGATTCTTTATTCCCGTTCATGGTGAGCAGCGTCATCTGCAGGCGCATTCGCGTCTGGCCCAGACCATGGGCATGGATCCTAAGAATATTTTCATCTCCGACATCGGCAAAGTGCTTGAACTTACAAAGACCACCTGCAAGTGGGGCGGTACCGTTCCGTCCGGCAGGATTCTGGTTGATGGCACTGGTGTCGGCGACGTCGGAAGTGTTGTCCTGCGCGACCGAAAGCATCTGGCGCAGGACGGCATGCTGGTCGTGGTCGTCAACATTTCTAGCGAGGACGGCAGCGTCATCACCGGCCCTGACATCATTACCCGCGGCTTTGTCTATGTAAAAGAGTCGGAGAACCTAATGGAAGAACTGCGCGTGATTGCTGCGCACGCCATTGACCGGTGTAGCCAAAACGGCCGCAGCGATTGGAGCGTTCTGAAGGCCAATATCAAAAATGACCTGTCTGGGTATCTGTTTAAGACGACAAAGCGCAATCCGATGATCCTGCCGGTCATTATGGAGATTTGAGGAAGCTGAACTCTCAATTTTTTCTGAAACACAAGAAAAAACAGAAAAAAAGTCAAATCAGGCATTGTCAAATCGATGAAGTTGGGGTTATAATAATACAGTTGCGCGAGTGCGCGGCAATGTTACCAGATGAATGAGGATGAGCGAAAGAATGGCAAACAATAAGAACCCGAAGCCCTCGACCGAGGATGCAATGGCGGCGGTTTCCGCGCTGATCGCAAAGGCAAAACGCGAGGGCAGCATTCAGTCGAGCGAGTTGACGGCCGAACTGGAAAAGCTGGATCTACCGGTCGAGAAAATCGAGCATATTTACGATACTTTTGATGCGATGGGCATCCAGATTGTCAGTCCCGAGTTGGAATTGGATGTTTCCGGTGATCTCGGAATGGACATGGATGAGGTTCCCGAAAACGACGAGGAAGAACTTGTTGATCCGCTTGAACTTGCTGCGGAATACAATCTGGACGATCCGGTGCGCATGTACCTCAAGGAGATCGGCCAGGTCAAGCTGCTGACTGCCGACGAAGAAATTGAGTTGGCAAAGCGCGTTTCCGAGGGCGACAAAAAGGCAAAGGATCGTCTGACAGAAGCCAACCTGCGCCTTGTCGTATCGATTGCCAAAAAATATTCCGGCCGAGGCCTGCACATTCTGGATCTGATTCAGGAAGGCAACACCGGCCTGATCCGTGCGGTCGATAAATTTGACTATACAAAGGGAAATAAATTCTCTACATATGCAACGTGGTGGATTCGGCAGGCCATTACTCGAGCCATAGCCGACCAGGCGCGTACCATCCGTGTTCCGGTGCATATGGTTGAGGTTATCAACAAGGCTACCCGCTGCAACCGCAAGCTGGTGCAGGAATTAGGCCGTGAGCCGACGTTGGAAGAGATCGCTGCCGAGTTGAATCTTCCGATTGAAAAGATCATCGAGGCCAACCGCACTGCGGCGGATACGCTCTCGCTCGATATGCCAGTCGGCGACGAAGAAGATACGACCATCGGTTCCTTTGTCGAAGACGATAACACGCCAGGCCCGGTCGATGCAACGTCCAATGCCATGCTCTCTGAGGCGCTGACCGAGATCCTCGGTACGCTGACCGAGCGTGAGGCAGACGTGCTGCGCATGCGCTTCGGCATGTATGACGGTCGGACGCACACGCTCGAAGAGGTCGGCCAGATCTTCGGTGTCACGCGCGAGCGCATCCGTCAGATCGAAAACAAAGCTATCCGCAAGCTGCGCCACCCGTCCCGCGCAAAAAAGATCAAGGATTTCTATTGCTGATACGAAAAACGCCCTTGCAGGAGTTTCTGCGAGGGTGTTTTTTCTTCATTCACGCAACCATCGCGCGCAGATTTCGTCTTATATACTATCAGAAAGAATCAGGAGGGAAAACCTATGCGAACAGTACGAAGCACGATAACTCTGCTCCTTGCGTTTCTTTTGACCGCCGCGCTCTGCGGCTGCGCAGCTTCTTCTCCAGGCGAATCGCCCGGCAACGCCCCGGCCAAGCCGGTCGATGCAACGGATTTTATGTCCAATGCGGGCCCGGTTTTTCCGCTGACGCTGGCACAGGCGGAGCCTGCGCTTTTTGCCGATCGGGAGTTGCTGCTGGACTGCGCACCCTATGCCGAAGAGAATACTGCCGCGATCACAGTGACAGACCGGTACACGATCCGCAATGATTCCGGCGAGGACTGCACGGTGACGGCGCTTTATCCCTTCGTTTCCAGTCTCAGCGACCTCAATTTGCTCCAACCGGTTCTGACGGCAGATGGAGTCGCTGTGAAGAGCACGCTCTATCCCGGTGCGTTCCCCGGCTGGTTTGGTCCGGCCAGTCCCGAACCGGAGAACGCGGAGGAACGCTGGAATATCCGCCACGCGGAAAGCTGGACAGAGTATCAGACGCTGTTGACCGGCAGCTATCAGGCTGACGCGCTCGCGCCGAAAACACTGCCGGAGCAGACAGTCTATGTCTATTCCTTTACCGCATCCGGCGAAACGACGGCAAACGCAGCGACGCTGGCAATCACAGTCGATGCAGACCCGGAAAAAACGACGATCCTGTCCTATGGGATCAACGGCTATGGCCAGAACGACGCGACAGGCCAGCCGCAGTACAGCTATTTTACAAGAGTGCATAATCAGACGCTGCATCTGCTTGCTGTGCTCGGGCAGGATCTGACCGGCTGCACCATGCAGGGCTATACCGACGGAAGCTGCGAGAAGGGGAAAGAACTGGACGCGCTCGAAGGAACCGTGACGCGCACCGAAATGACCCTTGCGGAGTTTCTGCGGCAGACCGCCGCCGCGCAGCTTGGCGCGGACGCTTCCGCCGACGATATTGACTGGCTCGCAGCTGCCGCCGCAGATCTTCTGATGCAATACGGTGTTTGCTCCGCCGCATCCGCCGAGCGCTACAGCGATGGAATGCTGGATGCCATGCTTCAGGACATGGAAGCTGTCCAGCGTATCTGCTATGCCGCAGCGGACATCACCATCCCGGCGGGCGGCACGGTCTGCATTGAGGCCGTCTCCCGCAAGCCGCACAGCTTTGATTTCTTTGGATTTTATAACAAAATGGTTGACGGTTATGGCGTTATGACAACCGGAAGCGTTCTGACATTGCAAAACCAGACCGCGCGTATCGATACACACGGTCTGGTTACAATCTACGGGCAGAACTTTAACTTTGGTGGACAGGGGAGCACCGTTCCGTTGTCCGCGCAGACGGAGTACTACTATCTCAACTTGATAGCTGGGGCTGCAGACTCATAACAGCCGCACGACAGGCTTAATGAGGTCGTGCGGCTTGTCCTTCATGAGTTGGAGCGCGTCCGGAAGCTTATCCAAACCGTCGAAGACATGCGTGATCATCGGCTTTACGTTGAGCCGCCCGCTTGTCACAAGCGCAGAAAGCTTTTCCATCCGCAGCCGTCCGCCCGGCATGAGGCCACCGTTGATCTGCTTGTGCCCCATCCCGACGCCCCATTCCGCACGCGGCAGGCGAATGTATTCTCCGCTGCCGAGATAATTGACATTTCCGATTTTTCCGCCTGGCTTCAGGACTTTTACGACCGGAATGAACGTATCGACATCGCCGCCTGCGATGATTGCACAGTCAACACCTCTTCCACCAGTCAATTCCAGAACCTGCCCATCGATGGGGCCATTTTTATAGCTGATGAAATCGGAAGCACCGTACTGTCGCGCTGCATCTACGCAGACGGGCCGCGTTCCGACTGCGAAGACTCTGGCTGCGCCGCGGAGCGCTGCCCCTGCCACCGACATCAGTCCGACCGGGCCGATGCCGACTACGAGCACGGTATCACCAAACTGTACGTCTGCGAGTTCTGCACCGTGAAAACCGGTCGGCACCATGTCCGAGAGCATGCAGGCTTCCACAATGTCCATACCCTCCGGCAAATGCGCCAGATTGCCGTCGGCGTCGTTTACATGGAAATATTCCGCAAATACGCCGTCCTTGATATTTGAAAATTTCCATCCGGCCAGTATCCCGCCTGAGTGCATTGCATAGCCTGCCTGCGCCTCCAAAGAACTCCAGTCCGGCGTGATGGCCGGGACAAGTACCCGGTCGCCAGGCTTGAAATCCTTTACCAGCGCGCCCGTCTCTACAACCTCTGCGCAGCACTCATGTCCTAGAATCAGGTCGTGCCGGTCGCCGACTGCACCTTCCCAGACGGTATGCACGTCCGACGTGCAGACTGCTGCCGCAAGCGGACGGCAGATCGCATCCATCGGCCCGCATACTGGGCGGGACTTTTCCACCCAGCCGACCTCTCCAATCCGCAGCATTGCAAATCCCTTCATATGCGTCCCTACTTTCCAATCAAGTCGGGATAGTTTGTGAAAAAGGATAACCTGCTATACAAAAGCAGCGGCCTCCGTTTTGGAAGCCGCTGCTTTTCTGTCAGCCCATTTTTTCTTTCAGATGGGACAGGCGCTCAAGTGCCTCGTAGAGCGTCTCATCTTTCTTGGCAAAGTGGACGCGAACGATGTTATTGACATTTTCATTGAAAAACGACGTACCGGGAACGCAGGCCACACCAACCTTTTTTGCCATTTCCAGGCAGAAATCCACGTCGGATTCACCCTTGCGCATATACGGGCCGATATCAGCCAGTACGAAATACGCGCCCTGCGGGTCGGTAAACGGAATGCCGATCTGCTTTAAGCCGTCGGTGAACAGCTTTTTCATGTGCGCATAATGCGCGCCAAACTCCTGATAATAGCTGTCCGGCATATCGAGGCCCACAACAGCGGCTTCCATCAGCGGAGACGGTGCGCCGACGGTATTGAAGTCGTGATACTGTTTAATGCGGTCCATAATGGGCTTCGGTGCGATAGCGTAGCCGAGACGCCAGCCGGTAATGGAATAGGTCTTGGACAGGCTCGAACAGCTGACCGTCCGCTCCCACATGCCAGGCAGACTGTTCATGTAGATATGCTTGTGTCCATCATAGACGATATGCTCGTAGACCTCGTCCATGATGGCAAACGCATCATACTTGATGCAGAGTTCCGAAATCAGTTTCAGTTCGTCGTAGGTGAAGACTTTGCCGGATGGATTCGACGGATTGCAGATCAAAATGGCCTTCGCGCCTTGCTTGAAAGCGTCTTCCAGCACATTTGCATCGAAGTTGAATTCTGGCGGTACCAGCGGTACGAAGACCGGTTCACAGTCCGCCATAATAGCCTGCGCGCGGTAATTTTCAAAATACGGGGAGAACATGATGATCTTGTCGCCTGGATTGGTCAGGGCAAAGATTGTATCGACCATGGCTTCTGTCGAGCCGATGGTTACGACCATATCGGTATCCGGGTCGAGTGCGCGTCCCATGAAGCGCCCAGCTTTGCGGGCCAGTGCCTGACGGAAGTTCGGTGCGCCCATCGTGATGGGGTACTGGTGCGGGCCTAGCGCGCTGACCTCGGCGAGCCGGTCAGTAAGTGCCTTGGGCGGGTCAAAATCAGGGAAGCCCTGTGCCAAATTGATCGCGCCGCACGCAAGGCTCACGCGTGTCATGCGGCGAATAACGGAGTCGGTGAATAATTTGTTTTTTCTGCTCATTTCCTGCATGGTTGGTTCCTGCCTTTCTCAATCTGCTGAGACAATGCCGAGCGTTGCGGCGTCGGCGAGTTGAATGCCGTTCGCAGCCAGCAGCGAAGAAACTGCCGCCGGATCTGCAACCCGGAGGATCATATAGGCCATCCCATTCGACTGGCCAAAGATCGAATACATATATTGAATGTCAATGCTGTTTTTTGCGAGCAGCTGTAAAAGCATACTCAGTCCGCCCGGCTCATCCGATACGCCGACTGCAATAACATCGCTTGAGGAGAAGATAAAACCGTTTTCGCGCAGCACGCGGCAGGCTTCCGGTTCGTGGCTGGCGATGAGGCGCAGCACACCGTAGTCGCTCGTCTCAGCAATGTTGATCGCGCGCAGATCAATGCCGTTTTTGGCCAGCAGAGCCGTGATCTCAGCCAGCTGACCAGCCCGGTTTTCCAAAAATACGGAAATCTGATGAATTGCCATAGCTTCTGCCTCCTTAGATTCTGCGCTTGTCGATGACGCGGATAGCCTTTCCTTCACTGCGTGCAATCGATTTTGGGGAAACAAGATGCACCTGCACGAAAATGCCGAGCATCGCTTTGAGCGCGGCGACAAGGCTCTTCTCGCGCTGCGTGATCTCAGCCAGCGAGTCGGAAAAGTGCTCCGACGTCATCTCGACGAGCACATCCAGCGTGTCGGAGTTGCTGACGCGGTCAACCACGATCTGATAATTGGACGTATACCCCTGCTCCAGCAGCACCGTCTCAATCTGCGACGGGAAGACGTTCACGCCCTTGACAATCAGCATATCGTCGCTGCGGCCCATGGGTTTGCACATCTTGATATGTGTCCGACCGCAAGAACACTTCTCGTGCCGAAGAATGCAGATATCGCGTGTCCGGTAGCGCAGCAGCGGGAAAGCCTGCTTCGTAATCGAGGTGAACACCAGTTCACCTTGCGTTCCTTCCGGAAGCACTTCGCCGGTGTCTGGGTCGATAATTTCTGCGATAAAATGATCTTCGTTGATGTGCATGCCGGTCTGTGCGCTGCACTCATACGCCACACCCGGGCCGGAAAGTTCAGTCAGACCGTAAATATCATATGCTTTGATGCCAAGACTTTTCTGGATATCCTGCCGCATCTGCTCACTCCATGCCTCCGCACCGAAAATACCGGCCTTCAGATGGATTTTGTTCTGCAGCCCGCGCTCGTGGATGGATTCTGCCAGATACGCAGCGTAGGACGGCGTGCAGCATAAAATGGTCGCTCCGAGATCCTCCATGAACTGCAGCTGACGGTCTGTGTTGCCGGATGACATCGGCAGCGTCAGGCAGCCGAGTTTCTGACTGCCGCCGTTGAGCCCGAAACCGCCGGTGAATAGTCCGTAGCCATACGCGACCTGGCATACATCCTCCGGGCCTGCGCCCGCAGCGGCCAGCGCTCTTGCGCAGCAGTCGTCCCAGAGATCAATGTCTTCTTTCGTGTAAAACGCAACGACGCGCTTGCCGGTCGTGCCGGACGTCGAGTGAATGCGGACGCATTTTTCCAGCGGCTCCGCCAGCAGGCCAAACGGATATGCCTCACGCAGATCGGCCTTGCTTAAAAACGGAAGCTTGTAAAGATCGTCCCGGCTTTTGATATCGTCCGGCGCAATGTGTGCCGCCTCCATCTTTGCGCGGTAATAGGGCACATTGTCCCACACATGCCGCACCTGACGGACAAGCCGTTCATCCTGCCAGGACCGGATCTGCTCCTGGCTGGCACATTCGATTTCCTTCTGATAATACCGTTCCATGGGTTCTCCTTATGCTTATGCCTCTGCGCCGAGCGCAAAGGCCTTTTTGTTGAGTTCGAGGAATTTTTCCGGGACGCTCTTCTCAATCGCGTCCTGCCACTGCTCATCCGTAAAATGGAAATACCGGCTGAGTCGGCCCAACAATACAAGATTGACAGCCTTGGACGAACCTGCCCTGAGTGCAAGTCCCAGTGCGTCCATCGCATCAAGTCGGATGGGAAGCGCCGATAGCTTTGCTTCCAGCGTCTTCGGATAGTCTGCTGTGCCGGTAATGACCGGCATAGGGTTGATCCTCTGCGTATTGGTCAGCAAAACGCCGTCTTTTTTCAAATATTCGACCCATCTGGCTGCTTCCAGCAGTTCAAATGAGAGAATGAAATCGGCTTCACCCTTATCGATGATCGGGGAGTAGACTTTATCGCCGTAGCGTACATAGGTCACAACGCTGCCGCCGCGCTGACTCATACCGTGAACTTCGCTGACTTTGACGTCATAGCCGTTTTCCAACAAAATCCGACCCAGAAGCTTGCTGGCCAGCAGCGTACCCTGTCCGCCGACGCCGACGATCATGATGTTTTTCGTTTCCATGACAGTACCTCCTTTTCTCATTCGCCCAGCGCGCCCTTATGGCACAGCTGGCGGCACAGGCCGCAGCCCGTGCAGAGGGTGTTGTCGATTTGTACTTTGCCGCCCATCACGCTGATAGCAGGACAGCCAAGCTTCATGCAGGACTTGCAGCCCACGCATTTTTCGGGCTTTGCCTCAATGGGGCCGGGGTGCTTGACGTATTTGAGCAGGGCACACGGACGGCGGGAGATAATAACCGACGGTTCATTTGCGGCAAGTTCCTCTTTGAGCGCTTTGTCGCAGGCGGCAAGATCATACGGATCAACGATCTGCACACGCCGGATGCCAACGGCATGGCACAGGGCTTCCAAATCGATTTTCGTGCACGGATCTCCCTTGAGATTGAAGCCGGTCGTCGGATTCTGCTGGTGTCCGGTCATGCCAGTGATGGAGTTGTCAAGGATGATCACGGTTGAGGTTGATTCGTTGTATGCAATGTTAATGAGTCCGGTCACGCCGGAGTGCATAAACGTTGAATCGCCGATGACAGCGACGGTGCGCGCCGCATTCTTTTCGCCGGAAGCCTTATTAAACCCGTGCAGGCCAGAGACGGATGCACCCATGCAGATCGTCGTGTCGATTGCCTGTAATGGCGCGGCAGCACCCAGCGTATAGCAGCCGATGTCTCCAAGTACCGTCAGCTTGTTCTTTTTCAGCGTATAGAACAGGCCCCGATGCGGACAGCCAGCGCACATGACAGGCGGTCTGGCCGGAATCGCTTCGTTCAGCTTGCTTCCGGTATGGACAGCCATGCCAAGCTTTTCTGCAATATCATTCTGGCTGAACTCACCGATGCAGCCGAACAGGTCTTTGCCTGAAACATTCTGTACGCCGATGGAACGGCAATGGGTTTCGATGATCCCATCCAGTTCTTCCACAACAATTACACGCGCTACGCTCTGCGCAAACGCGCGAATCTTTTCGACTGGCAGGGGATTGACCATGCCGAGTTTCAGAACAGGATACCGGCTGCCGCAGACTTCCTTGACGTACTGATAGCTGGTCGAGGACGCGATCAGGCCAATCGAATGGTCGGCCCCGTCCTCCATGCGGTTGATCTCCGCTGTCTCGGCCCATGCCTGCAAGGCAAGCGTCCGCTGCTCCACAATGGGGTGCCGCGCCTTGGCGCAGGCAGGCATCATGACGAATTTGGCGATGTTTTTTTCATAGGGGACAGGCGTAACTTCCTGCCGTGCGGACGGTTCTACTACGCTCTGCGAATGCGCAACGCGGGTACACATTTTAAGAAGAACTGGCGTGTCGAACTTTTCAGAGACTTCATAGGCCAGTTTTGCAAATGCCAGCGATTCTGCCGCATCCGACGGCTCGAACATCGGAAGCTTTGCTGCAATGGCATAATGGCGCGAATCCTGCTCGTTCTGCGACGAGTGCATGCCCGCATCGTCCGCTACACCGATGACAAGACCGCCGCGCACGCCGGTATAGGACAACGTAAACAGCGGATCGGCTGCGACATTCAGCCCGACATGCTTCATGCCGCAGAAGCTGCGGTAGCCTGCCAGACTTGCGCCGAACGCAGCCTCCATCGCTACCTTTTCGTTAGGCGCCCATTCTGCGTAAATTTCCGGATATTTGGCCGCGCATTCCGTGATCTCCGTGCTGGGTGTGCCGGGATAGCTGGAGACAAAGCTGCATCCGGCCTCGTACAGGCCGCGCGCGGCAGCTTCGTTGCCGAGCATCAGGGTTTTCATCGAGATTCCTCCTGTTCGCGGCTCAGCCGCGTGAAAATTATCATTATATTTTAATCATTTCGACTGCATTCGTCAAGCTTGGGAAGGTTATGCCTTTGTCTGCTCCTCGACAAGTCTTCCGCCGCAGTAGATCTGCCGCAGAACGGGCTTTTCGATTTTCCCCGTCGGGTTGCGCGGGACTTTTGCGAAGATCACGCGGCGCGGGCGCTTATAGCGCGGCAGCTCCCGGCAGAAGTCCTGAATTTCCGTCTCCGTGCAGTCTGCGCCGTCCTTCAGCTCAATAATTGCCGCTGCAATCTCGCCCAACCGCTGATCCGGCAGGCCGATCACTGCCACGTCCTTGATTTTCTCATTTCTGCGCAGGAAATCTTCGATTTGTACGGGATAGAGATTTTCGCCGCCGGAAATGATGACGTCCTTCTTGCGGTCAACCAGATAAATGAACCCGTCCTTGTCCTCGCGGGCCATATCGCCCGTCCAGAGCCAGTCTCCATGCAGGATCTCGGCAGTCGCCTCCGGGTTTTTATAATAGCATTTCATGACGCCGGGTCCTTTGACGGCAAGCTCGCCGATCTCGCCGGGCGCAACATCGTTCCCTCGCTCGTCAAGGATGCGCGTCTGCCAGAGATAGCCGGCCTTGCCGATCGCGCCGATTTTTTCGATGTTGTCCACGCCAAGATGCACACAGCCGGGGCCGATGGACTCGCTGAGGCCGTAGTTTGTGTCGTATTTGTGGTGCGGGAAGTATTTGAGCCAGCGCTTGATGAGGCTGGGCGGGACCGGCTGCGCGCCGATGTGCATGAGCCGCCACTGGTCGAGCAGATAGTGCTCAAGATTGACGCGCCCGGATTCAATGGCGTCCAGAATATCCTGCGCCCAGGGGACCAGCAGCCAGACGATGGTGCATTTTTCTTCCGTGACCGTCCGCAGGATCCACTCCGGCTTCACGCCGCGCAGAAGCACGGCCTTTCCGCCGGAAATGAGGCTCCCGAACCAGTGCATTTTCGCGCCCGTGTGATAGAGCGGCGGAATACAAAGAAACACGTCCTCTTTTGTTTGCCCGTGGTGATGCTGCTCGGTTATGCAGGAACAGACAAGTGCCTTGTGCCGGTGCAGGATTGCTTTTGGAAAGCCGGTCGTGCCGGAGGAAAAATAGATTGCTGCATCGTCGTTTTCGTCCAGCGCGACAGGCGGGACGCTTGATGAGCAGAAGCCCATGAGTCTGCGGCAGTCCTCAGCGTAGTCCGGCACGTTCCGGCCCACAAACAGCCGGAGTCTTACCCGTGTCAGGCCTGCCTGAATCGGGTCGAGCCGTGAAACAAATTCCGGCCCGAAGACCAGCACCTCCACATCTGCCAGATCAAGGCAGTAGGAAATTTCATCGGACGCATACCGGAAGTTGAGCGGAACGGCGATGCACCCGGCCTTGAGAATGCCGAAATAAATCGGCAGCCATTCCAGACAGTTCATCAGCAGAATGCCGACCTTCGTGCCGCGCCGGACGTTCCGGCTCAGAAGGAAGTTTGCAAACCGGTTGGCCCGGCGATCAAAATCCCGCCATGAAAGCTCCCGCCGGTACGGTGCGTCGGGCTGTGCCTCGGCGATGAGACTTGCTTCGCGCCAGGTAACGGCGCTGTCGCGCTCTTCCGACGGGTTGACCTCGACTAGCGCGATATCAGACCCGTAAAGTCTTGCGTTCCGTTCCAGAAAATCTGTAATGACCATACAAAATCCTCCTTTGCAGCGGATCGCAGATAAAAGAAAACGCCCGCTGCACATTCCGAAAAAGTGCAGAGGACGAGAAGTTCCCGTGGTACCACCTCTATTTACCGCTTATGCGGCCTCAGCGGGGCACTGTCATGCCCACTGCGCGTTATCGGGCGCACCCGTCTCCGCCTACTTGCGGACAGAACCGCGTTCGGGAAGCTGCTCAGAAAGGTATTCCGCCCGGACGCCTGTGCTGCCTTGCACCAAACGGCAGTTCTCTGAACAGGAGGAAACGGGGCGTACTTGGTTTCATCATGGCATTCAACATGTCAAACTTTAACACATTTTGTCGGTGAAGTCAAGTGTTTGACACGATTTTTGAGGATTCTTCCAAATGTTGACGAACCGACAGGGAAAGGCCGGATTTCACTTGCATTGCAGCAGATAAGACGGTATAATAGCAGTGAGATACAACAAACAGATTTTACATACCGCCTCCGGGCGGGCTTCAGCACAGAAGAAAGAGAGGAGTTCAGCATGCAGAAGCTGGCAGCTTTTTTAAAACGGTTCCATTCCGGCCCTGCAGCAGATGCCTACGAATACCTCGGCTGCCATATGCACGAGGACGGCGAGGGTTATGTGTTCCGTGTTTGGGCGCCGCATGCGCAGGCGGTATGCGTTGTCGGCGACTTTAATTTCTGGAATACGGAAGACCTTCCGATGCGGAAAATCTCGGATGGTGTGTGGGAGGCTGTTTCTGTCTACGCAAAGGCCGGACAGGCGTATAAATACTGCGTGACCGGGCCAGACGGCCGCATGGTCTACAAGACCGACCCCTATGGAAACCGCTGCTGCGCCCTACCAGACACCTCCAGCATGATTGATCCGCTGGACGGCTTTGAGTGGCACGATGCGCTCTACCGCACCAGAGCAGCCAGACAGTCTGCAATCAAGCGCCCGGTCAATATCTATGAGGTTCACGCTGGCTCCTGGAAACGGCACGAGGACGGCAGCTATCTCAATTATGAAGAATTGGCTGCAGAACTTGTTCCCTATGTCAAAGACATGGGATATACGCATATTGAATTGCTTCCTATTATGGAATATCCCTACGATCCTTCGTGGGGCTATCAGATCACCTGCTATTTTGCACCGACGCACCGCTACGGGACACCGAAGCAATTTATGCAGTTTGTCGATGCCTGTCACAAAGCTGGGCTCGGCGTTATTCTCGACTGGGTGCCTGCTCATTTTCCAAAGGATGAAAACGGCTTGTTTGAGTTTGATGGAACCTGCTGCTACGAGCTTTCCGACCCGATGATGAATGAGCACCCGGACTGGACAACCCGCATTTACGATTACGGCAAGCCCGAGGTACAGTCCTTCCTCATTTCCAACGTATGTTACTGGCTTCGTTATTTTCATGTCGACGGAATTCGAGTCGATGCAGTTGCGTCCATGCTGTATCTGGACTATAATCGCAGACAGTTCAAGCCCAATAAATTTGGAGGCCGGGAGAATCTCGAAGCGATTGATTTTTTGCGCAAACTCAACGAGGCGGCGTTCCAGACCAATCCTGCGGTCATGATGATCGCCGAGGAATCTACGGCTTTTCCGCTGATTACCAAACCAGATTATGACGGCGGTCTTGGCTTCCTGTTCAAGTGGAACATGGGCTGGATGAACGACATGCTCAAATACATGTCGCTCGATCCGCTGTGGAGAAAGGGCGACCATAACGCGCTGACGTTCTCCATGACATATGCCTATTCTGAGAACTTTATCCTGCCGCTCAGCCACGACGAAGTCGTGCACGGCAAATGCTCGCTCGTTAATAAAATGCCGGGCAATTATGACGATAAGTTCAATAATCTGCGCACGTTTTTTGCGTATCAAATCGCGCATCCCGGCAAGAAACTCAATTTCATGGGTAACGAGTTTGCACAGTTTATCGAATGGAACTATACGCAGGGGCTCGACTGGCTGCTTCTCGGCTATGAAAAGCATCAGAAGATGCAGCATTTTGTCCGCACGCTCAACCACTTCTATCTTGAAAACCGCTGCTTCTGGGAAAACGATTCCGACTGGGACGGCTTCCGCTGGCTCTCCTGCGACGACCGCGACAATTCCATCGTCGCTTTCCGTCGTATCAGCCGCAAGGGGCAGGAACTCATCGCCGTGTGCAATTTCTGCCCGGTGCTGCGGGAAAGTTATCGCCTGCCGCTGCCGAAGGCCGGATGGTATCAGCCGGTTCTCAATACTGACGACGCACAGTTTGGCGGCTTCGACTTCCAGCCTGCACCTGTTCACGCGGAAAAGGACAAGCAGCCGCAAGGCGAATACGCCTACAGCGGCGCGTTCCGCGTCCCACCGATGAGTGTATGTTTTTATAAGCATGTTAGAAAAAAACCGGAGAAATAAAACAGGAACAAAGGAAATAAAACAGGAGGAGATCCAGCTATGCAATTCCAGAAAAAATGTTGTGTTGCCATGCTCCTGGCAGGTGGTCAGGGCAGCCGTCTGATGGTCCTGACGGAAAACACGGCCAAGCCTGCCGTCCCGTTCGGCGGCAAGTACCGCATCATTGATTTCCCACTTTCCAACTGCGTAAACTCCAAAATCGATACGGTCGGCATCCTGACACAGTATCAGCCGCTTGAACTGAACGAGTACATCGGCAACGGTCAGCCGTGGGGCCTGAACTCTTCGCACGGTGGCGTGCAGGTTCTGCCGCCCTATGCCAAGAGCAAGAATTCCGAGTGGTATAAGGGTACGGCCAACGCCATCTATCAAAATATCCCTTTTATTGAGCGCTATAACCCCGATAACGTGCTGATCCTGTCCGGCGACCACATCTATAAGATGGACTATGCTGCTATGCTTCGTTTCCACGAGCAGCATGATTCAGACTGTACCATCGCCGTGCGTGAGGTCCCGCTCAAGGAAGCGTCCCGCTTCGGTATCATGAATACACGCGAGGATGGCTCTATCTATGAATTTGAAGAGAAGCCCAAGAAGCCCAAGAGCACCAACGCATCCATGGGCATCTACGTCTTCAAGTGGAGCGTCCTGAAAGCTTTCCTAGAGGCGGACGAGGCCGACCGTACCAGCGAAAATGACTTCGGAAAAAATGTCATTCCTGCCATTCTGAACGCGGGCCATAAGCTTTTCGCCTATCGTTTTGAGGGCTATTGGAAGGATGTCGGCACGATCTCCAGTCTCTGGGAGGCCAACATGGATCTGCTCGGCAAGCATCCGGCGTTTGACATTTACGGTACTGCCGGTCATAAGATTTATGCCAGAAATCAGGCAATGCCGTCAAGCTATATTGCAAAATCTGCCGAGATTCGGGAAAGTTTCGTCGCTGAGGGCTGCAACATTGAGGGCTGCATTACGCACTCCATTATCTCCACTGGCTGCACTGTCGGCAAGGGAGTGGAAATTACCGACAGCGTGATCATGCCGGACGTAACCATCGAAAACGGTGCGGTTGTCCGCAGCGCCATCATCGCCGAGGGCTGCCATATCAAGGCCGGCGCCCGCGTGGGCGATTACGTTGAGGGCGAGGAACGGAAGATCAGCGTGATTGGCAAGGATAAGACCATCGCCGAGGGCACCGTGATCGATGCCGGCGCGATCGTATAAGTAAGAGAGAGGGGGATACGAACATGGAAGCAATGGGCATTATTTTCTCCAATATCTATGACAGCAGCATGGGTGAGTTAACCCGTGAGCGGACTTCGGCCTCTATCCCGTTCGGCAGCCGCTATCGTCAGATTGACTTTGCCCTGTCCAATATGGCAAACTCCAAGATCAGCAACATCGGCATTGTCACAAAATATAATTATCAGTCTCTGATGGATCATCTCGGCAACTGCGAGGAGTGGGATCTCAAACTGGGCGAGGGCGTCCGGTTTTTGCCCCCGTATGCCACCGGTCATACCGGGGCATACCGCGGTAAGCTTGAGGCGCTTCAGACCGCCATGCCGGTTCTCGGCCGCTGCGACGCTGAGTATGTCGTGCTGTCCGATACAACTGTCCTCTGCGCAATCAATTTTGCAGCGGTCCTCGAAGAGCATATTGCTTCCGGCTGTGATATCACAGTCATCGCCAAAGCAGGCCGCGCCAACGGCAAGACACGTCAGCCGCTGGCTGTTAAGCTTGGAGACGACGGTAAGATTGTCGATTTGGCTGTTGACTATTGTGCGCCGGAGGACTATCTGGTCGGCATGAGCATGTTCATCATGCGCCGTGATAAACTCATTCAGGTCATCCGCGAGATGGTCCCGCACGGAAAATACCATCTCGAACGGGATTTCATCCTGCCGGAGTACAACGCGGGCAATCTGAAGGTCAATGTCTATCCGTTCCATAACGTCGCCCTGTTCAATCAGAGCGTGGACGAGTATTTTGTCAATAACATGAAGCTGCTCGACGCTGATGTGCGCCGCAGCCTCTTCCGCAGCGAGATCCCCATTTATACGAAGGTTCGAGACGCTGTCCCGACGCTGTTCGGCTACCACGGACAGGCGGCAAACTGCCTGATTGCCGACGGCTGCCATCTGTTCGGCAAGGCGGAAAACTCTGTGATCTTCCGTGAGGTTGACATTGAAGACGGCGCAGAGGTTCGAGATTCGATTGTTATGCAGGGAAGCAAAATCGGTGCGGGTGCATCGATTCGATACTGCATTCTTGATAAAAATGTCACTATCCGTCCGGGCACGAAGCTGCTCGGCTCGATTGACCACCCGCTTGTGGTCGATAAAGGAGATACCGTATGAAAATCGCAGTAGTTGCCTCTGAGGCTGCGCCGTTCGTCAAGACTGGCGGCCTCCGCGGCGGGGTGGCGGGACTCCAAAGCCGTA
>OGPR01001276.1_pt1 | contig 21647 bp, 17 predicted proteins | sample 1552981 | NCBI WGS metagenome assembly OGPR01 (sample SAMEA2580260, study PRJEB22360) | human gut metagenome | biome: human gut; feature: human-associated habitat; material: faeces | place: Denmark | collected 2008/2010 | reverse complement strand
CGGAATTGCCGGAAAAGAAAAAATCGGATCGTAAGCCGATACTTCCGGAAGAGTTTAAATTGCTGAAAGATCATTTGTCCCGTTACTTCAATACGAAAGTCCAGTTGACTTGCAATGAGAAGGGAAAAGGTAAAATTACGATTCCTTTCGCCACGGAAGAAGAGTTGGAGCAATTGATCGGGTTACTGGATAAATTGAAATGAGAAATCGAATCATACTCCTTTTGATCGGATTCATGTGCTATGCCGGGATGGGTAACGCACAGGAGGATAAGACGGAGAAAGCCGTTCCTGCTATAGTTTCCGATTCCGTGGAGGTAGCTGCCCCGGATTCTACCGTGCAAGCCGTCTTGATGGCGGCCGATTCGGTGGGCGTACCGGAAGTGAAGATGAAGCTGGCTTTTAAGCCGAATCCGACAAAAGCGGTCTTGTTCGCCTTGGTTCCGGGTCTGGGACAGATCTATAACCGGAAATATTGGAAATTACCGATCGTTTACGGTGGCTTGATGGGATGTATGTATGCCGTGACTTGGAATAATAAGAATTATAAGGATTATTCGACGGCTTATAAGGATATCATGTATGATGCCGCTAAGAATCTGGAAAATCCGGATGCTTGGAGTAAAAGTTGGCAAGACTTGACTTCCATGGCTCCTGAGGATGCGATTAATAATTCCAATTTCAAGGATCAATTGAAAAGACAGAAGGATTATTTTCGTCGATATAGAGACTTGAGTATAATTATTACGGTCGGGGTGTATGCGTTGAGTATCGTGGATGCTTACGTGGATGCCCAGTTATTCGATTTTGATATATCACCGGATTTATCCTTGCATTTGGAGCCGGTTGTTAGTCCGAAGACGAGTGTCACGCCTCGTACTTACGGATTGAATTGCAGTCTAAAATTCTGATATACATGAAAAGATACCTGCTAGCACTCATTTGTTTAAATTGTTTGGTCTCATTGGTCTATGCGCAGGAAGAGACCCGAATTGAGGAAAAAGATACCTTAAGCTCGCTGGAGTCTGAGGTCGGATTGATTCCGGAAAGCTTGGATGCGAACGTGGATAGTTTGCTCCGTACTTGGCATGTGCAATATTTCTCAAAAAGAGAGGACTTTTGCCATGATGACGACGAGAATGTCTATTTCCCGGATTCGGTCTATATCGACCGCCTGTCTAGGCTTCCCAGCGTGATCGCTTTGCCCTATAATAATATAGTGCGTGATTGTATTGACTTATATGCGGAGCGTAAACGAAATTTAGTGCGTTATATGCTGGGGATGGCGGACTTTTATTTTCCGATAATCGAGCAGGTGTTGGATGAGCATGGCCTGCCTATTGAATTGAAATATCTCGCCGTCGTGGAAAGTGCCTTGAATCCGGTAGCCCTCTCTCGAGTGGGCGCTTGTGGTTTATGGCAATTCATGCTTCCTACGGGTAAGAGCTATGGCTTGGAGATTAATAGCTTGGTGGACGAGCGCCGGGACCCCTTGAAAGCGACCGAGGCCGCTTGTAAGTATTTCAAGGATATGTACGCTATCTATGGGGATTGGAATTTAGTGTTGGCATCTTATAACTGCGGGCCGGGCAACGTGAATAAAGCGATCCGTCGTTCGGGGGGCAAGACGGACTTCTGGGATATCTTCCCTTATTTACCGAAAGAGACTCGTTCATACGTCCCCTTATTTATCGCCGCCAATTACGTCATGAATTATTATTGCGAGCATAACATCTGTCCGATGCAAACCAGCTTGCCGTTAGCCACGGATACGGTCATGGTGAATAATGCCCTACATTTGCAGCAAGTATCGGATCTATTGCAAGTAGATATTGAGACGTTGCGTGCGTTAAATCCACAATATAAAAGAGACATCGTTCCGGGTAATACCCGCCCTTCGGTTTTGAAACTACCTGCGGCAGAAACCTATGCTTTCATTGATAAAGAAGATACGGTCTATATGCATCGGATCGAGGAACTGTTGGCGAATTGCATTTCTGCGAATAACTCTAATGGCTCTTTACCAAGTGGTGCGACCCGGGAAAAAATCACCCACGTGGTATTGAGTGGTGAGAATCTTTATACGATCGCTAATCGCTATGGAGTGACAGCGAAAGATATCCGTAAATGGAACGGGCTAGGCTCCAACCGGGTAGCGAAAGGAAAACGGTTAAGATTATATGTAGATAATGGGGGTGTCGCTTTTGCCTCGGCTTCGACTAAAACGACAGCGAAACCTGCGGAGAGGTCTTCTACCGCTTCAGCCTCGGCTAAAAAGATAACCCAGCCCTCATCTGCCACGGACCAGAAAGGCTTTGTGTCTTACAAGGTACGATCCGGAGATTCCTTGTATTCTATCTCGAAAAAGTATCCGGGGGTTAGTACGGCGGCTTTACAGAAAGCGAATGGTTTGTCCAGTCCTGATATACGTCCGGGTCAGGTATTAAAGATTCCTGTTGGATAGCAGGTTGCTTTTTCGTTTTCAATCTTCTTTTTTTCGTTTTGCTTCAAACAATGAGAGAAGTCGTGAAAAATTGATGTTACTTTGTATTTTGAAAAACTATAGGATATTTATGAGTTCATTTGAGACATCTATTTCACGTAAGCTCCCGCTGGTCAGCTTGATTAGCGCAATCTTTATTATCTATACGAATATTGCGTGGATACCTTGGGAGTTGAGTTTTCTGAGCAAGTCCGAGTACTTTGGGTTCTTTGCGTTTTTCACGTATCGTTTTCTATTTTTCTTGACGTTCATCTATCTGTTGCTTCGCTATAATCTGGGTAAGCTCCAGACATCATTGTTTACGAAACGGTTATGGAAGAATTTCTTGTTTTCCTTTATCGCTTATCTGTTTTATGCGACGATATCTTTCGGGATCTCATTTTGTACTCGTAAGACGGATTGCATGGGAAGTATCTTGATCTTCCAGTTCTTTGTTACTTGTCTGTTGTGTACCTTTATCGGATATATATCGATGCTTTTCACCAAGCAACGGGAAAAAGAGCAAGAGATAGAGAAGTTGCGCATCGAGAGTTTGCAGAGTCGGTGCGATGCTTTGGCTAACCAAATAAATCCTCATTTCTTTTTCAATGCCTTGAATGGGATCTCCTCCTTGATCCGGAAAAAGAACGATGAGCATACGTTATCTTATGTGACAAAGTTATCTGATATTTTCCGTTATATCTTACAGAGTGATAAAAGAGGGTTGGTTGCCTTGAAAGAGGAATTGATGTTCATTGAGGCTTTCCGCCATGTGATGGAGGTGCGTTTTGCCAATAAGCTGACTTTTACGATCGACATTCCCGAAGATAAGTGGAATTTGCGGATACCGGTTCTTTCTTTGCTTCCTTTGGTGGAGAATGCTACCGTACATAATATTATTGATAGTGATCATCGAATGGATATACGGATAGAGTTGAATGAGCGAATGGAATTAGTCGTTACGAACCCTATTTATCCAAAGTTGACACCTCCCGATACAAATGGGACTGGACTAAAGAATTTGGAAAACCGTTTTTTACTGTTAATGGATAAACAAATAAGGGTAGAATCAGATGAACAAATGTTCAAGGTCTATCTTCCTTTAAAATAATGCTATATGAAAATATTGATCGTAGAAGACGAGACTGCCGCCTATGAGAATTTGGCAGATATGATACTGAGCTTGGATTCTTCCATAGAGATAATGGGGAATACGGAGAGTGTCCGGCAAACGGTTCGTTGGCTGCAAGCCAATCCGAAACCGGATTTGCTATTTATGGATATTCATTTGTCGGATGGTTCCGCTTTCGCGATCTTTGATCAGATAGAGGTGGAGACTCCGATTATTTTTACGACAGCGTACGACCAGTATGCGATTGATGCGTTTAAGGTGAATAGTATAGACTATCTATTAAAACCCGTAAAACCAGAGGAACTAAACCGCTCATTAGAGAAATTCAGTAGATGAAACCAACAGGATGTCTTACACTATTTATCTCAATTAACGCAATTGTCTTTAAGCCCGAAATATAAGGATAAATTGTTGATACCTGTCAAGGATAAACTATTGCCTATTGGTTTGAATGAGGTATCTTGTTTCTATACGGCGGATAAGAATACTTATATTTATTTAAGGAATGGAGGTTCGTATCCGTATGCTAAAACATTGGAACAAATTATATCTTCGTTGAATCCGGCGGAGTTTATTCGTGCGAATAAACAGTTTATAATTTCCCGTGACAGTGTAAAGGATATTACGATTTGGTTTGATAGCCGTTTATTAGTCACTCTCGATATAGAAGTCCCTGAGCGAATTTATATTAGTAAAAATAAAGCATCCGAGTTTAAGTCTTGGATAGTCAGTCAAGAATAGTACTTAATATCAATGCCGGTTCATTAAGAATCGGCATTTTTTTGCTGTTTTCGTGTTGAATCCCGTTTTTTTCCCTTTCGTCATAAACTAGAAACTATCTATTATATAATTCACCATCTTTGTAACAGAAACAAAGAGATGTATTGATGATATGTAAGTTGATATTTCTCAAAGTTATCATACTATAGAATAGGTTAATGGTTTGGTAAAAGGATTGGTCTGAAGTCGAAAGAATGTTTAGGCTATCTTGATTAGGATTGGTTGGTTGTTTTGTTATGTTATTGATTTTTTAATAGGTAAATTTTAGGTATTATGAGAAAGTTATTTATGGCAGTAGCGATTTTAGGTATTAGTGCTACAGTAAGTTTTGCGAAAGCGCAATGTGTGAATGAAAATGGTAATAAAGAACCGTTTGCGGTAGAGTTCGGCAAATTAAGTTCTTACTTGGATTTGACCCCATCTCAGATGGATGAGGTATATGACATTAATGAATATTTTAAAGGACAACAAAAGGAAAGCTTGAGTAGAGACACGAAACGTCAGGAGGAGCGATTGCAGAAAGCTGTTTATGGAAATCTGAAATTGATGAAAAGTGCTTTGAGCGATAATCAGTATCGTAAGTATGTCACATTGTTGAATGTTACTAATAATAACCGATTAACTGGCGCTGTGACATTTACGGATATTTACTTGGCTGATAATAAATGAGTGTAACCTTAGCTTGATGTGATGTTGACAAGAAGGCGGTTTCTGTATGGTACGGAAATCGCCTTTTTTCGTGATAAGTACTCAATTTTTCGCCTTGCGCCGGATGCTGTACTAGTGTTTGGATATTGTTTGTAATATTGCGAAAGACGAATAATAATACTTGATGGAAATGCTATATAATAATAGAGTTACGATTTGTACTTGTGCCTCCCGCTCTTTTATAGATAAGGAGAAAGTGGTAAAGGTGGCGGCCTTTTTAAGGCAAGAAGGATATGATGTGGTAGTAGAGCCTGATCTATGTGAGAAAGTGAGGGAGAGAACATCGGATTTGCCGGATGTCGCCTCATCCACGATTATCGCTTGCTATCCGAGGGCGATCCGTTCCCTTTTCGCTTCCGTGGGAATGGAAACTTCTCGTGTATTGGATATCCGGAATGAGGGTATGGAAGCGATTTTGGATTCTTTCGGATTCGCATATGAGGTTAGTCCCGTAGAAATGGAGGAAGAGGAGGTTATTCGCCAGTCGGTATCTTCTTTTCCGGTCAAGATTGGTGTCGATGCTTGGTATCCTACATTGGATAAAGAACGTTGTACGGACTGCGGTAAATGCCATGACTTCTGCCTGTTCGGTGTTTATACGATAGAAGACGGTGTCGTAACTGTAAAACAGCCCCAGAATTGTAAGAATAATTGTCCGGCTTGTGCCCGGATGTGCCCGAATAAAGCGATTATATTTCCCAAATATGAGAAATCTCCGATCAATGGGGGTTTGAAGGATGAGGAATTGGCGGTTTCCATCGATGCGAAAACGGTTTATGCGGATACACTTCGGGCACGTTTGGCACAACGAAGAGCCGGTGTCTCTTTCTTGAAAAAAGATAATCAATGAGATTTAACGAATACATAGCGACTGCAAGGACCTCTTCACGGATATTCAAGGAATGTTCGCCTCGTCTGATATGGAAGTTCATGTACAATTTCGGTTGGCGTAATTTTCGGAACATGGCCGCATTTGAGAAGCGACAAGCATTAGGCGCTCCGTTTTTCCCCGCATTCGTGATGATATCCATCACGGAGAGTTGTAATTTGAGTTGTAGCGGTTGTTGGGTCTCTGCCGGTGGCAGGAAAGCCCTCTCTATAGCCCAATTGAATGGTATTATAACCGAAAGTAAAAGACAAGGTTCTTATTTTTTCGGGATACTGGGAGGAGAGCCTTTGATGTATAAAGGTCTGTTGGAAACCATGGAGAAACATTCGGACTGCTACTTCCAATTGTTTACCAACGCTACTTTGCTGACAGAAGAGGTGGCCTTTCGCTTAAAAAAGATGGGAAATGTTACTCCTCTGATCAGTATCGAAGGATTGAAAGACGAGAGCGATATCCGCCGTGGGAAAGATGGCGTATTGGATCGTACGATCCGTGGAGTGCGTGCCTGTCGGAAAGCCCGTTTGATTTTCGGTGTAGCTGCCAGTATATGCCGGAGTAATTATGAGGATTTGGTGAGTCGGGCCCATATCGAACGGATGGCTAGGGAGGGTGCGCTCTATTTGTGGTATTATATCTATCGTCCGGTGGGAGCGGTTCCTAATGTGGAGAATGCGTTGACTAAGGAGCAAATTAGGGATTTCCGTCGGTTTATTGTCGAGCAACGGAGGGATACGCCCTTGTTTATTATCGATACTTATTGGGATGATAAGGGAAAAGCCCTATGTCCGGCGGCGACGGGTATGAGCCATCATATATCTCCGTCGGGGGCGGTCGAGTTTTGCCCGCCTTTACAGATGGCTAGGGACTTTATTAATGGGGATGCCTCAAACTTGGTGGAGCTATTCCGTGATTCAAGGTTTTTGGCGGATCTGCGGAAAATGACAGCCGAGACATCCAGGGGCTGTATCCTTTTGGAAGATCCCGGAAAAATGTGGAGATTCTTGGAACAACAGGGTGCGATAGATACTACGACTCGGGGTACGGTAAGGGAGGAATATCAGAAAATGAACCCGGTTCCCGGTCATGATATGGAAGGGGAGGAGATTCCCGAGCAGAATGTTTTTTACAGACTCTTGAAGAAGAAATACTTTTTTGGATTTGGAGCTTACGGTTAATCTTTGAGTACGCATGGAAAACAAACTGATACATAACATACCGGCATCTTATGCTGAACGGGATGAATTGCGTAATCGAATTCAAGCATTTGTGGACGATTTAACGATCCAGCCCCCACTGTCCTTGGACGATTTGTCGAACTTCGCGGATCAATTGATTCGTGAGTATGCACTAGACGTAGAGGTAAGAGGGTGGCTGATGGTAGAGATCCATAATCAAGTATGGAAGGAAACGGTCGCTTCCATTCCCTATGAGAGACGTGTATTACTACTACCTAAGTGTTTGAGTAATTCTGCTAAATGCCAGGCGGAAATTGATGAATTAGGTCTTTTATGCCATCGATGTAGTCATTGTTCGATTCCCGATCTTCAAGATAAAGCGGAAAGTCTGGGCATAATGAGTATTGTCGCGGAAGGTTTTACTTCCGTGGTAGGCTTGATACAGAATCGGGTAGTTGATTCAGTGATCGGGGTAAGTTGCTTGGATTCTTTAGAAAAAGCTTTTCCCTTGCTTATCAGTAATGCTGTTCCGGGCTTGGCTATACCCCTAAATACGTCCGGATGTAAGGATACCCATGTTGATTATGAATATGTGGTTCGTATGATGGGGATGCGCTCGGATAATGAGGCTAGGCTGTTGGATTATGATGGATTACGAGCGGATTTGAAAAGATGGTTCTCGAAAGAGAATTTAGCAGGCCATTTCTCTCCGGCTAAAGACCAAACCTCTTCGGTCGCCTTAGAATGGATGGGCGGTGAAGGCAAGCGATGGCGTCCTTATTTATTGGCGGCTACTTATCTGGCTTTGACCGGGGGGGCTGAGGTTCCGGACGATGTACAGCGGGCCGCTATTGCGGTGGAATGTTTCCATAAAGCCTCTTTAGTGCATGATGACATACAAGATAATGATAAGGAGCGGTACGGTAAACCAACGATAAATGCTTTGTATGGTGTGCCTATAGCGATTAATGTCGGTGATATCTTATTGGGTGAAGGCTATCGGCTTTTATCTCAGTGTGATGCGAGAGCACTAACAGCGGTGGCTGCTGATGCGCATATAGCGCTTTGTAAAGGACAAGGAATGGAACTGGAATGGAGCGTTTCCCCTCGCCCTTTGACATTGGATTGGGTATTGGAAATATTCTGTAATAAGACAGTCCCTGCCTTCGAGGTATCCTTGGTATTAGGATTGATCTGCGCAGGTGATGACGAGCTGCTTCGTCGGATCTTTCATCAGTATTCCCGGGCATTGGGTATTGCGTATCAGTTATTGGATGATATAGAGGATTTTAAGGATGACCGGCCGGTAGCGTTAAGGCCCTCTGCCGTATTAGCCGTGCTTTGTGAGCAAAATCCGGAACCTGTATTTACGCGTTCCCTTTTGGAATGTGAGAATTTGAAGGCTTTCTTAGGCTGTTCGGAGAATAAGCCGCTTTTGCGAACGGCTCTTGAACGGGTCGGGCAGATGGCAGATACATATCATCAAGCTGCGTTGACAGCTTTGCATGAGATCAAGAATGTGGAGTTAAAACGACTTCTTTTCCGGGTAACCGAACGAATCTTGAAATAAATGACTGTTTGAGATGAAAACTACGATATCAACAAGATTGATGCATACCCTTTACGGAGGGAAAAAGCGGTTGGGAAGTGAGGCTCTTCTGCGTTTATCGTGCTTTGTCGAATCCCAGAAGACCGAGGGGGATACTTTCGTAAACAAAAGTGGAGAGGTTGATTTGTACTATACTTCGTTCGGCTGGCTTCTGTCATACGTATTGGGCATTGATTTGAGTATGGAGAAAAGGAGATCTTATTTGGAAAAGCAGCCTGTAATGTCGTTGGATTTGGTTCATTACGCAGCCTATATGCGTTGTGTATTGCTACATCGGTTGATGAAAGAGGGAAAGTTCCGTTTTCTATTGGGGGCAATGCGTCCGATGCCGATTAGGAGTCTTACTTCTTTTATGGATCTGCCTCATGATGACATATGGTCTCCTTATACCCGGTTTATTTGGATGTCTTTATTGGAAGATACACAAAATAAGGAAAACGAAAAAAAGGCCGTCTTGGAAAAGCTAAGGTCTTATCGTGTAAAAGGAGGCGGCTACTCGAATTTGCGGGATCGGGAGGTCACTACGACAAACGCTACGGTCGCAGCCCTTGCGATTATCGGGCAATTGGAGGGCTATAAGCCGATCGACGATCTTTTTTATTTACGGGATACGCAGGATGAGACCGGTGGTTTCAAAGCTGGACGAGGAGCTCCTGTTCCGGATCTTCTTTCTACGGCTACGACCCTTTTTCTTATGGGATGCTATGATATACGACCCGTTAGGCCAGTTCATGATTTTATTGAGGCTCATTGGTTGGATTCGGGTGGTTTCTCGGCGACACTGCTGGAAGATAGTAGTGATGTGGAGTATGTGTTTTATGGATTATTGGCATTAGGAGCGTTATGAGAACAGAACAGGTAAATGAAATGATAGCGGACATTACCCGGCAACTTTTACAGAAACGGTCGTCTGATGGAATCTGGAGGGGGTGTTTATCTTCAAGCGCAATCTCGACATCTGTCGCTATTTTTGCTTTATATCAAATCGACTCGGATACGTATGAGCCATATATAAGGAAGGGAACCGGATGGTTGAAGAAAACGATGCGTGCGGATGGTTCTTGGGGGGATAGCGTGGAAAGCCCTTCTAATATGACAGCTACCCTGCTTTCGTATGCTTCTTTATATGCGGTGGATATACCGCCTCATGAGACAGAAACCTATTTGAAGGAACGTTTAGGAGGGAATACGGATGAGGATATCGTACAGGGGGTTCTCTCTTATTATGGAAAAGACTTGACTTTCTCCGTTCCTATTTTAGTTATGTGTGCGTTGGCGGGAGTTATTACACATTGGGATCGTATCCCGCAATTGCCTTTCGAGCTTTCCGTGTTACCTCAACGGCTGTTTCGCTTTCTGCGATTACCGGTCGTTAGTTATGCGATACCTGCCTTAATAGCGGTGGGAATCCTTCGTTATAAAAAGGGAAAACGGGATTTTTTATCATCTGTTCGGGAGTCGTTTATAGGGAAATCCTTACGTGTATTAGAGAAGTTGCAACCCAGTCATGGTGGTTTTCTGGAAGCTGCCCCATTGACCGCTTTTGTTAGTATGTGTATGAGTGGGGCCGGTTTCCGGGAACATGCGGTAACACAAAAGGCCGCTCAGTTCTTGATAAAAACGGTTCGTCCGGATGGCGCTTGGCCGATTGATACGGATTTGTCTTGCTGGGTTACCTCTTTAAGTATAAAAGCATTAGGGGAAGACTTGGAGGATAAAACTTTTTTTATTGAACGGATAAAGCGGAATGCTTTTGCGTTTAGGCATCCTTTTACGGGTGCCAAGGAAGGTGGTTGGGGATGGAGTGATCTTCCCGGGTCTGTGCCTGATGCGGATGATACTTCCGGTGCGCTGGTCGCTTTGCATGTCTTAACTGGCGGGACTTATAGCGAGGAAGTAGGTAAAGGTGTGGAGTGGCTTTTAGCTTTGCAAAATGAGGATGGGGGAATGCCTACTTTTTGTAAAGGTTGGGGAAAACTCCCTTTCGACCGGAGTAGTCCCGATATCTCTGCGCATTCACTTTTGGCTTTCGAGCTTTGGCTGGATGCGCTCCCTAAGGAATTGAGGGTTAAATGCCGGAGGAGTATCCGTCGGTTATTGGGTTGGATGTGGAAGATTCAGTCATCGGATGGTTCATGGACTCCTTTATGGTTTGGAGACCAAGATGCGAAGGATGAGTGTTCTCCTGTTTATGGTACTGCGATGGCGGTGGAATATTTGTCGACTTCCCGGAATCCATTGGCTCGGAAGTTGGCGGAGAATGGTCTCCGGTATCTTTTAGCTTCTCAGAATGAGGATGGGGGATGGGGAGGTGCTCCCAAGGTTGCCTCAAAAATTACTTTGACAGCCCGTGCGTTAAGTGCCTTGGCTTCTTATCCCGAAAGTGATCTTAAATCGATGGAACGAGGCTTTGATTATTTATATGGTATGTATCAAAGCGGGCTATTGTTCCGTCCCGAACCTATAGGGCTTTATTTTGCCCGTCTTTGGTATTCGGAGGAATTGTATAATCACACATTTGTGCTGAATGCGCTGAAGAAGTTGAAACAACGAATAAAATAAGATAGATCGTGAAAGAGAGAAAGACCTTATTAATAACGGTTGCTACGGTATGTATTTATACCGCTATCCTCGTAGGGTGGCATTTGTATGTCCCTCGTGAGAATCTTACGATTCAGGTTCCCGGAGCGGATAATCGCCCGGAGGGATTGGCTCGTAAAGCGAATGATGTCGTGATCGGTGAATATTTCATGAAATATGAGGAGGAGCCTCCTTCCGGACTTACGGGGGAATGGACTGGATTTAGAGGGGAGCGTTTTGATAATGTAGTTGAGACTCCGGACAAGATCAATACCGAGGCGGGAGATTACCCCGTAGTATGGAGCTTTGAGACAGGTGAAGGACATGCGGCCCCTGTGATCTATAAGGGCAGGGTATATGTATTGGATTATAATGAGTCCTTGAACTCTGATGCTTTGCGTTGTTTTTCCTTGGAAAGTGGTAAAGAGCTATGGCGGAGATGGTATAGGGTTCCTATGAAACGTAATCATGGCTTTTCGCGTACGGTTCCGGTTATACGTGACGAGTATGTGATAACGATCGGTCCTCAAGGGCATGTAATGTGTTGCGATCCGGTGACTGGTGACTTGAAATGGGGTATTGATATGCAAAAGCAGTTTAAGACGGAAGTCCCTTTCTGGTATACCGGGCAGTGTCCTTGCGTAGATGATGATGTTTTGGTCTTGGCTCCGGCCGGTGAAGAGACTCTATTGGCGGGTGTGGATTGTCTTACGGGTGAGATCGTGTGGAGTACTCCGAATACATTGGGTTATAAAATGTCGCATTCTTCTGTAATGCCGATGAGTTTGAGTAATAAGAGAACATATGTTTATGCCGGAGTGGGAGGTGTTTGCGGCGTATCGGCGGAAAAAGCTGATCGGGGTACTCTCTTATGGGATACAAAAAAATGGCAGCCTTCCGTGATCGCTCCGTCTCCATTACGTTTGTCATCAAGCCGGATATTCCTTGTGGCGGGGTATGGGGCGGGGGGGGGTCTCTTACAAGTGGATAAGGCAGGATCGAAGTGGACCGCTACGGTTTTGGACCAGTATAAAGCGGATAAGGGCTTATCTAGCGAGCAGCAGACACCTATCCTATATAATGATATGATCATTAGCGTGATGCCGAAAGACGGCGGGGGATTACGTAGTAAACTGGTCTGTTTCTCGCCTACGGATTTGCATAATCCAATTTGGAGTTCCGCTGCGGATGAACGTTTTGGACTTGGTCCTTATTTAGTTATCAATAAGCATCTGTTTGTTTTCAAGGATGATGGTGAATTATATGTATATGAGATACAGTCTAAAGCGATGAAACTTTTGAAAAAGCAACGAGTCATGGACGGTGTAGACGCTTGGGGGCCGATGGCCTATGCGGATGGGATGCTTGTACTGCGGGATGCTCATACGGTTAAATGTCTAAAAATCGTATGATCAAGTAAATAAGATAATCAATTCTAAAAGATAAAAGGTATGGAACCGAATCAAGATAATGGAAATAGAATATCGCGCAAGAGTTTTTTGCGTATTTGTGGTTCTGTCATAGCGGGTGGAAGTATATTGGGGGTTACCGGTAACCTGTTATGGAAGATGTTTACGAGGCCGGATGATATTTTTTATGGGGTGGATAAAAAGAGTACTACCATAAATCGTAGTCATGTGAATAATATTGTATCCCCTTATAGGAAGGTTTCCGCATTTAAGATATCAGACCAGATCGACGCTTTTGATTTGTATGAAGGCCGGTTGATTGTTGCTGCGCCAAACAATATTTATGTGTATGAACCCTCCGGGGCATTGGTGAGTAACTTTCCGGTCGGGAGTTCTGTACGGGATGTTACGGTGGATGATGATCGTGTTTATCTTTTGTATCCTACGAGGGTGGAAGTCTATGATCTGGAAGGCGGATGGATACGGGATTGGGAGGCTTGCAGCGAGGAGTCTGATTATTGTTCGTTGACGGTTTTATCAGGGAATGTCTTTGTTACGGATGCGGCTAATAAAAATATTTGTATGTATACGATTGAAGGAGGTTTTGTGAAGTTTATTCAAAGTCCGTCCGGTTTTATCGTGCCCAGCTATTCTTTTGGTATTACGAATATAGATGGAGTGGTTTACTGTTCGAATCCGGGAAGACACCTTGTGGAAAGTTATTCACCGGAAGGCGAGTATATCTCCTCATTTGGCAAACCGGGCGGTGCTGCCGGCCTATTTAGCGGATGCTGTAACCCAGTCTATTTAGCGGGTACACCCACAGGAGAGATTATCACATCTGAAAAGGGGATTCCTCGAATCAGTTGTTACGGAAAGAATGGCGAGTTCCATAGTGTATTATTGGATGAAAAAACATTGGGAGGTGGCCATGCCGCTTATGAGGTGAGAGTTTGGGATGACAAGTTGGTGGTTGCCGGTAAAGATGCGTTATCGATATTTCAATATGATAAAAAGCTGGCGGTACAGACCGCATGTTCAACTTGTGGTATTGATTGTCCTTTGAAGATAGGTGTTACGATTTAAGGAAGAATATGGAACAGAAGAAAGATCATCCGAAAAATAGTCCGATTAAACGGCGAGAGTTTTTCAAGCTTTGCGGTTCGGTGGTTGCCGGAGGAACGATCCTAGCGGTTGCCGGCGGTATGGCCCGGAGGGTGGAAGGAACGGAGGCTAGTTTATTCTGGCAAATCGATCCGAATGTATGTACGCAATGCGGACGTTGCGAGACACATTGCGTGTTACCTGTCTCGGCCGTAAAATGTATTCATGCGAATAAGGTATGCGGTTATTGTGATTTGTGCGGAGGCTATTACCGAACGAACGTGAAAGAGCTGAATACTGCCGCTGAGAATATGATGTGCCCGACGGGTGCCATCCTGCGTAAATTCGTGGAAGACCCCTATTTTGAATATACGATCGATGAGGATCTTTGCAATGGCTGCGGCAAATGTGTGAAAGGATGTAGCTCTTTTGGAAATGGCTCGCTCTATTTACAGATTAAACAGGATTTGTGCCTGAATTGTAATGAATGTCAAATATCTACCGTATGCGCATCGGGTGCTATAACGAGAGTTCCGTATGCGACGGCTTATAAATTAAAAGGTTAATCGGATGAAAAAGCTTTTATCAATAGGGACCCTACTCTTTTCGTGGGTGATGCTTCAGGCACAAAACCGGTTTCCGAAACCGGATTTTGAGTCTGGTTACCAATATCCGGAATTACATTATGCCATACCCAATGAGACCTTGTGGGTGGTATTGGATCTATTTATGTTGGTACTTTTGATGAGTATCGTGGTATGGGCGGTATATAAGAAACATACCCGTAAGCCTATTTTCTGGGTTTCGGTTATCTCGGTAGCTTATTTTGGTTTTTTCCGGAGTGGCTGTGTCTGTAGCATCGGCTCGATACAGAATATAGCGTTGGCCATGGTGGATTCTACTTATCATTTACCGTTGACGGTATTGTTATTTTTTATCTTGCCAATATTATTTGCTTTTTTGTTCGGGCGGGTATTCTGTGCGGGTGTATGTCCGTTTGGGGCCCTACAAGAATTGGTGAACGTCAAGAACTACCGAATCTCGAAGGCAGTTACGGCTACGTTGGGAATAATCCCTTGGTTATATCTTATATTCGCCGTTTTATACGCTGTGACGAGAAGCCGTTTTATCATCTGTCAGTTCGACCCGTTTATTGGTATCTTCCGTTTAGGAGGAGATGTGGGACTTCTTTTGTTCGGGGCCTTGTTGCTGATTTTATCTGTTTTCACAGGGAGGCCGTTTTGTCGTTTCTTATGTCCTTACGGAGCGTTATTAAGTCTTTTCTCTTCGGTGTCTATCTGGAAAATTCGTCTTTCCCGAAAAGCATGTATCAATTGCGAACTTTGCCATAATTCGTGTCCTGTGGATGCGATCCGCTCTCCTTATGCGAACAAGGTAAAAGAGAGCCGGAAAGAAGGTGTACGGAGACTTTTAGGTTATTTGGTCGTATTGCCGTTGATGATCGCGGCGGGGGCTTTCTTGATGCGTTCGGCAAGCTCGGATTTGAGTCGGGCAAATAAGGATGTGCGTTTGTATGATATGGTGGAACGGCATGAGGCGAATCCGGAAGAGGAGCTGTCTTTAGAATTGGAGGCTTTTTACGGACAAGGGCGTACCTTGGAAGAGCTGACGAGTGCGTATGAGGCGAAATTGGACGAATTTCGTTTTTATTCCACGATAGCGGGAGGTCTGATCGGTTTGGTAATTGGTTTGGCCTTGATCCGCTTGTCCGTAAAGCGTACCCGTAAGCAATATGAGATCAATCATGCGGCTTGCGTGGCTTGTGCCCTGTGTTTCAGTTATTGCCCTCAGAATAAGAATAGTGTTGAACTGCGTAAATCATCAGAATCATGAATAAGGATATTTACAGAAATATAGCTGCGGTTACGGCTATCTTTATTATTTCGTTGTCGGTCATGTTGATCACGAATTATTTTCAAGTGAGGGGCGTTACGCCGCTTCAGACCGAGGTGGTGGAGACCTTGAAGCTACTGAACGATACGAATCCGGATAATCCGGAATTGCAAGAACAGATACGCCAATTGGATTTATTAGCTCGCAGGGCTTATTTTATACAAGCGGATCATTTGAAGTTGGGTGTTTATATCTTATTGGGCATGGTAGCCGTGTTCGTTGTCTGCTTGCGTTTTTATTTTAAGGGGGAGATGCATATCCCGGATAAGGAAATCGATCCGATCGACGAATGGATGCTGAAGTCTAAATCCCGTAAATATATAACATGGAGTATGTTCGGGTTGGTCGGAGTCTCTTTATTTTTCGTGTTCTTATCATCTCCTTTCTTAGCAACGGAGAAGACCGAGAGTGTGGCGGAGGAAACACTAATAGCCGAGAGTACGCAAGTTGAGCCTGATAGTGAGGTGATAGAACCGGCTATAGATATCGAAGAGCCGATGAATGAAGTAATTATAGATACCACTAATGATGTGACTCCGGTAGAAGAGGCTTTTCCCGCAACCAGTGAAGAGCCTCAGCCGGTAGTCCCTAAAATTACGCATAATGCGTTTAGGGGGAATTATTCAAACGGTGTGTCTGCGGCTAAGGGGATACCGGTGAAATGGGATTTGGGTAGTGGTACCAATATCGCTTGGAAAAAGGAAATACCCAGACCCGGCCATAACTCGCCGATCATTAACGGTAATCATGTGTTTTTTACAGGAGCGGACGAGCAAGCTCGTGAGCTGTATTGCTATGATCTGACAACCGGTGAGCAGCGATGGAGTTTGGCGGCTACGAATATTCCGGGTTCGCCCTCCGTGATGCCGAAGGTGACGGAAGACACGGGCTTGGCTTCCTCTTCCGTAGCGACCGATGGGAATCGGGTATGCGCTATCTTCGCTACCGGTGATGTGGTTTGTGCGGATATGGATGGTAAACAGCTATGGGCTAAGAATCTGGGGGTTCCGGATAATCATTATGGTTTCGTATCCTCTCTCCTTATTTTCGGCAATACGCTTTTCATACAATACGATAATAATAAAGATCCGAAACTGATCGCGTTGGATGTAGCTAACGGTAACCAGCGTTGGGTGAAGAACCGGCCGGGAAAAATCTGTTGGAGCTCTCCCTCTATCGCTTACGTGAATCGGAAGCCCCAGTTGATTCTAATGGGTAACCCAGCGATAACCGCATACGACCCGAATTCCGGTGAGCAATTGTGGCAGGTGGATTGTATGGGAGGCGAGGTATGTTCCTGTCCGTGTAGTATCGACGGGGTGATATTCGGAGCTAACGAATACGCCAAGCTAGTGGCGATTAATGGCGCGGACGGAAAGGTTCTGTGGGAAAGCTCGGATTATCTGCCAGAGGTATCCAGCCCGGTAGCGACAAAAGATCATTTGTATGTGGCGACGAGTTATGGCGTCCTTGCGGCTTATGATACAAAGACCGGTGCGTTGGCTAAAGAACATGAGTTGAATGTAGAGTTTTACTCTTCCCCGATGATCGTGGAAGGCAAGCTTTATCTTTTCAGTAATGACGGGAAGATGCATATTTTCTCCACGGATAATGAATTTAACCTGTTGAGTTCTTTTGAGACCGGAGAACGTACGATGGCTACTCCTGCTTTTACGGATGGAAAGATCGTGGTGCGTACGGAAAAGAGTATTTATTGTGTAGCGATGAATTAATATGGCATGTGATAATTGTAAAAATAACGGGATCCGGACAAAAGAGGCGATGACAGCCCGGGTAGATGCGATCATCGACCGGATCGGTACGTCACGACGGGATATTATACCACTATTGCAGGCTTTGCAGGATGAGTTTAGTTACCTGCCTTCAGATGCATTATTGCGTGTATATGAACGGACGGAGATCGATCGTGCCCAGTTGATAAGCGTCTCTACCTTCTATTCCCAGTTTCGCCATGTCCCTTATGGGAAACATATCATTAAGGTTTGTACCGGTACGGCTTGCCATGTAAAGGGTGCGAATAATGTATATGACGCTTTCCGTCGGGAATTGAAGATGGAAGAGGATCGTATAACGACAGCCGATCAGGAATATTCGATAGAAAAGATCGCGTGTTTAGGATGTTGCGCCTTGGCTCCGGTCGTGCAGATCGACGAGAAGATTTACGGGCATGTACAACCGGGTAGGGTCAATGAGGTGCTCGATGAGTTCCGGATATATAACCAAGAACATGAGCGGGAAGAGGAAGGAAATGCTACTCGTCAGATCGTGGGGGAGATCCGTTTAGGGATGGAGAACTGCTGTCAGGCAAGTGGGACATCAGAGATTTATCAGGCGGTTATCAAGGCCTCCGATGAGTTGGGGATCGAGGTCAATATCAAGCCGGTATCTTGTGTTGGAGCCTGCAACCAAGTGCCTTTGATCGATGTAGCTCATCCGGATGGTTCTATCGAACGTTATCCGAACGTAAGGCCGGAGGAGATCAAAGAAATCTTATTACACCATTTCCAACCGGCAAGCCGTTTGAGGCGTTTAAAGAATTCGATCTTGAATCATATAGACATGTTTCATACGGATACGACTTGGGATAATATTCTCTGGAAATCAGAATAGGAACGGACTGGTGCGATCAACACGTTCTTGTCTGGACAAAAACGGGTCTCTACGGAAGGATATGGACTGATGTCGCCGTTGGATATTGATGAGTATATCGCACGAGGAGGTTTTGAGGCATTGAAAAAGGCGATTACGTCGAAAAGTCGTCAAGAGATTATCGATACGATTTTACGGAGTGGTCTTCGTGGACGGGGCGGCGGCGGTTTCTTGACCGGTCGTAAATGGGAACTCGTGGCGGCTTCGGATCAGCCTAAAAAATACGTGATCTGTAATGGAGACGAAGGTGATCCGGGTGCGTTTATGGATCGTATACTTCTGGAATCTTATCCATTAAGGGTTATAGAGGGTATGATTATAGCCGGATATGCCGTAGGTGCGAAGGAAGGAATATTCTATATCCGTGGGGAATATCCGCAAGCTGTTATCCGTACCCGGAAAGCGATAGAGTTGTGTCGGGAGAGAAATTGGGTGGGAGATCATATCTTTGGAAGTGACTTTTCTTTTGAGATTTCGATATTTGAGGGAGCGGGCGCTTTTGTCTGTGGAGAGGAAACCGCTTTGATCGCCTCCATTGAAGGGGAGCGAGGTTTTCCGCGGCAACGGCCGCCCTATCCGGCCGTGGAGGGATTGAACAAGCGTCCTACCTTGATCAATAATGTAGAAACCTTGAGCCAAGTTTCGTATATAGTCAATCATGGGGCTGATGAATATCGGAAGATCGGTACTGAGAATAGCAAGGGTACGAAAGTATTCGCCTTGGCGGGTAAGGTTCGTCATGGTGGTTTGATAGAGGTGCCGATGGGGACGACCTTGAACCAAATCATCGAGGATATAGGCGGTGGTGTGGAAGGCGGCGAGAAATTGAGGGCCGTACAGATCGGTGGCCCTTCGGGTGGTTGTATCCCCGCTCATCTATGTGACGCGAAGGTGGATTTTGACGCACTTACCCAAATGGGAGCGATTATGGGTTCCGGGGGAATGGTCGTATTGAGCGAGAGCAATTGTATGGTGGATGTGGCTCGTTATTTCTTGGCGTTTACTTGTAATGAGTCTTGCGGGAAATGTACATTCTGCCGTGTCGGCATTCGTAGGATGTTGGATATACTGGATAAATTATGTACCGGGAAAGCGGAGATGGCGGATATTGATAAGCTGGAGGAGTTGGCCTTGAGCGTGAAGAAAGCGGCTCTTTGCGGATTGGGGAAGACGGCGCCGAATCCCGTGTTGGCTACCTTGAAATATTTTAGGGAAGAATATGAGGAACATGTAAGGGGCATTTGCCGCACCGGTACTTGCAAGGATATGGTGCGACTGATGATCACGGATGACTGCGTGGGATGTACGAAGTGCTCCAAAGCTTGTCCTTCGGATGCGATCCCTTATACCCCGTATGAGAAACATTCGATAGATATAGAGAAATGTGTTTTGTGTGGTTTATGTATAGATGAATGTAGTTTTGACGCTATACGGAAGGTCTCTTTAAAATCTTAAGGCTATGGTGATAACAATCAATAATAAAGAAATAGAGGTATTGGAGGGAGAAACCTTGATTGAGGTAGCTCGCCGGGCAGGTTTTCGGGTCCCTTCCATGTGCTATGCGAAAGAAGCAAAGCATAAATCGTCTTGTATGGTATGTGTCGTGAGGAATAGTGTCTCCGGGCAAATGATCCCTTCCTGCTCCACGTATCCGGTGGAAGGGATGCGTATAGAGACGGATAGCGAGGAGGTATCTCGGCTTCGTGCGTTATCATTGGAACTTTTGTTAAGTGATCATCGGGCTGATTGCGAGGCTCCGTGTACCTTGGTTTGTACTCAAGGCTTGAATGTGGAACGTATGTTGTATTTATATGATGCGGGACGTTATGGGGAAGCCCGTTCGTTGTTGGCGGCTGTATTCCCCTTGCCTGCGGTAGGTTGTGATACCTGTAAGGCTCCTTGCGAGAAAGCTTGCCGTAGGGGTACGGTCGATAAGGCCGTTGAGATCCGCGCCATAATCAAAGAATTGGCCGGGAGGGTAGACTTACCTGTCGGGGATGATTATCATGTGGTGGATAAACGTGATAAGAATGTGTTTATTTCCCGCTTGGGGCGTTTTACCATGAAGGAAAAAGAGTGGTTAAAAGAGACTACGTCCGCTCCTTCCGGTTGCTTGCATTGCGCCTGTGGAGGGAAAGCGGATTGCAAGTTACGCCTATACGCTACAGAGGCTGGTATCAAACGTCCCCGGTATGAGGTTTCTTCCATGTTACCGGTAAAGGAGAAGATACATGTGAAAGGCCGGATGTGGTTTGAACCGGCTAAGTGTATCCGTTGCGGCTTATGTGTTTACAATAGTGAGAATGGTTTTACCTTTAAGAACAGGGGATTTGGCATGCAGGTCGTAATTCCCGAGGAGAGTAAGACGAATGTAAAGGAGGAACTGGCCGGACTTTGTCCTACAGGAGCTTTGTATTTAGTAGACTAAGAAAAATCTGGAATTATGAAATGGGTGAGCTTATTTATGTGCATGGTCGGTCTATTGGTTGGCTGTGAGGGAAATGAGGATACGGTGGACGATGGGAATAGCCTGAACTGGTCGTTGTTCCGGGGAGATGCCTCTTTGAGTGGATATACGGACCGGTCTTTACCGAAGAAACCTTCCTTATTGTGGAGCTATAAAAGTGGCGTACGTACGGTTTCTTCTCCAATCGTCCATCAAGGAACTACTTACTGGTGTGACAAGAAAGGTCATATATGGGGGATTGACCTAAAAGGGGAGCCTGTTTTCGGATATGACTTGGACACGCCCGTAGAGGCTATCCCGATGGTTTATGATTCAGTATTATATATAGGTAGGTTAGATGGTTGGATGAGCGCTATTTCCTTGGAATCCAGAGATACGCTTTGGAATTTCGAGACGATGGGACAAATCTCCGCCTCGCCGAACCGGGTTGGTTTTGAGGGGCGGAAGGCGATCGTGTTCGGTAGTTATGATAATTATCTTTATTGCGTGGACGAGCGCACCGGGCAGGAGATTAACCGGTTTGAGTCCGGCTATTATCTGAATGGGGCTGTGGCCTTGTGGAAAAAGCACGTTTTGTTTGGCGGGTGCGACTCTTGGATACGGGGCATTAATTGTAAGACGGGTTTGCAGACGGATTCATTGTTGATGGATTCCTATGTACCTGCTTCGCCTGCTATTATGGGGGATTATGTATATGTGGGGGATTATGCCGGAAATATTTATGAGTTA
>OGPR01001266.1_pt1 | contig 21741 bp, 15 predicted proteins | sample 1552981 | NCBI WGS metagenome assembly OGPR01 (sample SAMEA2580260, study PRJEB22360) | human gut metagenome | biome: human gut; feature: human-associated habitat; material: faeces | place: Denmark | collected 2008/2010 | reverse complement strand
CCGCTCTCAAGAGCGGCTATTTGAAGTGGGTATACCCACTATTGAGCGTTTACAATATGGCACTTGACTTGATCTTGTAAATGTAGGATAATATTGTATAAACCGATATAGTAAATATGACGGACTTTCGATGAAGACAGCCGCAGAATCTCCCTAGAAAAAAATTTCGGGGGGGGGTGCTGCGGCTGTATAAGGGAGGGTAAAAAGAAGAAATGTACAGAAAAGAATCTGAAGGTTGGTTTAAACACACCGATTTTATCCTGATTGACATGATCTGCCTGCAGGTGGCGTTTTACCTCGCATATCTGATTAAGGGACTGGGTGTAAATCCCTACAATGATCTTGTTTACCGCAATATGGCAATTGTGTTAGAGCTTGCCGATCTTGTCACGATGTTTATGCTTGATATGCTGCATCATGTAACACAGAGAGGACGCTACAGGGAGCTGATTGCAACAGTTGGAAATGTGGCTGCGGTTGGTCTTTTAGGAATTGCTTACCTGTTTGTCGTGCAGGAAGGCGAAGCTTACTCAAGAATGACATTTGGCATTACTCTTGTATTATATTTTATATTATCCTACACTACAAGATTAGCCTGGAAACACGTATTAGCAAGCGGCAAGTGGGATAGAAATCGCAGATCACTGCTGATTGTGACAACAAAGGCAGAGGCAAAAGAGGTTGTTGAGACAGTTAAGTTAAATAATTATGGAAAGTTCTTAATTAGCGGCTTAGTTATTGTTGACAAAGATATGACTGGTCAGAGCATTGCCGGTGTGAATGTGATTGCAAACAGCAAAGATGCTCCGATGTATGTGTGCCAGCAGTGGATTGATGAGGTGCTTATCGTTGTTCCAGATGATAAGCCATATCCAGAGGAGCTTATTAAAAAGCTTGAAGAAACTGGTGTGACGATGCATCTTAGACTGTCAAAGATTGCAGCAGTAGAGGATCGTCCTCAGTTTGTGGAAAAGATTGGTTCCTACACAGTGCTTACAACCAGTTTAAACTATGCATCACCAAAGCAGCTTTTATTTAAGCGTGTAATGGATATTGCAGGCGGACTTGTTGGATGTCTGCTTACAGTTATCATTTTCATATTTGTAGCTCCGATTATTTATATCAGCTCTCCGGGACCGATATTCTTCTCTCAGGAGCGTATCGGAAAGAATGGAAAGAAGTTTAAGATCTATAAGTTCCGCAGTATGTACATGGATGCAGAAGCAAGAAAAGCTGAGCTGATGAAACAAAACCGTGTAGCAGATGGAAAGATGTTTAAGCTTGATTTCGATCCGCGAGTTATAGGAAATAAGATCCTGCCGGATGGAACAAAGAAAACTGGTGTTGGTAATTTCATTAGAGTAACTAGTCTGGATGAGTTTCCACAGTTCTTTAATGTACTTAAAGGTGATATGAGTCTTGTGGGAACACGACCACCGCTTCCGGGAGAGGTTTCTGAGTATGAGATTCATCACCGTGCAAGACTTGCAATAAAGCCAGGTATCACCGGCATGTGGCAGGTCAGCGGACGAAGTGATATCACAGACTTTGAGGAAGTCGTAAGACTTGATACAAAGTATATAAAGGAATGGACACCTGCACTTGATATCAAAATCTTGTTTAAGACAGTGAAGACTGTTCTTGGCAAGGAAGGATCAATGTAAAGGGAAAATAAAAAGACTTGGTGAATGGAAAATCGTCGCATTGCCGCGTTTTCCATAGCCAATGACAGAGCAGCGCTTCGACAGCCCACATGAATGAAGGTGGGATGGCGAAGCGCTAATCTATGACAAAGTGTAGTATTAGTGAGTGATGAAAGTAATGAGGAGTTTAGAGAATGAAGAAAGGTACTAAAGGAAAAGGGCAAAAGAAAATAGTATATAAGAGAACTGTAGATAAGGCTCAGATCCCGACATGCAATATTTTAGGCGTAAACATTGCGGCAATTAACATGGAATGGTTAGTGGAGTACCTTGATAAAAATCTTTCAGACATAAAGGGAGATTATATTTGTGTCTCTAATGTACATACAACAGTAACAAGCTATGAGGATGAATCATATTGTGCAGTCCAGAATGGCGGATTAATGGCAATTCCAGATGGCGGTCCTCTTTCTACTGTTGGACGTAGACGTGGCTATAAAAACATGGCGCGAACTACTGGTCCTAGTTTAATGGGAGAAATTTTTAAAATTTCTGCAAAGAAAGGGTATCGTCATTATTTTTATGGAAGTAAAGAAGAAACTCTTGAACTACTTGAGAAAAAACTGGAAGAACACTATCCAGGAATTGAAATTGCTGGAATGTATAGTCCGCCGTTTAGACCTCTGACTGAAGAGGAAGATAAGGCTATTATTGAACGCATTAATGAGACCAATCCGGACTTTGTCTGGATTGGTTTAGGTGCACCTAAACAGGAAAAGTGGATGGCAGCACATCAGGGAAAAATTGATGGACTGATGCTAGGTGTTGGAGCAGGATTTGACTATTATGCAGAGAATATTAAGCGTGCTCCGATGTGGATGCAGAAACATAATCTGGAATGGGTGTATCGCTTAGTACAAGATCCGAAGAGACTGTTTAAGCGATATTGGAGTACTAACACGAAGTTTATTTGGAATGCAATGATAAGGGGGAAATAAGTGTGGAAGAAAGAAAACAAAATATTCTTATAGTTCATAATTATTACCAAATTCCAGGTGGAGAAGATACAGTTGTTGCTAACGAAAAGAAGATGTTAGAAGATAATGGACATAAAGTTATTCTTTATACCAGAAATAACTCGGAGCTAAAAGAAATGTCTAAGTTTCAGAAATTGAAACTTCCGTTTACAACAATATTCAATCCTCGGACTTATAAAGATATTAAAAGAATAATAAGAAAAGAAAATATAGATGTTGTTCATGTACATAATACGCTAAATTTAGTCAGCCCAGCTGTATATTATGCAGCATTAAGTTGCAAACTACCGGTTGTCCAGACGGTACATAATTTCAGATTATTATGTCCAGGGGCAACTTTTTATAGAGATGGTCATATATGTGAGGATTGCGTACATCATGGTTTGAAGTGCGCGATAAAGCATAACTGCTATCGAGGAAGTAAGGTTCAGACACTGGTTTGTGTAGTAAATACATGGATTCATCGTATGACTGGAGTTTATGGTAAAATTAACTACATTTGCCTGACGGAGTTTAATAAGCAGAAGTTGTTGGAACTGAAGCAGATTAAAGAAGATAAAGTGTTTGTGAAGCCGAATTTTGTAGAAAGCAAAGAGAAATTTGTTCCAGAAGAGCAGAGAAAAGACCAATTTGTTTTTGCAGGACGACTTGACAAGTTAAAGGGAATAGATATTCTTCTAAAGGCATGGAAACAGATGGGAGAAGAAGCACTTAAGTTGGTGGTTTGTGGAACTGGACCAATGGAGAAATGGTGCAAGGAGTTTGTTAAATCAAATAAGCTAAATGTAGAGTTTAAAGGCTTTGTTCCGAATGCTGAAGTACTGAAAATTGTTGCAAATAGTAAAGCACTTGTATTGCCAACACAGTGGTATGAGGGTTTTCCGATGAGTATTGTGGAAGCTTTTTCTGTTGGAACACCGGTGATTTGTTCTGATTTGGGGAATGCAGGAAGTATTGTTGATGATGGTATTAATGGCATTAAATTTCAATACAATTCTTCGAAGGATATAGTAGCTACTATAAATAGATTCCAGAAAATGGATGAAAAAAAAATTGAGGAAAATGCTCGTTTAAAGTCAAATGAAAAGTTTGATTCAGATATAAACTACAAAATTATTGAAAATATTTATAATTCAGTAAAAAAAAGATTATTTGCTGGATATTAATTTATGGCATATATTTTTAAAATCACTATTGAAATAAAAAGTAATAATAAAAGAGAGTATGAACATTCGAGCATTTCCTAGAGTGAATGTTGACTAAGAGGTAAGAAAATGAGTAGACTGTATATTTTTGACACGAGCAATTTCAGAGATTATCCCGTTGGAGGACAAGTTACTAGTATAAAAAACTTTATGAGATATATAGGAGAATATTATCCACGAAATTCGGGAAATATTGTACTAGTAGGTGTGTCAGTAAAAAAAGAAGATATTGGAAAAATCCAAAACATTCAAACAGAGGCAGGAAAGGTTAAATTTCTTGCTGTGACGCAAGCTAATCAGGATTTGAATTCAGTTAAAAAATCGTTAAGAGTTGAATATCTCAAGGGATTATATAAGTATAAAAAAATAATTGACATAAAAAAAGAAGATTGTGTGTATCTTCATACACCAGAGGCTTTTGCGTTTACTCACATTATTGCAAGGCGTTCTCCTTGTTTCGTGTTTTCGCACGGCTCATTTTTGAACATGTTAGATCACGTACGTTTTTTTAAAAAATCTGTCTTAATTAAAAATATATTTCAAAGAATTCTATTATCCATAATAAAAAATAGTACAGGGGTTTTTGTACTCGATCATGATACAGAGCAGAAATACAGAGTCTATAGTAGCAATATTTTTCATGTGGGAAACTCTATAGTCTGTAATACGGAATATACGGAACATTTATTTGATGTAGAGTGTCCAAAGTTGATTTTTGTAGGACGTTTGTCATCTGTGAAAAATATAGGACCAATTATTGAAGCAGTAACGACGTATAAACCAAATTGTTGCTTGAAAATTATTGGAGCAGGTGAACTCATGAACAAATTGAAGGAGATTTCAAATCAACGTATTACTTTTACAGGAGGTATTGTTCCAGAAGCAGTAAAAAAGCATATGGAAAAGGCAGATATTTTAGTTATGAATTCATTACATGAAGGAATTCCGATGACTATTCTTGAAGCAATGAGCATGAGTTTACCTATTGTTACGACTGATGTTGGAGGTATTAGTGAGGTAGTGCAGTATGGTAGTGATGCGGAAAAAACAGATGGAACTTCAGAATCCATAATTGCTGCTGTTGAAAGGATAATGGAAAATTATAATTTCTACAGTAAAAATGCATATATTCATTCTAAGGAATTTGATTATCGAAAGGTGAACAAGAAAATCTTTGAACACTTAAACTTGTTTTTGAAATGGTGAAAATATGAAAAAAGTATTAATTGTTATAAGTTGTTTAGGATTAGGCGGGGGAGAGAGAAGTTTGATCAATCTTCTGAATATGTTTGATTATTCAAAATATTCAGTCGACTTGCTTTTATTAACTGATGGAGGACCATTAGCAAAACAAATACCTACAAATGTAAAAATACTAAAAAAAGATCCAGAGTTGCACTTTTTGTATAATAAATTTAGCATTAGTGATATTTTAAATAAGAAAGCTATAGAAACAATTTTTGTACGCTATATTGGGACTGCAATTAGTCGTTTGAAAGAGTCTAACATTAATCGTTCAAAGCAATATAGATGGGAACATTTTTATGGCGAATATCTAAAAAAAAGAATAAGAGGATATAATACTGTTTTTGCATATATGAATGATGATGCAATGTATTATGTCGGTAAATATGTAGATGCACCTAATAAAGTTGCATGGATACATAATGATTATTATGCGATGGGGTATAATGCAGAAGTAGATAGAAGGTATTTTAAAAAATTTAATACCATAGTAACTATATCAGATGAATGTTTGAAAATATTAAAAGAAGTGTTTCCAACGGAATCTGATAAATTTAAGATGATTCCTAATTTATCATCAAGAAAAATTATAGAAAATCAGAGTCGTATATTTATTCCAGATGAATATAAAGATGAAAAAAGAATAAAACTACTTTCTGTTGGACGATTAAGTGAACAGAAAGGGTATGACATGGCTATTGATGCTGCTGAGTTTTTAAAGAAAGAGAAAATAAATTTTTGCTGGTTTATCTTAGGAGATGGAGAGTTAAGGAAAAAAATTGAAAAGAGTATCGTACAACGAAAATTGCAAGACGTTGTAAAATTGTTAGGAATACGAGAAAATCCGTATCCATATATTGCACAGTGTGATATATTTGTACAACCCTCCAGATTTGAAGGAAAATCAGTTGTTTTAGATGAAGCTAGAATTCTTTGTAAACCTATTGTTGTAACTAACTATGCTACAGTGTATGATCAAATTGATGATTCAAATGGTTGTATAGTTAAGATGGATGGCAAAAGTATAGCAGAGGGAATAAAAGAATTAATTCTTAATGAAGAAAAAAGAAATTCGTATGTTGAAACATTACAAACATTAAAACAAAGTAATGAAGAACATATTCAAGATTATTATAATTTAATTAGATGATTGGGAGATAATATATGAAAATTATAGCATTTTATTTACCGCAGTTTCATGATATACCAGAAAATGATGAATGGTGGGGAAAAGGGTTTACTGAGTGGGTAAATGTAAAAAAAGCAAGACCATTGTATAAAGGGCATGAACAACCAAGAATTCCTTTAAATAATAATTATTATAACTTATTAGATGACGATGTTAAAGTTTGGCAGGCAAAATTAGCAAAGAAATATGGTATATATGGTTTTTGCTATTATCATTATTGGTTTGGCGGAAAGTTATTGCTTGAAAAGCCGATGGAGCAAATGCTTGCAAATCCTGATATTGATATTCCGTTCTGTATTAGTTGGGCTAATGAGCCATGGACAAAAGCTTGGGTAAACGAAAAAAAAGTTTTAATTCCTCAATTTTATGGTGGAAAAAAAGAATGGAAAGAACATTTTGAATATTTACTAAAATTTTTTAAGGATGAACGTTATATTAAGGAAGATGGAAAGCCGTTACTGGTTATTTATCGAGCAGAAGTGATTGAATGCTTAAATGATATGTTAGATTATTGGAATAAATTAGCAAAAGAAAATGGGTTTAATGGAATGGTTTATGCATATCAGAATATAACATTTGATTTAATTCCTGGAAAAGATGATAGCCGATTTAAATATAATATTGAATTCCAACCAAGTTATGCGTGGAACGATATGAATAATGTATCTACATTAAAAAAATCTGGTGTTTGGAATTCTTTACGCAATATTCGACGAGATTTTTTCTTGTGGCTTGAAAAAAAAATGGGATTTGATGTAGCAAAATATTTTGAATATTCGCGTAAAGAAAAGGAAAAGGTGTTGACGACTAGTTATGATGAAGCATGGAAGGCAATATTAGAACATGTTCCATCAAATGAAAAATGTGTACCAGGAGCTTTTGTGGGATGGGATAATACACCACGAAAAGGATATCGGGGACAAGTTTATTTTGGAGATGATCCAAAGAAGTTTCATAGATATATGAGTGAACAAATTAAGCGAGCAAAAGATGTGTACCATAAAGACATGATTTTTATGTATGCATGGAATGAATGGGCTGAGGGAGGATATCTAGAACCAGATGTACGTTTTGGATACAGTAATTTGGAAGCGATAAAAGATGCATTAATAGAAAATGGAGAGTTTCCTATTCGAAAGGATTAAATATAGTGAGAATTTCAATTAATAAAACAATATTGCTTATTTCACTTGTGCTTTTATCAATTTCACTTGCATTGTGCAATACAGTGTACATTAATTATACATTAAAACGAAAAATAGAAGTACTGGCGATAATTATGAGTGCTATATATTTAGTTAAATGCGCAAAATTTAAATCAACAAAGATAAAAAAAATAACACTGCTGTTTGTAATAGCATTATTATTTTTTGCCTGGGGAATGGTATATTTTACTCATATTAATGTCGGATTAATAATAAAAGATGATTCTACAGTAACTGCATTATTAGATGCAGGTGTTATTTGTAGTTACTTTTTATTAATAACAAGATCAGTATCAATGAATCACTTTCTATTTGCAAAAAAATACATAGTATTTATTTTGGGAAGTTTTGTAGTGATAAATGATATAATGCTATATATGATTCCTGAAATGGCAAAACTTTTTGGCGGAATATGGTGGACTAGCTATTTTGTAGGAACAAAATTTGACGTCGGCTATTTACACCTTTTCTTTATTGCAACGCTATTTAGCACTTTTTTTCAGGGGAAAAAACATAATATATGTAAAAATACATTATTAATAGTATTGCTGATATTAAGTATATATTCCTCTTTTTTCGTTGACTGCAATACGGGAATGATTTCTGCCGTTTTGTTTTTTATACTTGTATTAAGTATCAAAAAAAAATATACAGTGTTTATTAAACCGCAAGTATTTTGTAGCATTTTAATAGCATCTTTGTTATTTGTAATTGGATATAGTGTTATTTTAAATAGTTCAATAGTTAAATTTTTGGTTCAGGATATATTTAATAGAGATCTATCATTAACAGGAAGAACTGCTATATACAAGTTATTAAGGAGTGCTATGGCAGGTAATATTTGGACTGGTTATGGATATGGTATAAACTATACAATATCGCAGACAATATTCAATTATGATAATACGCAGAATGGATTAATGGAGTGGATATTACAAATTGGCATTATTGGAACAGTATTGCTTATCATTTTCTTATATGTAATTTTTTATATAGTAAAAAAGTCGAAACCATCCAACAGTATTGTGCCAATATTATCATTTATTTATGTGCTAACGATTATTGCAATGATTGAAATTAGCCTTGATTTATTTTACTTTATGGCAATTGGATTTTTGTATGGCATAGCGCTTGATGAAGAAAAAATCAGAAATACAGGGCTTTTAGAAAACTGACAATATATCAGTAATTTTTGTGAAAACAATAGATTAAATTAATATGATATATACATTGATGTTTGATCAATAAAAGAAAGGAAAATATGACTAAAACAATAGAGAAAAAAGGTGTAGTGTCAATAATCCTTCCTATATTCAATCAGGAGGCATATTTGGATATTTCAATTCCAAGTGTTCAAAATCAGACATATAAGAATTTAGAGATAATTTGTGTAAATGATGGTTCTACTGATTCAAGTGTGGAAATATTAAAAAAATATGAGGAACAGGACAATAGAATTATTATTATATCAAAAAAAAATGGTGGACTTGTTGATGCAACGATAGCAGGAATAAAGAGAGCAACAGGGGAATATATTGTTTTTTTAGATCCTGACGATTATATAGGTAATGATTTTGTCGAGAATTTTTTGATGGAAATTGGTGATAATGATTTCATTGCTATGGGATATTATCGTAGATGTCAAGGAGTAATTACACCGCAGTATTTATTCCAAGATCATGAATATACAGTAGATGAGGTTTCTGTGTATAGAGACAAATATTTATATGATCCTACAATTTCTGGATTATCTAATAGATTTTTTATATCCAGATGGAATAAAATGTATAGAACAGAATGCGTAAAAAAAATTGCACATGAATTTGTTAAATTTACTCATATATCACTCGGGGAAGATTCAATATTTACATTTCTGCTACTAAAATATTGTCATTCTGGTAAATGTATTTGTAGGCCAAATTCATATTTTTATAATATTGGAAGTCAAACATCAATGATGTCTAATGGATCTATTGAGTTACATTGTTTAAGGTCTGAGGCAGCAAGGGATGCATTAGCGTTTTTGCTAAGACAAAATAATTTGTCAGAGAATCAAGCTGATATATTATATTATTTTTTAATGGAGTCCTTAATGGATAGATTAAAAGATTCTTCACATTCTGATTATATAAACGTTCTTAAGATAGTAACTAAAAAAGAGTACTACATTAATGCGATTAGAGTGTTTAGTAAGTATGGGGTAAGAAATAGAATACTTTTTGATGTTAAGCAAAATTGGCGATTGATATGTGTTTTTAATGAAGTTCAAAAGGTGTATAGGAAACTAAAGAAGGGCTACTCAGAAACTAAATGGTGGTATGCATTTTGTAAAAGTTTTATAGAAAATTCTGTTAATAAAGGGTTTACAAATGCATATCAGTCTGGCAAGTTTTGTATAAAGAGAAAAAATGCTTTTAGGGATATGAATAGACAAATTGGTAAATTAGAAAGTGAAATCACGCCTATTATAAAGCCATTTACAAACTGTGTTACAGATTTAAATAGATGTAACATAGAGCGTAATGTGTTTGTGTTCTGGTGGGATGGGTTTGATGGTGCTCCTATAATTGTAAAAAAATGCTTGGATACCGTAAAAAAGTTTTATTCTGATTGTAATATCGTTGGAATCTCGAAACATAATTATGGGGAATTTACAGATATTCACCCAGAACTTCTTAAGGGATTTGAATCAGGAAAAATTAGTATTCAAACTTTTTCTGATATACTGAGATTTAATTTATTAAAAAAGAACGGTGGTGTGTGGATTGACGCTACAATATATTTTTTTAGTAAATATGATATTTTTTCACAATTGGAAAATCAGTCGATTGCGTCTATCTGTTTTTCTACAAGCAATAATTTTTTACAGTATAAGGGTGAAGTTTGTAATTGGTCAGGATATTTTTTTGCAGCTAGAAAAAATGCAGTATTTACAAATGTAATGAATGAAATATTTGAAAAATATTACTTAAAGAATGGTTCGTATCCAATTTATTTTTTTATTGATGTGGCATTAATGATTTGTAAGATTAATAAAATAGATGGAGGTGTATTAGATAATATTGCAACAAGTTTAGGAGACATGTTTTTCCTTTATAGAATGTTAGATCAGCCATATTACAAAGGTAGCGAAACAGTATTAGAGATTATTCCCCAAAAACTTGCATGGCAATTTGAACCTCAAAATAATAATAATACGTTTTATAAATATATATTTAAGAAGCAATAAGTAAGTTTGAAACCGTACCATCAATAGTAACTTAAATTTCTTAAATAGTAGTCTTACAGTGACCGTTTAGGAAAGGGGCAACATCAAATTTTTAACCGGGATGCTCAAGTATATATTGAGTAATGGAACGAGAAAATTTGCAGAAGATATCTGTAAATACATCACTAAGTTTAGAATTTGATAGTTATGAACACGATTTTTCTCGTCGATAATCATACAAGCATCGATGATGAACAAGTTCTCTTAATTCTCTGATGTTTAAAGGCAGGGTAAAAGAAAGATTGCATATGCCACACATGTATAAGTCGCAAATCCATTTGGCATTCTTGCGGTCTGTTTTATTGTCTTTCATAGGTCTTGTGTATTTTGGATGAGAAAGAGTACACCATATGTTATTTCTATAAGATATTAAAAACATATTAAAAACCAGAATCCAGAACGTGCCAGTTGATTCCATACAGACATCGTTACAGTTATATTTGGCAAGCCAGTCCACTGCTCTTGTAGATCTTTTGTAAAGGAAGAAAAGCGAGTTTGCCTATATTCAGTACGATTGTTGGAATCAGTAATACTAATATAGGCGAAGATCCAAGTTTTGTGGACATTAAGTCTACAACAGTTATTTTTTGAAATCTTAAAAGACGAAAGAACCCTCCCTGACGAATTATACTTATAAAACTGACAGTGACTGGTCATCTAGCCAGATCGAGTTGACTTTGAATGAGATAAGTTTGCGAGCTATAGTTATGCGTCACTAATTGATGCCTTAACAGATGATCGGTAACGTATAAAAATGCAAGGTCGCCGTTATACAGCCTAGCCATTCACCTTCACGTGTTTTGTAGTGTGTCAGTATTATAAGAAAACTATATCAGAAGGCAGATTGAAATAAAAGTAAAAGGTAGCCAATTTGTTTCATAGTGCATTGGTGCCTTTTACAGAAAGGTGGATTATAAAAATGATATTAGAGTTTTATAAGATGTGTAAACGGTTATTAAATCATAGTGCTAGGAAATATTATATTAAACAATTGTATTCTGTAGGAATAAATTTTAATTGTTTGTACGATATAGATATTGTAGGGGGGCAGTATATTGCTATTGGAGATAATTTTATCTCATCACAATCTGTTAGGCTTCACGTATGGAAAAAGGGAGATAGTACAAAAGTGCCAATAATAGAAATTGGCAACAATGTTACAATAACAGATCACTGTTATGTATCAGGAATTAATAAGATTACAATTGGAAACGGTGTATTAGTAGGATCGAATTGTTTTATTACGGATAATTTTCATGGACGTTCGGATAGAAATGATATCGATATTATTGTTGCAAATAGAGAAATTACCTCAAAAGGTCCAGTATTAATTGAAGATAATGTTTGGATTGGTAGAAATTCGTGCATTATGCCTAATGTGACAATAGGAAAAGGTGCAATAATAGGCGCAAATTCAGTTGTAACCCATGATGTTCCACCATATAGTGTTGTTGCAGGTGCTCCAGCACGGATAATAAAAAAATAGAATTAGAAAGATGGTAAAATAGTAATGACAGAAAAAGAAAATTTAAGTGGTCAAATGGTTTCTGGTATGTCATGGAAATTTGCAGAAAGAATAGCGGCACAAGGTGTTTCCTTTATTGTTTCAATGATTCTTGCAAGGATACTAATGCCAGAAGATTATGGTATAGTAGCTATTATTAATGTTTTTATGGCAATAGCAGACGTCTTATTAACAAGTGGATTATCCTCAGCTTTGATACAAAATCCTAATGCTAATAGTAAGGATTTTTCAACAATTTTTTATTGTAATTTTTTATTAAGTTGTATTTTATATGTTCTAATGTTTGTGGGAGCTCCATTTTTGGCATCCTATTATAAATTACCTGTATTAAAGATGGCCATTCGTATTTTTGCACTTAGACTACCAATATCGGCTTTTCAAACAATTCAAAGTGCAATTATTTCAAAAAGAATGGAGTTTAAAAAGTTCTTTTTTTCAACGATAGGAGGAACTTTAGTATCAGCTGTAGTAGGAATAGTATTAGCTGTTAAAGGTTTTGGTGTATGGGCATTAATTATTCAATATTTAACAAACACATGTATTGACACAATTATTCTTGCATTAGTAGTTAGGTGGCGGCCAAAATTAGAGTTTGATTTTGAACATGCAAAGCCGTTGATTAGTTATGGCTGGAAAATTATGCTTACAGATCTTATTGGAACGATATTTAACAATTTAGGAGACTTTGCTATTGGTGTTAAATATACATCATCTCAATTAGCATTTTATTCTAAGGGAAAACAATTACCAATGCTTGTTAGAGCGAATATTTACACTACACTTATCAGTGTATTGTTTCCAGCAATGTCTAAAGTTAATTCGAACACACAAGAACTTAAATTACTAACTCGAAAAAGTGTAAAAATGCTTTCTTATGTTATTTTTCCATTAATGTTTGGAATGCTTGCAGTAGCTAAGAATATGACTGTAGTGTTATATACTGAAAAATGGTTGCCGATAGTTCCTTTTATTTACATTGTTTGTGTAGAAGCGATGATTTCTGTTTTGGGAACAGTTACTTTGCAAGCAATTAAAGCATATGGCAGAAGTGATCTTATGTTAAAAATGGAATTTGTTAAAAAGCCAATTATGCTAATATCGTTAATAATAGCAATGAAATTTGGTGTATATGCGATTGCTTTAACATTACCTTTAAATACAATTCTGGAATTGATTATTAATGGATGTGTTGTAAAAAAATTAATAAGATATGATTTTAGGTTACAGTTTGGTGATTGTTTTCCGGCATTAGTGTATTCAGCAATTATGGGGGGAATAGTTTATTGTATTGGATTAATAAAGTATAATGTATTAGCAGTATTATTATTACAAGTATTAGCAGGAATTTTAGTATATATATTTATTTCTGTAGTAGTTAAGGATCCAAATTTTGTAATCATTAGGCGAATTATAAAAAATAAAATTGCAAACCGGTAATTGTCAAGGTAGTTGTAAGCAAAAGTTGTGAAAGGCTCTAGGTTCCAGACCCCTGGTACTAAACTTAAAAGCCCGAGAGGACATTGTTGAGTAGATGATAAATTAGAAAAATATATTTAATCGACTCAATAAAGATTGGAGAAAAAGTGCCAGACCCCCGGTACTAAACTGTAAACGCAAAATGAACAAAATATGACTAAAAAGTCGAATATTGTCGAATTAGTGTCTGAGGATACCGGGTGCCAGACCGTGCGTCCAGCTAAGGGCGTGCAATCCGACAGGTGGAAATCCTGTCAAATAAGCTGCTAACCACAGCATTTGAAGCGAGTCTTGAGTGTGTTACAGTAATGTAATGGGCTAAGCGTAGACAGCAAGGTTGCAGGGACAGCAATTGAGCGCCGAAATACTATAAATCGGAGTGCCGACTCTGTGGTCTGAGGGGAAGGCAACATGTGGGTTGAACATTACGTGCCAGACCCCAGATACTAACAAGTTAGATGAGTTGTTTAGTAGAAGTCAAAAGCATGAACTGAATACAATCCTTTTTTCCATGGAAGTTTCTGGCGTTCTGAGAACATGTTCTTTTTTGTATAAAAAGGCATTTAGTATCATGAAAAAGACTCATAGAAAATAATACAGATGATTGTTTCTTTAAAACGCCAGAATTGCCAAGAAAGGAGTGGATAGTTTGGAAGTAATAAAATCAATTATAGCGAATGTCTTAACTGCACTGTATCAGCCTTTTTGGTACGCAGAAAAATACCGGATGCCAGACCCCCGGTACTAAACTGTAAACGTAAAATGAACGAAAAATGACTAAAAAGTCGAATACTGTCGAATTAGTGTGAGGCTTTGGTAAAATAAAGTCGTGTAGAGGCATCTACACGGTAGCTGCTCTTATAATCACACACCGCTACGAGGTGAGCAGCAGGCAACGATCCATCAGATCGGCTGAGATGTGAAAATGATTTGTCGCTTATTGTTTTATTTGGAACTTGGCTGAGTTGCATAAAGTTAAAGTTTGAAACCGAAGGATTTGTTAAAGGCATTGAGATTGATGGAAAAAAAGTGCCAGACTCCCGGTACTAAACTAACGTGGGTGTAATCGATAAAATGGTGTGGCGAAAGAGTTGATGGGCTCAAGGTGCCAGCCCTGGTATTGTGGCGCAATTGTATATATTGCTGTAAAAATGGCAATGAAGAATTCACTGATGTTTAAAATAATTGAAAAAGTAAAAAATGTTTGATATGTATTTTGTAACGTTTTGTTCGCTTGTTGAATATTTTGGGTGAGATTCCATCAGCTGTCTGGTGATATGGAAATCACTTTTTATATTCATTTTTGTGCATATCGGATCATAATTTCTATGAGAATATTGGTAAAGGCTGCTACGCACAGCAGATGCAGCAAGTCCTTGACGAATATTCCCATAGAAATGGACACATAATCAAGCACAAAAAAGGCGATTTCCGAGTGCCGGAACTCTGATTTCCAAATTTTCGGATTCGCGATTTCGACCCACTGTAATATTCACTTGTGCTATATAAAGTAAACTATTACAATTTTAAGTCGTATTTTGTTTGCGTAGGTGGAGCAACTATAGTTGCCCTACTTTGTCAATTTTATAAAAGCAAAAAGAGGTAAAGAAAAATGGGAAAATACTTTGGAACAGATGGCTTCCGTGGTGAAGCTGGTATTACATTAACAGCAGACCATGCCTACAAAGTAGGTCGTTTTCTGGGCTGGTATTATAATGCGTTGCGTGAGCGCAATGGTGACACCGATCCTGCTCGTATCGTCATTGGTAAGGATACGCGCCGCAGCTCCTATATGTTCGAGTACAGTTTGGTGGCTGGCCTGACTGCTTCCGGTGCAGATGCTTATCTGCTCCATGTCACAACCACCCCGTCTGTGGCATATATCTCCCGTGTGGATGACTTTGACTGCGGCATCATGATCTCTGCCAGCCATAATCCGTACTATGACAACGGCATCAAGTTGATCGACTGCTACGGTGAGAAGATGCCGGAAGAAACGCTGTTGCTGGTAGAGAACTACATTGATGGCAAGCTCCATGTATTTGACAAGGACTGGCCAGAACTGCCTTTTGCTCATCACGAGCATATCGGTTGCACTGTGGATTATGTGGCCGGACGCAACCGTTACATGGGTTATCTGATCAGCCTTGGTATCTATTCCTTCAAGGGTGTCAAGGTTGGCCTGGACTGCGCCAACGGCAGTTCTTGGAACATCGCTAAGAGCGTTTTCGATGCCCTGGGTGCTGACACCTACGTCATCAACAATAAGCCGAATGGCACGAACATTAACACCAATGCCGGCTCTACGCATATTGAAGGTCTGCAGAAGTTTATTGTGGAGAAGGGGTTAGACGTTGGTTTTGCCTACGACGGTGATGCTGACCGATGCCTGTGTGTGGATGAGAAGGGCAATGTTATCACCGGCGACCACATTCTGTACATCTACGGTTGCTATATGAAAGAACGTGGTAAACTGTTAAATAATACGGTTGTCACCACGGTTATGTCTAACTTTGGCCTCTACAAGGCTTTTGACGAGCAGGGTATTGGCTACGCTAAAACGGCTGTAGGCGACAAATATGTCTATGAGTATATGGCAAAGAATGGCTGCCGTATCGGTGGTGAGCAAAGCGGCCATATCATCTTCTCCAAATACGCCAGCACCGGCGACGGCATCTTGACCAGTCTGAAGATGATGGAAGTCATGCTGGCTAAGAAGAAGCCGATGAGTGAGCTGGCAGCACCACTGAAGATCTATCCACAGGTGCTAGAGAACGTCCGTGTGACGGATAAGAAAGCAGCACAGAACGACCTGGCTGTGCAGGAAGCTGTAAATACAGTAGCTGAGGCACTGGGCGATACCGGACGTATTCTGGTTCGTGAGTCCGGCACTGAGCCGGTGGTTCGCGTGATGGTGGAAGCTCCTGACCATGATACCTGCCAGAAGTATGTTAACGAAGTAGTTAACGTGATTTGCGAAAAGGGCTACAAGGCATAAAGTCAATGACGACTCTGGAAGTTCCCAGAGTCGTTTTGCATAAAATGAAAAGTATAAGAGAAAATACCGGGAGGGATAAACAATGTGTGGAATCGTTGGTTTTACAGGAAATCGACAAGCAGCACCGATCCTGCTGGATGGTCTGTCAAAACTAGAATATAGAGGATATGATTCGGCTGGACTGGCTGTCCGTGACGGAGAAAATCTGGCACAGGTCGTGAAAGCGAAGGGACGCCTGTCCAATCTGATCGAGAAAACAGATGGCGGCAAGGCATTGAAAGGAAACTGTGGTATTGGTCATACTCGTTGGGCAACTCACGGTGAGCCGAGCCAAACCAATGCACATCCGCATGTTTCAGGTAACTGTACCCGTTCTGGTTCTGGTACAGTGGAGTCTGAGGTCGTTGGCGTACATAACGGCATCATTGAAAACTATACTGAGCTGAAAGAAAAGCTGCTGAAGCATGGCTACACGTTCTACAGCCAGACGGATACCGAAGTGGTCATCAAGCTGGTGGACTACTATTATAAGAAGTATAATCTCGGCCCTATCGATGCCATCGCTAAGACGATGGTGCGTGTTCGTGGTTCCTATGCCCTTGAGTTGATGTTCCGTGATTATCCAGGCGAAATCTGGGTGGCTCGTAAGGACAGTCCAATGATCATTGGTATTGCGGATGGCGAAACCTATGTGGCTTCAGATGTTCCGGCAATTCTGAAATACACTCGCAATGTATATTATATTGGTAACCTTGAGTTTGCAAAACTTGTTCCAGGCGAGGCTCATTTTTATAATCTCGATGGTGACGAGATCGAGAAGCAGACCACTGAAATCAAGTGGGATGCCGAGGCTGCCGAAAAAGGCGGCTTTGAGCATTTCATGATGAAAGAAATCCATGAGCAGCCGAAAGCTGTTCAGGATACCCTTAACTCTGTGATCAAGAACGGCGCTATCGATCTATCCAGTGTGGAAATCACCGAGGACGAAATTAAAAACTTTGAGCAGATCTATATTGTTGCCTGTGGCTCTGCATGGCATGTGGGCATGGCTGCTCAGTATGTGCTGGAAGATATGGCTGATATTCCGGTGCGTGTGGAACTTGCATCTGAGTTCCGTTATCGGAAGATGCCGCTCAATCAGAAAGCACTTGTAATCGTTATCAGCCAGTCTGGTGAGACAGCAGATACATTGGCTGCACTGCGACTCGCAAAAGAAAAAGGCATTACCACAATGGCAATCGTCAACGTGGTAGGAAGCAGTATTGCCCGTGAAGCAGATAAGGTGTTCTACACACTTGCTGGCCCTGAGATCTCTGTTGCAACGACCAAGGCATACAGCGCACAATTGGCGGCTATGTACTGTCTGGCGGTTCAGTTTGCAAAGGTCAGAGGAAAAATTATGGAGGAGCAGTATAGCTACTATATCTCTGAACTGTTGACTCTCCCGGAGAAGATGCAGAAGACTCTTGAAGATAAGGAGCGCATTCAGTGGTTCGCAGCAAAGTATGCCAATGCACATGATGTGTTCTTCGTAGGCCGTGGCATTGACTATGCTGTCTGCTTGGAAGGAAGTCTGAAGCTGAAAGAAATCAGCTACATCCACTCCGAAGCATATGCTGCTGGCGAACTTAAGCACGGAACCATCAGCCTGATCGAGCAGGGAACACTAGTCATCGGTGTGCTGACCCAAAGCGAACTCTACGAAAAGACTATCAGCAATATGTTGGAGTGCAAGAGCCGTGGTGCTTATCTGATGGGGCTCACTACTTATGGCAAGTATGAAATCGAAGATCAGGTAAACTTCACAGTTTATGTTCCAAAGGTGGACGAGCACTTTGTTGGTAGCCTGGCAGTGATTCCGTTGCAGCTACTCGGCTACTATGTGTCTGTAGCCAAGGGCCTGGATGTGGATAAGCCGAGAAATCTGGCGAAGAGTGTGACAGTGGAATAAAAGATAGCAAGAGGAAGATGAATTATGAACACAACATTACTTATCATGGCTGCTGGTATCGGTAGCCGCTTCGGAACAGGAATCAAGCAACTGGAGCCAGTGGATGATGCTGGACATATCATCATGGTCTACTCAATCCAGAGAAAAAAGTGCCAGACCCCTGGTACTGACCCCCGGTACTAAACTGTAAACGCAAAATGAACAAAATATGACTAAAAAGTCGAAAGGTGTCGAACGATTTTGCCTACAATATTTGGCAAAATATGACATATTACAAATGTACAAAAGATATCGGCTTCAAGGGAAATAGGTACATTAAATCACGGAGGAGAGCTGCCAAAGGGTGGCTCTCTAATTTTGAAAAGAATTTTGAATTGAAAGCCCGAGAGGGCATTAACACCTATTATTATCCCCAAAAGTGTATGCTAGGTGTCAGGCACCATTAAATTTTTATAAGGAGGACTCTATTTATGAAAGGCATTATTTTAGCAGGCGGATCAGGCACACGCCTGTATCCATTAACAAAAGTAACAAGTAAACAGCTTTTGCCAATCTACGACAAACCGATGATCTATTATCCGATGTCCGTTCTGATGAACGCTGGCATCCGCGATATTTTGATTATTTCCACACCGCAGGATACTCCTCGTTTCGAGAATCTGCTGGGGGATGGACACCAGTTTGGTGTGAATCTGACCTATGCGGTTCAGCCGTCTCCGGATGGACTGGCACAGGCCTTTATCATTGGTGCCGACTTTATCGGTGCCGATTCTGTGGCTATGGGTAAACGCAAAATAGCGAGTACCTTGACATTTTTAGGTGGCTGCTTTGCAGCCACCAGTATTTAAACTTTGCGGATCTCTGCTGGGAGTTTTTCTGACCAGGGCAGAAGATCTTCCAAAAAGGAACAGTCCCTGTCATCCATGTGTTTCAGGATTTCTTCCAAGAGATACTGCACATAATCATAAGGCTTCAAATTATTCGCTTTTGCAGTTTCCACAATACTGTAAATGATTGCGGAAGATTTGGCTCCATTGATCGTATCGATCATCTGCCAATTCTTCTTATGCGTTATAGAACATAAGAAGAAGAACTGGCTGTTCAGTGCCAGTCCGAAAGGAGCTACACAAAATATGCTTGATGATATAGCCGAGAAATACAACAGACCGCACCGTAAAACCAGCGCTTTGCTCTCAGGACTGATTTACTGTCCATTCTGCGGTAAACGGCTCAGAGTCGTTTCCGAATCAAACCGCTGGACAAACGGCAAACCGAGATTTAAGTATGTCTGCCCCGGCTACCGTGAAAACGAATGTACTTTCCAATCCGTTGACGGTGTACTGCTTGATGAATTTGTAGTACTGCAGTTATCTAATCTTTCCGATGAGGACAGCGAATATTTTACCAAACTTCTCAACCAACGAGCTTCAGATATTTTTAAGAATTCGCACAACGAACAGGAATTGACCGAACTGAAGAAAAAGAAAGCACAGCTTGAAACGGCAATTTCCAATCAGGTTAAAAATATGCGTGATGCAAGCGATGACCTGAAACGCTTTATTCAGGAAGATATACAAGAGCTATCCAATGAACTACGAGAGGTTGGTATCCTACTTGAAAAGTTAGAGGATAGCAAGCAAAATCAAATGTACGCTGTCCGAAATATTGAAGAAATAAAAGAAAGGCTGTTGTCCTTCGGTAAATACGCAAAGGGTGCACAGCCGGATGTGTTAGTAACGCTGATACAATCCTTTGTGGAACGTATCTATATCGTCGATGAAAACGACGAGCGTTACTGTCATATCTTTATTAAAGGTTGCACGAAAGAGGACTATGACGAGTTCTTCCGGGCAACCGGTTACATATTTGGTTCAGGAGAAAACGGAAACATCACATCTAAATTGCCTTTGTGTGATTCAGATGAGTGTAGCAAATACAATATGATACTTACAATTCCATTTTGTATGTGATAAACTATTACTATCCATTTGGATAACCTCCTTTGTCCTTTAATTAATGCAGTTGGCGAACCAACATTATTGTAACACAGGAGATTTTTTACTGTAAGCTGAAGCATTCCTAACTCACCTGCATAGCAGGTGGTTTATTTGTTTCCCAAAGTTTCGTTTTCGGATCAGCTAAAAACTACACAATGGCAAACAGGGCTTTGCCCTAACAAAAAGAAGTTCCAAAGAACGACATGTTTTTATATCAATTCTTCGGAACTATGGAGCATACCAATATTATCTTAATGACATTAGTCACTAGCTATCTTTTTCTTTTTTAGGAAATTTCAGGGGAGGAATAAAGTCTTCGGATACTTATTACCCTTGGAAAAAATGAATCTTCCAGTAGTCTTCAGAGATATACTTACTAAAGTTTAACCTTTACATTTAGACTGTTTTTGTAATAATTTCCAAAATTAATGTTACAATACAAACAAAAGCAATCAACCCTATCATCACTCCAAATTCAAACTCAAATATTTTAGCAATTATTATCAGAAAGCCCACAATACCAATTGCTCCTGCTTCTAATCGAACATGACAAGTTATATTTTTTACACCTTGATATTTTCCTGCTAAAGGTATCTTATTAGTAACTATACAATATATACTTAAACTTATAAACAAAACCCCAATAATATAATTAATGATTGTTATCACCGTCCTTCCTAATTTATTAAAATAATTGAAATGTAAGTTGATTAAAAATATACTCTATTTCTTATATATACTACTCTCAATTATACCAAAAGTCAATAGTTCCTCTATTAATAGATACAATATATACGTTGAATAAGGATAAAAAATATTACTTTTTATAATTCGCCATACCTATTTTTTCTAATTTTGCTAACACTTCACAAAACAAATTATGAACTGTAGTAAACTCATATTCAGAGCATTTACTCTTCACTATTTCTTCAATTCTTTTATTTCCGTTGTAAACGCTCAATAGTGGGTATACCCACTTCAAATAGCCGCTCTTGAGAGCGG
>OGPR01001265.1_pt1 | contig 21788 bp, 21 predicted proteins | sample 1552981 | NCBI WGS metagenome assembly OGPR01 (sample SAMEA2580260, study PRJEB22360) | human gut metagenome | biome: human gut; feature: human-associated habitat; material: faeces | place: Denmark | collected 2008/2010 | reverse complement strand
GATCAGCGGCTGGATGCTGACGGAACCAAGTCCGACCTCGCTGTTGCTGATGATGACCCCTGCCTGCACAATGTCGCCGGGGGATACCTCCGCCTGCAAGCGGGGGTTCACGGCCTTGATGTACATACGGCTTTCGGTGATTTGGCAGCTTTCAAAGCGGATGTCAGGCAGCCCGCCGAGAATCGGAAGCGTCACTCCGGCAATGTCGATATTGTCGATGCGGCGGTAGCGATTGCTCAGGTACGCACGGGCGGAGCCGTCCAAGGTGCGCAGCATACGCTGGCTGTTTTCTTGCTTGAACCATGTGTTGGCGTTGTAGGCCAGCAGGTCGGGGCGTTCCTCCCGCATACGGTCATAGTAGGCGGCGGGGATGCGCAGATGAGTGCCGATCTGCCGATGGGCGATGCCGGTGATGGTCATGGGCTCGATTAGTTCAGTGCCGCTGTCGTCCGACAGGTGCAAAAACATTTCTTTGCCGTAGGATTCCATCCGCAGGCGATTGGGGGCAATGAGGTAGTCCTCCTTGGACTCGCTCTGCCGTTTCACTTCGGTCAGCATCTGCTGTAAGGATACACCGGATTTCATACGCGAAACCTCCCTTTACCACGAGAGAACCAGCTTGCCGGAAGTTTCCTCGGCGGCCAGCCCATCTCCTGCAAAGACCTGTTTCAACTTTTCCCAGCAGCCCACAGGTGGGAAACCGTGCAGTTCCGGGAGTACCGATGTGCTGCCATCCGTAAGCTGGATGTGACCGTCCTCCTGCACGGTCATCGAGTGATGCCCGCGGGAACTGAGGTCGGCCACTATGCCCTCCAGCGTTGCGCGTCCCTCAGTTTCATACCAAATGCGCGGGTCGGGCAGTGGGGGAGTCTCAGCGGGAATACGCGGTTTTTCAGGCGTGTCTGCCGTGGGATTTGGGCGCAGCGGCACGGTGTTGATCAACTCGCACCGCAAGTGAGCCTGCTTGTCCAAAACGACCTCGGCACTCTCAAAGCCGTCCAATCCGTGAACACGAATCAGGCAGCGCCCTCCCTCTTTGACGATAGCAAGCGGATCTTTGGTGGCCCATTCCCATGTGATGTTGCTGTCCGCCGTGCGAAGCGCAGCGGTGACGCGTTGGTTCACATGAAGCAGCAGAATGTCGCTGAGCGGTTCGTCCTCAATGTCCGGCACCACAAACTTGGTGCGGCGGGGTGCCTTTGCTTTCTTCTTGGGGACTGCCGGTAGGCTGCTGCGCAGATGGTGCAGCACATACAGTTCCCAGATGGAGCAGGCAACAAGCAGAAGCGGCAGCAGCAGCGCGCCGCGCACAAACGCGGCGATGGCTACAATGATGCCCACGAAAATACTTGTACCGTTCCAGATGGCATTGTCAGATTTCATTGTCAATTACCGTCCTTTCACAAAAACAAAAAGGGCTGCATCAGGTGTCCATTCTGAACACTTGATGCAGCCCAAGGTGCAGCCGCTTTTCGGCGGCCATGCGGGATGCGGATGGATTCTTGGTTCACTCCTTTCTGCCGGTGGCAGGAAATATCTATATAAAAAAGTGCCGGCAGGGAAGACACCGCGCCCAATTCAGCGCAATGCCATCTACTACCGGCACCGATTACAAAAATAACAACGTATGCTTATATAGCATAAAAATCATCTATAAGATTATTATAATACTATATCTTGTGGATGTCAACGGTGGATTTTGTATGGGCTCCTGCACGATGATAACAACGCGCTTGCAATTATACTCCCGCAGGAGTATAATTGCAATGAGGAGGTGGTCTGATGAAAAAGACGATTTATCACGGCTCGGATCACATTATTGAAAAGCCCCAATATGGCTATGGAAAGCCCTACAATGACTATGGCGTTGGCTTCTACTGCACCGAAAACCCGAACATGGCGAAAGAGTGGGGCGTAAGTATTGACCACAACGGTTATGCAAATGAGTATCAAATCGAATGTGACGGTTTGACGATTCTCGATTTGAATGCCCCGGAATATACAATGCTGCACTGGCTGACGATTCTGCTTGAAAACCGTGAGTTTGATGCGTCCACACCGCTGGCGGCGGAAGCTAAGGATTATCTCTTACAGAATTTTCATCTGGACTACAAAACGGCAGATGTCATTATCGGCTATCGTGCCGATGACAGCTACTTTTCCTTTGCCTCTGACTTTATCAACGGTGCAATCTCGTATCGCCAGTTGTGTAGCGCTATGCGCCTTGGCAAACTGGGTCAGCAATTTGTACTGAAAAGCCGAAAAGCCTTTGAGCAGCTGAAATTTATGGGCTATGATACAGCAGACGCCAAAGAATGGTATAAGAAGAAAGCGTTCCGTGACCAGGCCGCCCGCCGCCAATACTTTGATGTAGAGCGGAACCGCCGCCAAAGGGGCGATCTTTACATTACAACCATCCTTGACGAGGAGATGAAGCCCAGTGATCCACGCTTACGATAAAAATTATCTTACCGCTGCACAAAAATGTCTTGCGCGTATGCTGGACTACATGGTCAATGATTTACAGTATCCGCTGGAAACAGTATGGAACTGGTTTTTAATGAGCGAGATTTCCCATCGCTTTGAACTCGGTGATAGCACTATTTTGGCAGGCACTTCCGGTGTGGAACTTGCCCGCAGGGTACTGGAACAGGCGGGGGAGCCAGAACCCGTCCGCAAGGCATCCTATGCGTATGACCGCAGTCTCGAATACTGGACGGGCTGGGCTATCGCATATTACCAGTGGGATACCGGGCTGCGCTTCTCTGAAATTGAGCAGGCTGTGCCGATTTCCAAGGTGCGAATGCTGTATACGCCCTACCATGAAATGGACGTTCGCCAGTTTGCTGATAAGATGAACGAACTGTACCGCGCAGCAAAGCCGGAAACAAACCTAAAGAGCCTGCGCACACTGGCCGAAATGAGCCAGTCGGAACTGGCACGACAGGCAGAAATCCCCGTGCGCACCATCCAGCAATATGAGCAACGCCAGAAAGACATTAACAAGGCGCAAGGGGAAACCTTGCTGCGCTTGGCACGTGTCCTGCATTGCAGTATAGATGATCTGATGGAAAAAGTCCCACAGCAATAATATGAATAGAAGCGGAAGATTCTCATTTAAGACAGCGGGAATCTTCCGCTTCTATTTTGTCGGTTATCGCATCAGTAAGTATCAAGCATAATTTGCTGCCGCAGGTAAAGGTTTGACACTGCCGTGATGACCTCGCGGCTGCAACGGTACTCCCGCACTGCATGGGCGAAGTTGTCGCAGTTCAGGTCGTTGTCGTCATACAGCTTGTCCAGCACATCGTAGCCGTCCTTCAGGCGGCGGATGTCCATTTCGATGCACTTGATAATTTCCGCGCACGAGAGCGGTGTCTGCCGGGCAAGGCGGATGACTTTTTTCTCGCAGGCGCTACGGGCATCAACGTGGAACAGGCGGCGGGTGATTTTCCAAGAGATGCCCTCCAAAAACGTCAGTTTGAGGAACGACAGCACCCGCAGCGGCCATGCCGCACCGATGGGGATGATAAAGCGGCAGGAGAGCAAATCATATAGCGCATCATACTCGGTATCCCCGGTGCCAACCACAATGAGCCCGCGAACTAGCAGGCGCTGCACACAGTCCTGCCAGCTGCGGTGGATGGTGACATTGGAACTGCTCGCCATCTTCTCGTAGAAGCTGCTGATTTCCTCTTCCCGCAGGATGCGCCAGTTGAGGATGGACCAGAGCATAAACTCTTGCACATCGACCTCGTACTCTTTTTCGCAGACGATGATGACCGGGCGGGTGCCTTCTTCGGTGCAGCAGCGGATATAACGGCCATTGGCAGTGTAAAGCATTTTCATAAGGGAACCTCCAAATTTTAATTTTCGTGTAGAGATGAGAGAAAAGATTCATCGTTTCGCAATTTGTGGACAGCACGGCTGATCCACGCCGAAACGTGGTTGGGCGGGGCGCTCATGCGAGTAGCAACTGCGGTAAGCGGTATGCCGGAGACTTGCAACGCCAGCGCATGGACGCCCTTGCGGGTCACGCCACTGTATTGAGATTCTGCGGCGGCAAGCAGCAGGGGAGTCTCGCACTCAATATCGAAGGGAGCGCTATGTTGTACTTCTAATGCGGCAAGTGCAGTTGGCTTCATCTCTGCCAGAGAAATCATGCGGCATTGTTTTCCCGTAAGGTTGCGGCAGTAACTGACAAGACCATTCTGTACGACCTGCCGGGCATAGGATGCAAAGCTACCGCGCGCTGGGTCGAAGGTCAGTGCTGCATTGCAGAGCCAGACACAGCCCTCTTGATACAAGTCCTCATAGCCAAGACCAGCAACGCAGGGATTGACATTGATGTCGAACCGCAGGACGCGCTCTACGATGCTCAGATTTTCTTCTGCCAAACGCTGTTGGTCAGCTGTGAGCCTTTTCACGCATTTCATAACCGTCACCTCGCAGTCGCATTCTCGCAGATGCGGATGATTTGCTCACAGCGGTAGTCGCCGCACTTGGCAATATGTACCTGATCTCCGGGCAGTCCCATCTGCGTTTGCAGCCAGCAGTAACTCTGGTCTCGGTTCATGCCAAGCTGTGCCTGTACACTGTGCAGTGCATGGTGGGCAAGAATGCGTTTATGCCGCAAATCTCCGTTGGCAAGGGTGCCGAGCGGCTGTTTCGTGCGGCGGTCTGCTGTGACATAGGCATCACAGGCAGGCCAGCGGCGGCAGACGTACAGGTACGTTCCTGCGGAAATGTCGGACAGACCATGAATCGCGCTTGCCGGGCGCAGCATGGCAAGAGAGCCGCAGTAGGGACAATGGATACGAGCTTGTTTCATAGAATTTCACCTCCAATTTGTTGAAAATAGGCCGAAAAAACCTATTTGCCCTTATTACTGTCATCTCACACGAAAAAATTAAAAAATTTCGGCCACTTTTTCAAATTTTACAATTTGTTCATATCTTCGCGGCGTTACGCCAGCATCGGACGGGATCCGCCACCGACAGATTTGCGTACATCCAGCATCGTCCTGCCGTTCAGCGTGACAGGCGCATTGAACAGCATCGTCAGAAGGTACTTTTTGAGATTTTTAACGTCTGTGTGCAGATTACGCAGGCCATCAAGGACAAAACGGATATGCTCGCTTGTCAGCTGTAACAGCCGTTCCCGCACCAAGGCCATCGGGAACAGGTTGTTTCCAAGCCGCAGTACAGGGCTGCGAAGCTGGATTGTCTCCACGACCAACTCGTAGATTTCCTGCATCACGGGGGCGCTCTCCGGCTGATTGCGGCAAAGCAGGTCCAGCTCAATGTTGTCGCGGACTTTTGTCCGCACGGTCTCGCTCTCGGATAAGATCAGATCCGTATTTTGTTTCTCTTTATTTTGTATTTCTTTATTTAATTGTATGGGATTTTCCTGTACAGCAGAATCCGATGCAAGGGGTTCCAGCATAGGCGGCACGGATTCAGCGCTGCCATCGGAGCCGGACGAGGACGCTTGCGGGTACTCATAGACATAGTAATCGCAGCCTCGCAGACAGCCGCGTTCATCCCGGACGCGGGTACGCACCACATACCCTGTGTCCTCCAGTTCCCAAATGGCTGTACGGATAGCGTCAACGCTCTCCTTGTTGATGGCGGCAAGCCCTTTGAGGGTATAATCCCAGTCGTCCGGCAGGGAAAGCATCTGCGACAGCAGGCCCTTTGCTTTCAGTGACAAATTTTTATTGCGAAGATGATGATTGCTCATAACGGTATAATCCTTAATGCGCTCTACGCGAAAAACAGCCATTTTACGAATCCTTTCATGTAAAAGATGGGCAGCCGCCGGGACTGCTCACGGTTCATCGGTTACAGATTCTGACGGATAATGCGGGTGATAATACCCACGGCGATGCTACGTTCCTCGTCCAGCTTTGTTACCACAAAGCTGACGTCGTCCTTTTTGCCGGGTGTGCGGCGGTCATAGCAGGAGTGAGCCACGGCGTTGACACCGTTGGAAAGCCGCACATAGACGATGCCTTTATGTACATCGGTGACGCGGCCGGCGTATTTGCTCTGCACACGGCAACGCTTCAAGGCTTCGCGGCTGGTATTCTCGGTGATGCTTTTGACATCAGCGTGGACAGACATTTCTTCCTGTGAGGTTTTGTTCACTTCGGTCACGCGGACAAGAATCTGGTCGCCCACAGCAAAACGGTCATGGGCATCACCGATCCAGTCCCATGCCAGATTCCGCGCCATGATGGAACACTCCACGCCGAAAATCTCCACACGGATGGATTTGTCGGCAACGGCAATAACGCGAGCCTGCACCACGCGCCCCTCCCGGACGCGGTACTCACCGTTGGCATCTGGGCTGAAATAGAAAAGCTGGCGTTTGCGCATCATGGCTTCGCGGCGGCTGGCAACCACACTGCGGCTCTTGGAGTCAATACCCAGGATGACAAAGTCGATTTCCGCGCCCAGCATATTGCCCAGCAGCTTCATCTGGCGGACGGCCATGCTGTCGGTACTGTTGGCAGCGCTCGGGGCGACCATCATTTCTTTGAGAGGAATGACGATGCGGAAGCCGTTGTAGTCCACAACGGCAATCGTCTTGCCGCTGTCGGTCTGCTCGATACCGCCCAACGGTGCGAAGAGGATGCGCCGTGTGCGGTAGGCGGTGTGAATCTCATGCCACGCGGCGGCTTCGAGGGCATCTTCGGTTTCGATTTCGTCACCGCTTTCAATGGTCAGCACCGGGGCATCCGCTTTGCGTCTGCGGCGGGGCGGGGGAGTCTCGGCAGGCTTTTCTTCTTCGACAGGGGCGGGAATGGGTGCATCCTCAAACTCCACAAGTTCGGGGATAGGCAGGTCGGGGGTAAAAATGTCACTGTTCATTTCCATGAGGAATCTCCTTTTCGTTTTCAGGTTTTGTTATGATAGATTCTTTGTCGGTGGCAACCACCGCTTTTGATTTGGCGGGACGGCCGCGGCGTCTAGGCGGCACCTTAGGTGACGCCTTAGCTGTTTCCGCCGGGGGAGCTTCGAGTGTTTCTGGTAAGACTTTCCGCCATTCCGGGATATGGGCAGATGCTTTGCACTCCCGCAACTGCTTGTAAGCGGGGTGCAGAGAGTAGTCCATCTTGTGGACTTTCAGAACCTTGTGGCCGCGCAATATCACGAGCGCTTCATCTACCGGCAGGCGCAGCACTTCATCCGGGGTAAGCACCGGTCGTTTGCCAACGCCGCTGCTTTCGCGGTATTGTGGCGTGTAGTCGGAGACGCGCAGGGTGCTTAGAACCTTGGAGGTACTGGACACCGCCACGCTGGCGATGCCGGTACGCTGGGAAACGTATTCGGCGGTCAGCTGATCCGTGCAGCCGAGAAAAAGCTGCACATCGCAGTTGCCCAAAATCTCCTGCCACTGGTTCTGCGGATAGCGGTTTTGCAGACCGGCAAGATTCTGGAATACGCAGGACATAGAGATGTTGCGGGAGCGAATGACGCTGATGCGCCGGGATAATTCGGAAATCGTACCACAGGCGGTCAATTCCTCGCCCAGCACATGAACCGGAACAGGAAGCCGCCCGCCGGGGCAGTTGGCATCGGCATATCGGACGAGTTTGATGAAGGCAAAGGACAGGAACAGCGATGCAAGAAAGTCAAAGGTGCTGTCTTGATCGCTGGTGACTAGATAGTAGGCGCAGGGCTGCTGCCCTGGCAGTTCAAGGCTGATTTCGTCATACGCAGTAATTTTCTTAATCAGCTCAGACTGAAATACTTGCAACCGGCTGCCCAGCCCGCTGATAACACCGCTGCGCACCGAATCCGAGGCCCGCTGGTACAGGCTGTACGGTGCTTTGGCGGGGTGTGTCAGCGGCAGAACATCAAACAGGCTGTCCAACTGACTTTCGCTGCATTGCGTGATAAGGTTGTACACCTCACCAATATTCCGCTGTTCCGGCGGGTAGGTGAGGTCAACGTATAAGACCAGCGCTTTCAACAGATTCATCTCGCCGGAATCCCAGAAACGATCGCTCTTGCCTGTGCCGTTGGTATTCTTAATGATGACATCCACGAAAAGCTGCGCCATCAGCTCCTGCCCCTCAATTTCTTTCAGGCAGTTCCATGAATCGGAATTTTCGGGGCTGACGAGGTTGAACACCCGCACCGTGTAGCCCAAAACTCGCATATATTCGCTGGATTTTTCGTAGAGTTCCGATTTGGGGTCACAGATAATCAGCGACTCTCCGCGGGCAGCGCTTTGCAGGATGCGGTTCATACAGAACGAACGGGTTTTCATCGAGCCGCTGGCACCGTAGACGGCGAGGTTGCCGTTCATACGGGTTTTCTCCGGGATGCAAAGAAACCTGCCGTCGAGAATCCCCAGCACGGTGCCCGTATGCTGGGACAGGTCGGAAACTATATTCAGCACAGCAGGAATTTCTCGCGGCTGCATCCAGCCGGACGTGCCGTAAGTGCCTTTCGCAGAGAAATCAAAGTTGCGCTCAGAATCCGTTAAGGCATCTTGGCTGAATAACTTTCGGTACAGGAAAATCGCGGCGACTGCTGCTGCGCAGCCTGCCATACAGTAAAGGCTGTACGGAAACCACAAAATACCTTTGAGGCAAGCCAGCGGCGTCAAAGAGGAAAACGGCGGGGAAGTACCGCCCGGCATACCGCCGTTTTTCTGCCAGACAGCATAGTTGCCGATGAACTGCGTCAAGTAGCCGCAGGCGTAGAGCAGCAGCGTGACTGCCAACAGAATCTGCCATCTTTTTGAAGGACGTTTCATGGCGAAGTCAGAAACCTCCTCTCGAACTCGGCAAAGTCGATGATCTGCAGTTCGACCTTGTCGCCGCAGAGTGGCCGCAGCGCGCCTGCCTGAAAATCAAAGCAGAGGATGGCCCCCTTCATTTGCAGCAACTCCAAGGCAGACAGGAATCGAAACAGACGCGGCAGATCCGGCAGATAGCAGAACAGAATCGGCGCGCCTGCATCGGTACGAGCATCGTTTTCGATGAAAGCATTACGGCAAGGCAGCTGGAGTTCTTGCAACAGCGTGGCGTTTAGTTGCCCGATGACATCCGGGCGACAGAGCAGCCACAACAGCGTCTCGCCGTGGTAGTCATTGGTGAGAAAGTAGAAATGTTCGTAGCCTTCGCCAAAAAGGAAGTGTTCTTTCTTGTAGGTCTTTGCATCTTTCAGCAGAGTAGTCATCACTGCCCACTGATCGGACAGCAGGATGCCATCAGGCGTGTGACTTGCGCCAGTCCGCATATAGCGGATATTTTGCAGCATGATTTTTCCCCGCTGTTCGATTTGCGTGTCAAAGGTCGGAACAGCATCCATGCCGTTGAACACAGCAAAGGTGTGGGATGGGGTCATCAGTGAGCCTACCATGCGGGAGCCGTGAACCTTTATCATTTCAAGACCCAGTTCTTTCATCTCGCGGGAATCATAAAAAGCGGTTGATTCAATGCGGCAAGGACTGCTGCCACCAGGCACAAATACAGGGGGCTTTTCATCCCGATAAATCGCCGCACCTGCATTCAACATCGTGACATAGGCTTGCGCAATACGGTGCAGCCGCAGACGACGGGCAGGGGATGATTTGATGGAGTTGGTGTCGGTGCGACCTGACAGATAGAATTGAAATCGTTCTGGCGCTCGTTCCCGCAAAAGACGTTTGCCACGGATACCGAGCCGATAGCCGCGAAGATGATCTTTGGAGAAGATGCGCAGGAGCTTGCCGTGTGTCAGGCTCGTCACAACTTTTTTTCGGTAACTTTTGCTTGAGGTAAGACGATCAGCACACGCACAAGGAACCTCGCCGCAGATGGCTGTAAGCGCCAAAAGTTCATAATAGAGGCTGTCTTGCGCGGGCAGGACAGGAAAAGCAGAAGAAATAGAAATCACCTCGGAATTTAACCGTGCCTTCTTTGACTCCGGCGAAAGTCGCTGCCGATTGGGGTATGAATCGGCTTACAACAACGCGGAAAAGTCATTTTCAAGCACAGGTATCTGTTTTTTACGTATTTTTAGGAAAAAGTGGAGGTCGGTTTTCAGCCGATTTTGGGGCGTTCAGCCATGCCGAAAAGCAATTTTTCGGCATTACAGTTATCACGGTAGAGGACGAATATCCAAATCGGGTCGTCTGGAAAGAATCGCACAACGCCCCGGTATCGTCTGTCAGACAGAATGTAGCAATGACATCTATGACAGCTTTCAGTTCCAGATTGTCATAATCCCGCACGGCTTTGATTGGCAGATTGTGGTCATAGATATGCTCCACGCAAATCACGCAATCGGAGAAATGGGGAAGTGGTCCGCTTTGCACCAGTGCCGCCTGTAGTGGCAGCAAAAGGAATTTACAGCCGTCCCGCTTCTTTTTATCCGGCAGAAGCGCAGGGAGCAGAACTCGCAAATAATTATCAGATGCCCACACGCGGATGCCCTGCACCTCGGCTGCCTTGGGGTAGTAATAAATCGGCGGCTCGTTAGACACAGAAAAGAACATATTGCGAAGACGCGCCGTGCTTTTCTCACTGAGAAGTGCCGCGCTCTCGGCAGTTTTGGCAAACTGCATCGGGTCGGGCGCGGGGAGCAGATGTTCCATCTCGTATAGCTTTTTGTGGATATCGATGAGCCCGCGCTGCTCCAAACGGATGCGGTTCAAAAGTACGTCAGGATTCAAGCGCGGCCTCCTTTTTGTAGTAGCTGACGGTGCCGTCCTCGGCCACCGTGCAGAAACCGGCCACCTGCGGAATGTTCAGCAGCTCAATCTGGGCAGCATCATCTACCACCACGATGCGCTTGCCGGCATCTTTCTGTGGCTGGCGCAGTAGCTGGCAAATCATAGTTTCCTTGCCCTGCGGGATAGGCACGATTTCATACAGTTCTCCATTTGCAAAACAGAGAATAGCTGCCGGAAATTCTCCAACAGTGTGGTATTCCACCTGATCTATGAAGTCGAGCAAGACCCAGACACAGCGGGATAAGTCCTTGACTGCGTTGCCTTGCACTTCTCTATTTGCGTAGTAGCGGTCATTCCCGGAGCAGAAGATGCGCCCCTCTTTTAGCATATGGGCAAGCAAAGTTTTTGCTGCCGCTTCCTTTTCGGGGAAGAATCGGCAAAGCTGCTCTTCGGTCAGACCGGGGTACAGCGAGATGTTATGCAGCATTTCAGCGGCTTCCCGCTGATAGATCGCTGCGCGGTTTTTCAATAAAATCACCATCCTTATTGCGCATTAAGGACGCATAAAGACGTATTAGGTACTGTCGGCAGCATAGCCACAGGCCGCTAATACGCAATCAATACGTTCTTTTGCGTATTCGACTTTTTATTGAGTAATCATTGCGTCAAGGCGGACGTATTACGGCCAACTGCAAAACCTCCAAAATCAGAAATTGCCCAAAACAAAAAGAGCCGTGCCTGAAAAAAGTCAGGTACGACTCTAGGTGAAAATGTCCAACCTTTTTGGCTGAACCCTATTTTGAACATACTAATTGTAACATACGAGATTATACACGTATATACAATCACTGTGCGGATGTGGTGCAGATGTAATGCAAGTGCGGCAAAAAACTTTCAAGGCAGTGCATCCGGCGCAATCTTGATTCTTTGGTGTGCAGGCATTATAATGCAAAAGAAAGCAAAGAAAAGGAATCATGAATTTTATGGATGACCGGGTATTGCAGATACAAAACAGAACCTGCCGAGTCTATGGCACGGTCGGCGCCGAATACCTGCTGCTGCAAATGGCGGACGAGCACGACCCTGCAGGGATGGAACGGGAAGCGGAAGCCCTGCGACGGCAAACCGCACGACCGTTTTTGCTGGTCGCTGTCCCCGTGGAAAATTGGAACGACGACCTGTCGCCTTGGTCCGCACCGCCCGCGTGGGGCAAGCAGGGCTTCGGCGGCAGGGCAGAGGATACGCTGGCGTGGCTGGAGCAGGCTGTGCCGAGCATCCGTCGGCAGTATTCTATAAAGGAAGATGCCAAGGTTATTTTGGGCGGCTACTCGCTGGCGGGGCTGTTTGCGCTGTGGGCGGCAACCCGGACCGATACCCTGTACGGCGTGGCGGCGGCTTCGCCGTCCGTGTGGTTTCCCGGCTGGCCAGAATACGAAGCGGCGCACCCTATCCAAACGCAGCGCGTTTACCTCAGCCTTGGTGACCGCGAGGAACATACCAAAAATCAGACGATGGCGGCTGTGGGTGACAACATCCGCGCCCTGCACACCGCCCTGACTCGGCGCGGCGCAGATTGCACACTGGAATGGAACGCAGGCGGTCACTTCAAGGATGCCGACCTGCGGACAGCAAGGGCGTTTGCCTGGACTATGGAGAGCGAGAAATGACGATTCTGATAGATGCCGATGGCTGCCCGGTGGTGGATCTGACCCTTCAGACGGCCGCAAAATATAACGTTCCCGTGCTGATTCTATGCGATACTGCCCACCAAATTCAGCGCGACGGCGCACAAACCCTAACCTTTGGCAAGGGTGCCGACAGCGTGGATTTTGCACTGGTGAACCGCGTATGCGCGGGCGACCTTGTTATTACGCAGGACTACGGGCTGGCAAGTATGTGTCTGGCGCGCCGCGCCCGTGTGCTGAACCAAAACGGCTTAGAGTACACGCCCGAAAATATCGACGGGCTGCTGTTCCGCCGCCACGAAAACAAAAAGCTCCTCCGCGCCGGGAAGCACCCTAAAGGGGCATCCAAGCGAACGAAGGAGCAAGACATAACATATAGAAACACTTTAGGAAGAATTTTGCAGACTGTGTAAAGCTCTTTCTAAGGCATCTGAAAACGGTGTAAATTTTATTAAAAATAAAGCCTGCTCTTAATACAAGTGGCCGTAAACCTACATCTACACCCCGTCAGCTCGAATTTTATGCCAAACGGGAACAACGCTCTTTTTCTCTTGCATAAGTTTATACATCGTTTGGCGTAAGATTGGCGTAGGGCATGATTTCAGTTAGAAACCCGCCAAAAGAAAAAGCCTGAAATTTCTCGTATCATCAAGAAATTTCAGGCTTTTTTGTGCTTAAATTGACAATTTACTGGTCAATAGGCTTCATCGTGGGGACTTGCACGATTCGCTCATTTGATGTTTATATCTTGATTCATCATTGGAGTGATACTGCGATACACCGCAAATTTCCGTTCCATCAGGTTATGTATTATTCTATCACGCTTTCGGCATTTGGTACACGGTTTGGTACATGAACCGCGTGATAAACCGGGATGGGCAGAGCCACTGAATAGGCCAAACGGCCACCGAAAAGAGCCGAAATTCACTTGACCAAGATGGCTATGTTCAGCAATGAATGTCCCAATAAATCAAAGACTCTAAAAGAGCGCTTGGCCTCTGTTATGTGTAATAAAAAAGGAGGAATCCTCCTTTGGGCTGAGGGCCTCGCAAGTATCCGTAGCGCGATTATTACCGACAGCATAACGACAAGAGAAATTAAAGTCAATAATTTATAGCACAATATTATGTGCTCTTCTCCATTCCTCGAGGAGTTCATTAAGAGCAACTCCCGTTCTCAGACGCTCTTTATATATCGTTGTTTTCTTTTCATCCCCTGTATCGATATAGTCAAACTCTGAGGCTTCGTTGATTTTATTGCTCACCATAGTTTGGTTTATTTCGATATAATCTTCAAAGGCTAATCGTTCCGAATTAGATAAATAGAATACAACAACTTCTTGAAGGTTCATAAATGCATATTGGTGGTCGCTATTTTGTGGATCGTACAAAAAACTTCGTACTCTGTCGCGTTTGCTATTCTTGACGTAGTATTTGTAGCTGTATTTTGGATGCACACCATACTTGTCATAACATATGTTGCTCCATGATGGTATGGGAATCTGTAATCGTCCTCCATCAAGAGTCACAATCCGATAAGAATCGAGAGATGTCGTCTGATACTTGATATTTAGCGTACTATATGAGGTTTGTTGATTCGTCATGGCATATGCATAAAATTCTGCATCCCGATCATCCTCATAATCCTCGCATGATGATATTTCTATCGTGTATTCTGGCTTATAAACATTGTAATAGCCATAATCAGATTGGGTCCAATCCGACTTGTTGAGGAGTCTGTCATAGATGCATTCCAATGGAGGCTTTGTAAGACCTAATCTTTTCTTCCACAGATGTTCGATCTCCAGCATAGAGGCATTCCCGTTGTCTGGTGTATTTTTGTCACCCACCCGTGTGTATATACACCCCGGACGCATTGAACCGTACTGCCTTTTTAAATAAATGGGTGTGGATTCCACATTGTAAACAGTTAACACATCTAACTCAACGTCATCATAAACAACGGTTTTTATATCTATAGCAGGGTACGCATCCCCAGCAAAAGTGAGGGTTGATATTGTATCAATAATATCTGCTTGCTTTCTTCTTGCCTTTTTCATTCCTGTGACGGACAAATCGTCTGATACGCCAAAAATCAAATAGCAATTTTCATCATGCACAGTATTTGCAAAACAAATGATATCCTTAATTAAATCGGCAATATTCTCATGCCACTCCTGCTTGAAATCCCAGCAATCACCCTCTTTGCCTTGTTCAAGAAAAAAACGAATAAGGTTCTTCATTGTGTAATATTGAAACCTAGACACGATTGGCACCTCCTTTTGTTTTATTCGAAAGGGATGAAATAGATTTCAGACAGGATATTACTTAAGAAGATTGGGATTATAGTCGGGAATATAAAATGCGCATGTACATAAAACGGATAGGGAATCTGTCTGACAAATTAGTTCTAATTGCTTGGCCAATATATCTGATGTATTCGGTAGCTTAATATCGGTAGGAGAGCTTCCCTGTGTAAGCATAAATCCCTTTTCAAGATTTTGGCGAATTACAATATTACATTCTTGCCGGTTAATAGCAAATTTTCGAAAATCTCTATTTCGGTTTTCTCTCCGAACACGTTCTTTATAGGCTTTTTGTCTCAACTCATCCATAGTCACGGTGTATCCAGCATAGTTCGGATCAGGAATACTACCCATATGGTAAAAAGCCTCTACCATAGGGTAGTTCAAGTACAACTTGCCCATATCTGAAGATTCTGTAAAAAAAGAAAGCATCTCGGAAATCTTAACTGCTGAAAATTGCGGATCGTGTGGATCTAAATCAAAAATCAATAGAATATCTGAGTATACGTCGTCAAAAATTGCCTTTTTCGCCACATCATGCTCGCGCGATTTCAAAAGTGCAAGCAAATCATAATCCTCAGGATGCCCATCAGAAAACATTTGACCATAAAGAGTATAAATGTTCGTGTTATAGGAGACGATTGTATGCCGTTCTGAAATCCCATAGATAGAAAACAATTTTTCCATCAGATTTACATCAGTTTTTGCTCCCTCTACAAGAACAAGTATTTTTGCTTTCTCATTATCCATTGAATTCACCACTTATATATAGCTTCTCAAGATTATGCCCCTCCCGTAGTTCGCGTTCTGTTGCGTTTGCAAAGCTAGTGATTTTATTTTTTGTCATAATATAGCAGCAATCTGGACGCGTCAATTTATTCGTCATCAAATTGGTATTGTGAGTTGTGAGAATTGTTTGAAAATTCATCATTTTACCGAGCGCAACAGCAAGTTTCTCTGCTGCCTCATAGTGCAGGAATGCATCGAATTCATCAATGAAGATAAGGCTCAACTTGTCAAACGATGTGATTTGCCAAAAATAGAACAGGAAGAGAGCCATTGTACCTGTCGAAGCCAAAGAAATAAAGGGCGCTTTGTTTTGCTCAGCAGTATTTTTATCTGTGAAATATGCAAATAAAACAGGGGAACCGTTCACCAGTTCAAAGCGCAAAGTATAGTCCAAGCCGTTTTCACGCAAAAATGCTTCAAATTCATGAATTTTCCCTTTTTCATACAGAGCTTGAACCATAGAGGTTCCGCCATTTGTAAAGCCGGAATAAACATTTCCCTCAGACAAACTCCTATACCAAAGCATATTGTCACAAAACTGAAAAAGCTGTGTGATAAGCGGGTTGGCATTTGTAGGAGTATTTCTATAAATATACTTTAAAACGGACAGCTTGTTATCCAATAATTCTACATTAAGGCTTCCTAAAATACTCTTATCAATAAATTGTTTATTGCTATCAAAATAGGAATAGTCAATAATGCAAATATGATTGATTTCTAAATATTCGCTAATTAGATAATCTGACTCGGATTTTTGGTATTCATATACAAGCTCATCATTCCCGAACTGAAATACATACTTAAAAAAAACAGGTTTGTTCGGATTCGTTAGATTTCGATAGTTTGCCAGATATATTGCAGGCATCCGCTCTTTATCCGTGAGGTGAGAGGTAATATCAAGTAAAGCGATTCCCAACGAGCTTTTTCCGATGCCGTTTTTTCCATACAAAATTGCTTTATTGACAATACCATTTTTTATAAGGTGATTATTGAACGAGTAATCTCTCGCGCACAAGTCAAAAATCACCTTTTGATCAAACCCCTTGAAGTTTTCGACTTCGAAACGTTTCAGCATAGTAGCACCTCCAAATGCGACCTCTCTATTTATAAGAGTATCATATGCGAAAGGGTAGGTCAATACACATCCGTAAAAAAATTACGGAATAAAGCGTGCTACTATAACGAAGTATTGCCTCTCACCAGCTTTAGTATCAGAACGCAGCTTCGTGAAAAGTCTAACGCTTAATAGATGATTTTTCTTTGATAAAGCTGTTAGGCAAACAAAAATGCGAGGAAACGTCAGTTTGTTGGCTGACGTTTCCTCACATTTTTACATAATCTTGATTTTCCCGTTCAAATTTGCCATTGCCTGCTGCTTCTTTTCCTTAGTGGCCTCGGCGTAAATGTTCATTGTGGTGGTGATGTCTGCGTGACCCATGATGTCCTGAATGACTTTTAGGTTCGTTTCATTCTCGCAGAATCGGGTACAGAATGTATGGCGTAAATTGTGTACGGAAAAGTGGCGGATCAGCATCGGCTGTCGCCCTTCTGCGCGGGCCTGCTCTGTTTCCTGTTTGTTGTAGCCTTTGTACATCCGCTCGATGACGCGGTTGATGGTATGCGGGTTGCATACGTTTCCAAAGCGGTTTGTTAGGATGAACCCGGAGTAACCATCGATTTCATCGTGGGCATCCCCGACAAGCACCTGCCAGTTTTTAAGTTGAACCAGAGCATCGTAGACCTCATCCATCATGGGAATTTCTCGGATGCCCGCTTCGGTTTTGGGGGTGGTTATGTGGTACTCTACCCGGCCATCGTCTTGCAGACGGTAAATCAGTGTGTGATTGATGTTGATGATGCGCTGCTTAAAATCACAATCTTCCCAGCGCAGACCGACGATTTCACCCACACGGCAGCCTGTACCTAAAAATAAGGTGAACATCGGCAGCCAGTGTTTGTACTGCTCATTGGATGCAATGTAGTTCAAAAATGCGCTTTGTTCCTCAATCGTAAGAGCGTGGCGATGAGTCTTTTCCCATTGATGGCTCTTTTTAATTTCCATCATAACTCCATCCGATGGGTTAAAGCGGATATACCCATCTCGTACTGCAAGGGTAAGTGCCGGGTGAATTAGGGTATTGATGATTTCCATGCTGTTGGCCTTAAAGCCTTTCTCAACGATTAGCGAGTTGTAAAATGCTTTTACGTCGGAGTAGCGGATGTCCTTCAGCATTTTCTTTCCGAACCCATCCTGCACATAATGCGTGTACATATAAATGTAGTTAGTTCGGGTCGATTGCTTGAGTGAGATTTTTCCGGTCATGTAGGTTTCAAACACCTGGTTTAGTGTGATTTTGGCATCACGCCCTGTCTTGATGCTATCCTCCATGTCGCGCTCGATTTGGCGTTCTTTTTCACGGAGACTTAGGTCATCCTTCTTGCCTGGCGGCATGCGGTCACGCTCGACCAGTTTCCAACTGTAAACGACCTGTCGACATCCATCCATATCGAAGTATCGGTAGCGATACCGTCCATCCGGTAGTTGAGATTCGCCGTCTTTTAAGATTCGGCGTTTGTTGTCAACTCTCTTTTGCGCTGCCATGATTTTGTTCCTGCCTTTACAATGAGATTTGGGCAATGTATTCCTTGACTACGATGGGATTCCAAAGCACACGCCGTCCGATTTGAATTTTGGCACCAGCCTGTTCTCCGATATCCACGGCAGTTTTACGCCCGCAGCCCAGCATAGCTTGCAGTTCCTTGGTGTTGACAGCGATGCGTTCGCGTTTCGTTGCTTCGGGAAATTGTGTTGTTGCTCTCATTTTTGTCACTCCTGTATTTTTTTCCATATCTTCGTTTGATTTGGTAGCACAAGCATACCAGTAATGCACGCAAATAGCTATCACGATACCCAACAAAGAAAGCCGCAAATAACGGCTCAAATTCAACCGTTTGTCTATCAGCTTTTGTCTGGTATCGTGGTCGTTTCGTAGGCGATGAATCACGGTACATGACCGTCTATGTGCAAAGATTTTTTGAGCAGTCGGCTTTCCAGCCCGGTCAAATAGAGTTCATATTGCAGGTTTGTTTTGGTGGTGATAAGCACCGCACCATGATTCTGCAAAAAGCGCAGGATGCGGTACAGCGTCGTGAGGTCATGGCTCAGTCGGTCAAGGCTCTGCACCATGACGGCATTGACGCGACCCTGCTGCACAGCGGTAAGCATGGCGAACAGGGCAGGACGCCTGAATTCGGCGCCGCACTGCGGGCGAATGCCCAAACTTTGTATTCTGCCATTAAACTGACCGGAATTTCGTCCTTGTGTGTAGCGTAGATGTGCGTCAAAGGTTGTCCTTTCCTCACCAGTTTTGTCAGCAGAGTATCTAACTCCTGACGCTGCTCTTCCGTGATTTGAAAGACCTTTCCGACTTTCTGAACGCCTGCGGTCGACAGAAGCCTGTGCATGCTTGGCGCTGTAAAAGAAGCGGTCTTTGCTGTACAGCTTTTTTTCGGGACAAGTATTGCAGACATAGGGCGGCTTTTCAAAGCGATGGCAGGCTGTAGAACGGTAGCGAGGACACTTGGTTCGGCAGTCAACAATCCGACAGCGCCAGCAGTTTATAGTGCATTCACTGTCTCCACGGATATGCTGCTCTTTCCACTTGCGGACAAAATAGCAGTCTTTTCCGAGAAAATAGATGTCGGGAAGAAAGGTTCTGTTTTCCTTAACTTCATGTGAAATGGTGGTTGGATGGCGATGCAAAAACAACACGATTTTCCGAAACGAGTCCTTATGGCAGATTCCTGTTTCAATAGCAATGCGGTCAGTAAGAGTCATCTGCTCTTGCGTAAGATTGCATTTCATTTGCCTGCTCCTTTCTGCGCAGGCAGCGGTCGAACTTAACTTATTAACAGTATATCAAAAACCTATTGTAGAAGTAAATTAGACACTTTTAAGTTTAAAATTTTGAAAAACTTCAGGTTTACTTTTGCATTTTAGGCGGTTTTTGATTAGATTCTACCACTTTAACAGTACCATTGTCCGGTCTTTAAGAAACCTGACTCAAAGGGATAACCACAAACGGAAATAATTTCATCGCTATATCATCGAGCAGATGCAGCAAGTTGAGGGAGTAACCGAAGATTTGAAAGCAGCCGACCAGATGGCATGGGTCGAAGCCATGAACAGCGTCCGAAGCCGGGTAGAAGAAATCATCCTCCGAGGAATGATCTACGGGGAGGATGCAGCATGAGAATACTTGGAGAATTTTGGTGCGGCAATATTGAGCCTACAGAATACGACACTTCCTTTGTGGAGTACAAAAAGTTGCATGAGTTGATCTACAGGAATGAAAAAAGCTTAAAGCTACCATGACGGACGAGCAGAAAGAGTTGTTCGAGAAGTATACCGATTGTGTGTGAGAGCATCAGGCCATCACGGATTGCCTGGTATTTCAGAACAGCTTTAGGCTGGGTGCAAGGATGATGTTGGAAGTCATGGAAAAGTAATTCTTTTGCAAACTTAATGTATAGACCTATGCGCTGCTCGTAAGAGATGTCTTGCAAGTAGCTATTTTTTAATCATTAATGTTGACACTATTCGTTCTGAGGAGTATAATGCAATCATTATATGATTGCGGAGGTAGCTATGTATATTTCTGTTAATGATGCAGCTACGAAGTTTAATATATCCAAGCGCAGGGTTCAGCTTTTGTGTGAGCAGGGACGTATTAGCGGTGCAAATATGGTTAGTGGTGTATGGTTAATACCAGAAACAGCCCCCAAACCTGTCGATGGACGAAAAAAGAGAATTGATGATAGTCAGCTAAGTTTCTTTGATGTGACACAAAAGGGACTTACTGTTGATGATGTATGTAAAACTTTATCCATATCAAAGGCGACAGCAAAAAACTGGATTCGCTTGGGTAAGATTGCCCCTGACATTGGCGATCAATTATTTAGCACTGAATATGTTGAAAAGTTCGTTGCAGAACTTAAATCAGGCAAAAACACAAAACTAAAAAGCCGCAGAAACAAAAAGAGTGCCACAGGAAAAGTCCTTTATAAGGATTACGTTCATACTGCAAGTAATCGGAAGTTGGTTGCCGACTTGTTGGAACTCGGCATAATTGAGAATGAACGAGATTTATTGATCGTTCTTGCAAACTTTGCCGTACAGCTTTACTACCAAAGTCGCAATATTCTATTTGGAAACAGAAATGTTTTGCTGGACTTCCTATCTCAAGAACAAACAAGCGAGTTTCATATCCTAATCAAAGACTTAATCGGAAAAGATACTGTAGCTCCTGCTCTAATCAATAAACTGTTACCTGTATTGTCAAAAGAAATCCTTTTTGTAAAAGGAGAAGATTCTTTAGGTTTTGTCTATATTTCCTTGCAAGATATTGGTCAACGAAAAAGTTCTGGTGCGTATTATACTCCCGAAAAAGTTGTTGGTGAGTTGATTGACAGATTGTATGAAAACGATCCAGATTTAGGAGCAAAAACAATTTGTGATCCATGCTGTGGTACAGGCAACTTCTTGTTGAGCCTTGGAACAAAGGGAATAGACTATGCCAACCTTTATGGACAAGATATTGACCCCATAAGTGTCTTTTTGTCTCGAATCAACATTGCGCTTATGGCACCGGAAATGTCTGCTGTGGATATCCGCTCCAGGATTATTGTAGGCAACACATATTTTGAAACTTTTACGAAAAAGTTTGATGTGATTGTCGGTAATCCGCCTTGGGGCAGTGATTTCCCAGAAGAAGACGCTATCCGATGCCGCAAACTTTTCAAGACTGCAGTTGGCAAGAGCATAGAGTCTTATAATTTGTTTGTAGAAAAAGCATTGTCTATGCTTAATCATAAGGGAGTGTTGGCATTTGTTCTCCCAGAAGCAATTTTGAGCGTTGCTGCACATGATACCGTTCGGAGAATGATGATTGCCGCTTGCTCGTTCAAATTTATCTCTTACTTAGGGAATGTATTTTCCGGTGTTCAGTGTCCTTCTATAATTCTTGGTATTGCGCCAGATGATGAAAAGACTGTTATTGGATGCAGAGTTTCAACGGAGAACGATACATTCGTTATTTCGAAGCCTCGAACCTTTTCTGATGGCACACTGTCATTTAATGTGTCTGATGAAGAAAATGAATGTTTGAATGCGATAAGTAACATCGAAAATGTTGTTTATTTGAAGGGAAATGCGAAGTTTGCACTCGGTATCGTTACCGGAAATAACAAAAAATACATATCTACCGAAAAGCGTGATGATAATGAAGTCGTTCTAAAAGGTAGCAATATTCAAAGATATGGAATGACATCATCAG
>OGPR01001260.1_pt1 | contig 21842 bp, 13 predicted proteins | sample 1552981 | NCBI WGS metagenome assembly OGPR01 (sample SAMEA2580260, study PRJEB22360) | human gut metagenome | biome: human gut; feature: human-associated habitat; material: faeces | place: Denmark | collected 2008/2010 | reverse complement strand
TCCACCCCAGTGTCTCCCGGGGGTATCGGTTCATCCACTGCTCGATCTCTTTCACCTTCTGCCGGGTCAGGTTCGAGAAGTCTGTCCCTTTCGGCAGAAAGCGCCGGATGATCCGGTTTGCGTTCTCGTTGCTGCCACGCTCATAGGCGGAGTACGGGTGGCAGTAATAGACGTGGGTGCGGGTGCCGCTTCTCCGGCAGGAGGTCTCCATGCCGGCGCAGTCCGCGAACTCCACGCCGTTGTCGATGGTGATAGACCGGAACATCTCCCGAAACGCAGCAGAGCCCAGCTTCCGCTCCATCCGGTTCAGTGCGGCCACCACGCTGGCGCTGGTACCGTCCTTCATCAGCTCAATGATTTCCCATCGGGTCAGCCGTTCCGTCAGCACCAGCAACCGCTTCTTGGACCGTCTGGCAGAGACCACAGTGTCCATTTCCCAATGCCCGAACGTCTTCCGGCTGTTGATCTCTTCGGAGCGGTCCTCGATTCCGTCTCCTTTCGGCAGTCGGGCCGGCTTCACCTTTCTGTATCTCCGCGTCTTTCTCTTCCCCACGGGCAGGCTTTTGTTTGTGATTGTGGCAAACACGCCCTTGTCGATGTAACTGTACAGCGTCCACTCGCTGATTTCCACAGAGAAGACCCTTCCTTCCTCCTTGATCTTGGCCAGGGCTGCCGCCGGGGAGTAATGCTCTTTCCCGATCTTCTCTTCCAGGTATTCCGCCAGGGCCCGGTCGTTCCCGATTTTCAGACCCGGTCCCTTTGCCTGCATATTCTCTTGGTATTTCCGCTCTGCGGTTTCCGGGCAGTATATCTGCACGTCTTCCCACTCGCTCGTCCGCTGCCACGTCAGCCCCCGTTTGATCTCCCTGTAAATGGTGGAGTTGTGGACGCGCAGAGCGTCTGCGATCTCCTGGACCTTCCGCCCCTCCTTTAGCATTTTCTCAATCCGCAACCGGTCTTTCCATCGAAGCTGTGAAAATCGCCTCTCCATGCGTCCGTCCCCCTTGTCGATTTACGCTAATAATCCATAAAACCTCCGGATTTGTCAAGCCCCTGTCAGGCAGAAAAAGAGAGCTCCCATAGGCTTAAAGCCTATGGGAGAATCTTTTTCGGTCAGTCTTTATTTCCGGTCAGCAGCCAGTCCGAAGAGACGCCCAGGACCTGCGACAGGGCCCATAGCTCGTAGTCCTGCACCATGCGGCTCCCCAGCTCGATCCTGCTGATGGCGTCCTGCTCCAGGATCACGCCCTCAGTCTGTACCTTCGCCGCCAGAGCCGCCTGTGACAGGCGCATGGAAAGCCGCCGTGCCCGTACGCGCTCACCTGAAATGTTCCGTTTCCCTTCGAAATCAATGGCTTTCATGCTGCGAGCCCCTTTTTATGGAAATATTCCATATTCTAGTTGACTTTAGCATAGCTTGGCTATATGCTTATGGTAATATCCCATAAAAAACCAGAAAAAGACAGAGAGCGGTGAAACAATGGATTTATTTTCTGCGATCAGTTCCTTGGGCTTGTGCTGTATTTCCTATGCCATTGCCCAGTATCTTTTTCTCGCTTGCAAGCCCCTTGAAGACAAGGGCGGGCATGATTTCCCCATAAAGGTTCTGGTGGTGATCGGCTATCTTTTCCTGCTTGCCTCGTTGCCTGCCGCCCTGTTTCTCGAACCGATATGTTCAATTCGGGAGAGGCGGGTCTCGAAGGGTGCTGTTGCGGACGAGAGGGAAAGCCAAAGGAAAATTATGAGGTCCGAAATTAACTCTGCTGTTAATCAGGAAAGAAACAGTCTCGAACGATATTATATCGACTTGATTTTGAAAGAATCCCAAATGGCTCGCGAGGACGAGCGCCGAAAGGCTGATGAACGCTGCCGTAGTTGCCCATATTTTTTGCAAGCATATGAATCGAACGAAGCCCCCGGGGAATGATCCCCGGGGGCTCTCTTCATCAGTCCTCTTCCTCCTCGTGCAGCTGGTCGTAGATTTCCCGCCCGGTCTTCTTATCGAACGGATTGCTCTTCCAACTCCATCCCTTATTCTGGAGCTGCCACAGGGCGGCCTGCTCCTGCCGGTCCAGGCCGTCCATGTTTCGGATCACGGCCTCCGCGATAGATTGCGTCAGGCTGTCCTTTTCCTGCTCCTCCTTCTCCTGGGCAAAGCCTTCTTCGGCTTCCATCCACTCTCCGCCGGATATTCCGTAGGTCTCAGCCATGGAGATTTTCTCGTCCTTGCTTTCCCCGCCGTTCCTGCGGAATATTTCCGCCTTCTGTTCACTGGTCAGGTCCGAGCCCTCCAGTACCTCCAGAACGCTCTTCCCGTTCTCTTTCTTCTTTGCCTCGTCCTTGATCTCCATGAGGACCCGGGTCACTTCTCCCATGTCCGCGTTCTGGTCCGCCAGGGCGTCCATGATCTCCGCCTCCGCATCAGATGCCATCAGGCTGTAGTATACCACGCTCTTTCCCTCGCCGGAGACGTCGGCCTCCCGCAGGACGTTTCGCTTCTCATCAGCCTTCAGCCCCTGGAGCTCCTGGATGAGCCCATAGGCGTCCTCACCCGGCACGCCAACATCCACCATCCCCTGATAGGCCGCCGTCTGCTCCGTGCCCAGCGTATCAAATCCGCTCTCGATCCAGTCCCGTCCAGTGTCCAGCGTCGTGGTCCCGAAGATGGACGCCATGACCGCGTTCTGCACCGCCTGCTGCCAGGTGTCGTTGTAGACGGGGTATTGCAGCTGCTCTTCGCCCTCTGCGTCCAGGGTGTACACGCCGCCCTTTCTCACGGCATCCAGCGCCTGCAAGACCCGCTTGACCTGTCCGCCGCCGAATGGCAGGGCCAGATATGCGGCAGGCTTCGCCAGCTCGTCCGCCGCCTCCTTCAGGCGCTTCTCCGGCGCCCACTCATTGTCCATGGCCGCCCGGCGTAGGGTTCCAAAATCCGGGATTGCGCTTCCGGCAGGAAGTCGTCCGCCGCCCAGAAGTCCGCCGATGAACGGCAGTTCCTCTGCCAGAGCGGTCCCCAGATTTCCCGTGGCTTCATAGAGCCCGGTTGGTTCCACTCGGAAGTCCGGCGTGTCGCCGGTCGCGGCGCCCACGCCCAGCTCCACCAGGTTTGGGACCTCCCAGCCGGTCAGGTCTCCCACGGTGTCGTTCAAGATGCCGATGGGGTCCAGCGCCGGCCGCCGGCCTACGAAAAACTCGTACACCTCGTCATAGAGCCAGGCGCCCAGGGCAAATTTCAGCAGCGCCGCTGCCAGGGCCCGGATGCCCAGGTTCTTTTTCTCCCTTGGCATATCCTTGAAAACGTAGCTCAGCTGGTTGTTGACCTCCAGCTGGAACTGCGTGAACAGTTTGGAGACCGGGTTCGTTCTGGAGAACATGGTGGGGGTGGCGCCCTTGCTTCGGTCCGCCATGACGCTGGCCGTAAAAGCGTCCGCATCCGCCAGGGCCGCGTCCTCGCTCATGCCCTTTGCCAAGTTCTGCCGGTATCTGGCTCGCACCAGGCTGCCGGCTGTAAAGCCGTCGATCCAGGACATGGGGGTGGAGAGAATGTCTCCCAGCTTTCCGGCCGCGATCCCGGCGTTTCGGATTGCCCGCGCTCTCCGTCCTTCCGGCTCCGCTCCCTGCTCATATACCCGCAGAAGAGGGTCGCTTCCTTTCCGGTTTGTCAGGAAGGTGCTTCGCTCCGCGATCCCGTCGCTCTCTTTGTAGGATTGCAGCGTTTCCCACATACCTCGAAGCAGCATCCCACGGTCCAGCAGGGCACCGCCCTGGGTCAGAGGGATAAAGTTGGTCAGCCACGAGCCGGGATTGATGGCCACCATGTTGGCTGCCACTCGGCTTTCCAGGGCGCGGACCACGTTGTAGGCGCCCCGTCTCAGCCGCTGCTCCATTTCCCGGTCCGCCCGGCTCTTCTTGTTGGCCAGCAGGTTGGTATATTCATCCAGGTCCACCACGAAATTGGAGAGGGCAAAGCGCCCGTCCTCCACGATCTTCTCAATCCGGTTCCGCTTGTCCTCGTCGTCCAGGCTTGGATCGTCCCGGATGCGGTCGATCTGCTTCCGGATGCCCTCGTCTCCCGTCCGGTAGCGAATCTCCGCGGCCAGGGCCCGCAGGCGCTGGATGTTGTCCGTCTGGTAGATCACGTCCGCCACGCCCTCGATGTAACGGTCGAAGCCCTCCACAGCGTCGTATGCCGTGTTGAAGCCCAGGCGCTCCTGCGCGTTCCCGAACCAGCGGATGCCGGGCCGGAAGGCGTGCGTCATGCCGTTAATGGTGGTAGGAAGGGCCGTGACCTCCGTTCCGATGCCCAGCGCCCGGCCGAACTGAGCCATGATCCCGTCGCCGTCACCCGGCTGGAAGTGGGGGAAGTACCCCTGCCGGTAGTTGACCGGTTCGTATCCGTTCCGGATTCTGGTGTCGTTCATCTGCTGGAACAGTTCGTCATAGATGGTCCGGAACTCCGCCACGGCGGACCGGATTTTCTGCTGATCCAGGTTCGGGTTCTCTTCCCACAGGTCGTTGACCACCGCCTGCCATTCCTCCAGGGTCTTTCCGTCCCGGACGCGCCGGCGGCCTCGGCTTTGCTGGATCATGCGGATGTTGTCCTCCGCCTCTCCCAGCAGCTGCACGGCATGGGCCTCGGACACCGTGTTCCCCTCCGCCACTTTTCGGGAGAGATTCATGGAGCGCACCTGATCCCGGTACCTGTTTTTTAGGCGGTTTGCGTCCGCCGCCGCCCGATGGACCGGCGTGAAGTAGGTCTCGATGATCTGATCCGCCAGCTGTTCGTCCGGCACAATATCCCGGATGTTCCGCTCCATGGTCTCCCGGGCATACAGGATGCCGGACTTCTTATCCTTCCACTCGTTGGCGGTCTGCAGCAGCTGCTCCGCCTGGGAGCGCAAGCCGGCCTTCCGGCTCTGATTCCACTGCCGCAGCAGGCGTGAGATTCGCTCGTACTCTTGCTTTGCTTGATAGACCTCCGTGATCCCCCGGACATTTTCTGTGTCGGGGTCCAGATACTGCAGCTCCGTCTCGCCGCGCAGCAGCCGTCCAACCTGTACCTCGTCATGGTCCGTCAGCAGGTTCCGGGCCGCCGCCCGCTCATAGGTCCTTCTGGAGTCCTTCAGATCCGTCCACAGCTTGGCCACTTCATCCATGGTGGTGGGCGCCTGGCTGGTGCCCTCCGCGGGCCGGCCCTCCACATACCGCTTCGCGTTCCGCAGATCGGCGAGCGAAGCCGTGACGGCTGCCTCGAAGTCATTCTTAGCCCAGGTCCGGTAATCTGCCGCCTGGTCTCCGTAGTAGTTGTTCAGGGTCTTCTCCGCAATTTGGAAGGACCGTGCCACTTCCACAATTCTCCGCAGTTTTGCCCTCGCTGTCGTTGTCCACCAAGTGTTGAAGATTCCCGGCCAGCGCTCGGATAATTCCTGATACACCTGGTCAATATTGTTTGACTGGCTTTCTGTTGAGATATTCAAGATACCAGCGTTTCTGCCTGCAATATCGTTTAAGTTTGGGATTTCAGCTACATCTTCCTGTGAGAACTCCACTTTTGTGCTCCGAAGATAATCCCGCAAATTTTGATTTTCGTTGTAATAGCTCCGGATGGCATCCTTGCTCTCCTTGTATGCCTCGTCGAACAGCCGGTCTATGGTCTCCTGGGACACCCGCCCCTGTTGCAGGTACTCCTCCGTCAGTTGCCGGGTGATCCCTTTCAGGTACTCCCGCCGCGCTGTCCTGGGCACGCTCAGGCTGTCCCCCAGTTGGTTCAGCAGGCGTCGTTCCGTCCCCTCCAGGTAGTTTCGCACCTTCCGGGGCAGTGTATCAAAATAGCTCTGCTCGGTGCCCTGGGTCTCGTCCTGATCCGGAGAGGGAAGGGGATTGCCCGACGGCTCCGCCTGGGTGTCCTCGTCCATGCTGTACCGCACGTCACCGTCCGCCGCCGCACCGCTCTCCATGGCGGCGTCCAGGTCCGCGATGTAGGCATCATAGTCCTGGAACATATCCGCAAACTGTGCCCGGGCATTCTCCGGGTCAGCTTTGTGGAAGCCCCAGACAACGGCGTTCAGCTCGTCGAAGGCGCGCTCGCGCTCCGCAGAGTTCAAACTTGTAAGATTGCGTCCAGTGAATCGGCTTTCTAAAATTACATTCAAAACTTGCTTTGCGCGGTTGCTCTGTAGGGCGATATAATCTCCTGTTCTATCCAGAAAATCACGATATTGCTCCTGGCTTCTCTGCCTGGCTGCGTGGACAGCTTCGTGGTATCCCACCACATCCGCCAGTTCTGTCGGGATGCTGTCGGAGATATAAATGCTTCCACCGCTGGTAAGCGCCCATGCGCTGGGGTTCCGCTCCTTGATGGCAGCGTCCTCCACCACAAATGTGTCTGTACCGTACCGGCCCGCATTTTCGGCCGCAATGCCCGCTGCCGGTGACGGTCGGTCAGTTACACGTCCTCTTGCCCAGGAAGCGGGGGCTGTGCGCCTTTCTCCTTCATCCTCCGAGCTGTTTCTTCCATCACCCGCCCTACTTCTTCCAGCTCTTCCGGTGTAGCCTTCCTCGGCTTCACGCCGTACATCTTCTCCATGAATTCCTCGAAGGTCATATTCATTTTGCCCATCGTCCCGTCCTCCTTGCTGTTCTGTCGTCCTGCCGCCATCATACGCCGCCGGCGGTGCGGTGTCAACAGCGATCCGCCAGTCGCCGTCCTCGGTCCGTTCCAGGCCGGTCATCTCCCGGATGGTGTCCGCGTCCACACCCTGGAAGAACAGCCGGTCTGCCTCGTCCTGCGCAGCCGTTGACGGCTCCGCCGTCTTACGGATGCGGCGTGCCCCTTGCGGGTGCTGCTGGGCGTCTGCGGGCTCGCTCATGGAGTAGCGGATTCGGTTGTCATTCGGGGAGAAAGCGCCGCTGTTTTCCGTTGCGTGTTTGATCTGGTTCGGGAACCACGCAATGAAGTGTTTCTCTCCGCTGGGGAAATTCACCTGCACGCCGTCATATCCAAGGACGTCGCTCACTGCTTGGCGAAACTCCGTGGGGTGGTCGCGGAAAATGTCGGTTGCCAGGGTCCCCAGGGTCCAGTCGTACTCTCTCGCCAGCCGGTTAATCATGGACCGCTTCGGGCCGCTCTCCCAGTAGTCGTCAAAGAAGTCTCCCAGGATGGAGTTTTCCGGGTCCATAATGTCCGGCAGTTTTCCGATGATCTTCGCCGCCTGGCTGGCCGGCACCTCGATCTGGTATAGGTTCGGCGTGTCCCTCGCCTCCACCACCAGGGGATTTCTGATATTCAGATAGGCAGGGATCACATTGGGGTTGTCTGTTCCGCCCGGTTTGCTCTGATCGTTCAGGGTCCTGGTGGTGTACCCCTCTGCCGTCTCCCGGTCTGTCGTGAAATAGAAGCCGCTCCCATACTGGTCGTTGCCCTGCCCCGTGAACTCCGGCAGAAATTCTTCGATGTTGGTCCCGGTCCCATGATACACAATCATGGGGCGCCCCTGGTCGTCCACCACTTGACTGTGGTTCTCCCGGTTGCTGGTCCAGTCTCCAAACCAGTCCTTGAACGCCTGGCTGTCCACCGGTTCCGCCTCCTCTGCGGAAAAGCTGTTCCCGAAATTATCCGCGAAAACCGTGTTCTCGTCCCCGGTGTTGGGCATGGTCTGCCGCCGCTGCTCCGGCGTCAGCTGGCGTCGGGCCGTCACGTCCCGGGCCTCGATCTCTCCGGCGGTGTTGAAATAGGCGTCATACGGGGTGTACCGTGCGTCCAGCCCTGCAGAGATGGCCGCATCTCTTTCCGCTCTGGCGCTGTAATATTCATCAAGAAGCTCTTCCCAGCCTCCCTCTCTGGCGGCCTCTTCAATGACATTCATCCTGTCCAGGTATCTCTGCTGCTCATCCTCGCTTTGTGCCTTCCAGTACAGTTCATCCCAGGCATAATAGGCCCCCGCATTTTCCAGGTTGATGGTGTCGTTTGGCCATTCCTGGCGAAACTTGTTTTCGACCTCCCGCAGCCGTGCTCGCGCATCTCGGATTCTCTCTCGATATTCCGGCCGGATGGCAGCCTCCCGCGGCGTCCGCCAATAGCTCGGACTGCTCCCGCCGGCGAAGCCCTCCGCCGTCTGGATGGCGTGCTGGATCTCATGTACCAGAGTATCCTCCGGAGAAGAACGCAGGGAATTGTCCAGTGTGATGGTGTTGGACTCCGTATTGTACGTCCCGTATGTTCCGTCCGGCAGGTCTGCAAAGCGCAGTTCAGCTCTTCGCAACTGGGGGTAATTTTGATACAGTTCGTCATGGCGGACAAAATCAGAGAGCTGCAGCGTCTGCTGTTCCTCTGCCCGGCCCGGTCCGTGCCCCTGGTCGATCAGTTGGCGCAGCTCGTTCTGCTCTTCCAGTGTGATGGAGCCGTCAATGAACTTTCCCTCCAGTTCCCGGAAGCGGGCATACTCCGCCCGATCGCTTCGGTTCAGGTCTCCCCAGCGACTGTACTCCATGCCGCTGTCGTCGATCTCGAACCGCCACTTTCCGTCAGCCCCGGTGTACCACCCGGTCTCCCGGAAGATGGTCTCCATGGCCACGCCCTGTCGCTCCATCTCCTTGGCTCGGTCCAGGGCTTCCAGGTCCGCCCGTCTGGCATTCTGCCCGCCGAAGCTGTAGCGTCCCAGCATGGAGACGTCCTCCAAGCCCTCTTCCTCCATGATGGCGTCCAGTGCCTCGTCGAACTCTTCATCGCTGATCCTGCCGGCGGCATAGTCCTCCCGCAGAGTGCGGACCTCCTGTCGGATTTCCTCCCGGCGTCTCTGCCGCTCCTGGTCAGCCTCCGGCGCGGCCGGCTCCGCCTCCGGTTCCGGTCGTGCTTCCTGCTGCCGCGGCGCCGCCTCCTGCCCCTGTTCCTGCGGTTCAGTCTGCCGCTCCGTCCGCTGTCCGGCCGGCGCCGTCTGCGCTGCTGGGGGCGCCGTCTGCTGCGTGCTCTGCTGCTGGCCCGTCTCCTGGGAGGTCCGGGTCTGTTCCAGCGCCCTTGCATAGGTATCCCTTGCGGTCGTGAGGAAGGCCCGCTCCTGTGCGCTGCTGTTTCCCAGCCTTGCCAGGATTCGGTCGATCCAGTCCAAGATCCGTTGCCCCAGGGTCGGATTCTCCCGGGTCAGGTCCAGGATCTCCTGCTCGTTGGTGAGAAGGTTCTGTTCCACATACTCCGCCACGATCTCCTGGTCGATCATCTCCTGGGATGCCAGAGTAACGCCGTTTGCCGCATACAGTGCCTGCTTCTCCTGCCGAAGCTGCTCCAAATCTCCGCCGGTCCTCTGGATGCGGTCAAACACCAGGGAAGAGAGGTCCTGGTATGCGTCCGCTAGTTCCACGCTGTGTGTCAGTTCGTGAGAGATGATCTGCGCCACGGGATTGGCGCTCCGGCTGTTGACATAGATGGTGTCCCCGTCAAAATACCCGTTTGCCCGGGCGGACGGGTCCTGCCTCTGTGCGCCGTCGTAGAAGCGGATTTCACGTCCCAGTGCCTGGCTGATCTCCGCTGCCGCCCGGGTGTCCGCCTCCGCCGCGCCGGCAGCAGCGGCGCTCTGCTCCAGCTCCGCCACATTGACAGCCGCCGGCGCGTCCTGGGGTCTCTGCTCTGCCGGCTGTTCCTGGTTCTGCTCCTGTGCCGGCCGCAGCTCCGGGAGACGCGGCTGCCCGTAATAGTTGTTGTTGAACGCCCTGGCCTCTCTCCGGTCCGCCTCGTCGATTCGCTGCTGTGCCTGCCCCGCTGCCTGCCTGGCCGCAGGGGAGAAGAGACCCTCCCGCTGCATGGTGGCGTAGGCGTCGTCAATGGCTCGGCTGGTCGTCTGCTGCTGTCTCTGCTGGACGGCTCTTCCGGCCAGGTCCACGCCGCCCAGGCCGCCTCCCATGGCCGCGCCGGACAGAGCGCCGCCGACACCTGCACACACGAACTGCGACAAAATGTCCAGGTACGCCTGCTTCCGGGCCTCGTCCTCGCCCATGCCCATCAGCTGGTACTGTGTCACCAGCTGCTCGAAGTCGGAGGACTGCCCCATGACAGCGGTGTCCGACAGGATGTTGGCCACTTCCGTCAACATTTCCTCGCTGGCCTCCGTGCCGGCCTGTTTGGCGGTCTCCCGCAGCAGGTCTTTCACGCTGTTGATGGTCTTGGCCTCCAGCAGCTTCTCAATGCTGAACCGCTCGAACACCGCCTCCGCCGCGCCGGCGGCCAGACCGCCCCAGAACGCCTGGGAATTGCTGCCGCCCCGCTCCAGCACATTCACGGCCTGCTGGCTTGCCGCGCTGGCGCCCATCAGGTACGTCGCCCACGGGCCCAGCAGGCCCACCTGCAGGGCACTGTCTCCCACAGATAGGCCGGTGTTGTAGAGGAAGGATGCCACATTCTGGCCGAACAGATCCCAGTCTGTATTTTCCTCGATCTGCTTCGATACGGTATCCCGGACTGTCGTGACGAAACCTGTCACCAATGCGCTGTTGGGGTCCGCCGGGGTGTATGTCCGGAGATCATCTTCGTTTCCGCCGCCGCTGGCGATCAGCCGGGGAATATCGATTGCCTGCAGCGGCGCCGCGGCAACCGAGGCAATGGAGGCCAGGACCGGATGTTCTTCGGCCCATGCCGCTGTCTGCTGCCGCTGCTGCTCCGCCTCCGCCGCTGTCTGCTGCCGCCGCTGGTACTCCGTCATACGCTCATAGTCATATCCCGCTGCGCTCAATCGGTCCGTCTCGTCAAGCAGTTGTGCCTCCAGCGCCTTCCGGGCCGTCGTGAGATCCCGGCCGTCCTCCTGGGATAGACCATACTGCCCGACGATCTCCTGCAGGGCCTGGCTGACGGCATCCTCCGTCATGGGGCCCGGTGCCGCTGCCCGCGTCTGCTCCAGGCTCTGGATGCGGTTCAGCGCGGCCCGGATCTCGTCCGCCCGGGCAAAGCTGGCCTGCATGGCCGTATCTCCGGCCAACCGCGCCTGCTGCCGCTCGTTTTCCTCCTGGTAATACTGGTTCCGGAACTCTGCGTACTGCCTGTCGTAATCCTGCCACGCCTGGTAGGCTTCCTCTGCCGTGCGGTATCTCTGCCCGGCATACGGCTCCGTTGGCATTCCCGTCGCCCCTGCGGTGATCTCCGCCCCCCGGAAGTTCAGGAACTCCTGGTGTGCCTCGTCCCGCAGTGTCCGCAGCTCTTCCGCCCGGCTCTCCGCCTCCCGCTCCGGGGAGGTGATCTTACTCAGCTTCCCGCCAGCTGTCGGACGCCCGGCTTTTTTCTTTCCGGTGGTTTCGCCCGCCGTTTGACTGGTTGCTGTCGGCAAGGAGGGGGACGTGCCCCCTCCCGCGCCCCGCATCCGGAATTTCGGTGCCGTGGAAGTTTTTTTCTGTGTTGCTTCTGTCTCACTTGCGGATGTTGTACCCCGCATTCTGAATTTTGGCGCCGGCATCCTTTACCTCCTATTCCACACTGCCATAATTCCGCAGCAACTGCTGGATCCGGTTCTGCTCACTTGCGCTCAGCGAATCCCACACATCGTCCGTCAACAGGCGGTCAACCAGGCTTTGTGCATTGTCCGGCGTTTCCTCAGACAGGATGATGCTCAAACGGTTGTACAGCTGGTTGAAGGAGCTTCCACCTCCGCTCCCGCCGCTGTTTGGCTCGTACCCATAGATCGCTTCCAGCATCTCGTCTGTGTACCCGTTATTCCGCAGGACAGACAGAACGTCGTCTGAAAAGACGCCGGCGTTTGCCGCCTGCTTTGCTGTGGTCAGCGTCATCTTGGAGCCTCCGCCGCTGGACCGGCCCCCGCCGGAGCTTCCGCCGCTGGGCTTTGCTGCCAGCTGCCGCTGATAGGCCGCCTGCAGCGCCTGGACATACTCGTTCGTGTATCCGGAGGCGCCCACCAGTTCCGCGCTGGGCCTTCCGCCGGCGGACAGGATGGCGTCTACCTGGGCCTGTGCCATCTGCTGTTGGGCCAGGGCCTCCTCCCGCTGGAGCTGCTGGTCCTCCCGATACAGGCCCACCTTGTCCATCCAGCGTCCGTAGTCGGTGGCGTCCTGCCCCTGGAGGGAGGCCAGCTGATTCTGCAGAATGTCGAAGTCGGAGAGGTACTGGTTGTAGGCGAAGTTCCGGTCCGTGTTGTACTGGCCCAGCTGGTCCAGGTACTTGGCGTAGTCCAACTGCTCCTGGTTGTTCACCGCGTTCAGGTCCTGCAGGCTCATGTTGTACTCGTTCAGGTACTGGTCGTATGCCTGCTGGTACAGCGTGGGGATAATGTCGTTGAGCTGGGTGGCGTAGTAGTCCCCGGCCTGCGTGGCCGCCGTCACCGCCGCCGTGGAGGGCCGGCCTCCGCTGGCCGCTGCTGCCTGGCCCAGCGCGTTTGCCGTGGCCCGGTCTCCCTCCCGGAGATAGGACTTCTTGTAGCTGCTCCACTGGGGGTCCTCCTCCTTGCTCCAGGAGAAGTCCGGCCGGTTGATGATGGCGTCAAGAAGCGCCTGCTGCTGTTCTGCGTACTGGTTGTTGTACACCGGCGCATCCTGGTCGAACGAGAAGGACCCGAAGTTGTTGATCTGGTCCAGCACACTGTCGATCTGGTTCGGGATTTTCCCGTCCGAGATATAGTCCGCGCCGTATTTCCCGCCGGTGTATCCGCCATAGCTGGACCGGAGCTGGTTGGCCGCCTCGTTGGCCAGCAGTTTTGCCTCCGGCGTGGTGGCCTTGTGAATGTCCTGTTTCAGCCCCAGGATGGAGTATCCGAACTCCGGATACTTCTTCGCCGTGTCCAGGTCTGCCTGGGAGAACTCTCCCAGCAGGCCGGCGTTGCTGGCTGCATTTATAAAACCGTCATACGTAAACTGTGGCATATCGTACCTCCTTTTCGATCATTTTCGCCGCGGCGTGTACGTGGCGAAAATACTTTGACTTAGCCGCCCTGGGCGGCGTCACCAGTCCGCAGACTGGTGGCGGGGGAGGTCGAGGGGGATCCCCGCTTCCCTTCGAACGGTTCTCACTGCCTCCCGGGCTGGGATTTGAGGGAGCTCCCGTCGGAATACTCCCGCGCCAGAGAATACACCCGGCAGCCGCCGTGTCCTTCCAGTTTGATCCGGTAATGGTCCCCCCGCCGTGGTACGATGGGGAGGGTGTAGGTCCGCTTGGCAGAGCCCTCCAGAGTGCCATTGACCGGGATCCACTCCCCGGTGGAATCGAACATGATGTAGAGTTTGACCTCCGCCCCCTCGTCCACTTCCACCCGCAGCAGGATCTTGGAGACGTTCTTTTTGTTCGGGCTGTCCTCGTACCAGTCGGCAAACTCCGCCATCCAGTCAAAGGCGCCCTCCAGGGTCGCTTCCTCCGGCGGGTTCTGGATGTTCCCGGTGATCCAGATTTTCCCGTCCTCGTCCAGCATATACAGGTTTCCCCCGCAGCGGGCAAAGTGGGTGGCCTGGGCGGCGTCCTCGATGTGCCACGTCCCCCGCTGGGTGTCGTATACATACAGGAGATAGTTTCCATCCTTATCGGCCATGGAGACATAGTATTTGAGACCGTCTGATCCGCCCGATGCGTCCTCGAACCGTTCCATGCCGAAGGCGGCGCCCACCGGCTGGGGGATGCCCCCGGAGTAGGCCATGATCCCCGCCCGGGAGTGATAGAACAGGATCTCCCCGGCCACGGCCAGGCTCTGGTCGCTGCCGGCCGCCACGCCCAGGGTGGCGCTTCCCATGACTTCAAAGTTGGTTGGGATGGAGCCGTACACCTTGTAGATGTGGTCCTCCTTGAAGAAGATGGGATACCCCAGGTACGAGATGCAGGCCGTGAAGCTGCCGGCGCTGCCGGTGTCCACGCTGTAGCTGTCAGTGGCCAGCCCGTCGTACACGTTCCAGTTGAAAATGTCCCCCAGTTTGGAGGCGTAGATGGTGGTCTTGTCGCACCCCCACAGTCGGTTCTCGTTCTCGCAGACGAACAGCAGGTCCGGTACCGTCCGGGATACCGAGAGCTCCCCGGTTTCGGTGTACGGCGTCACGCCGTCCTCTCCATCCAGGGTGAAGATGTATTCGTAGAAGTACAGCTTGTCCCCGTCGATTTCCCGGATCACCGGGGTCTTGTTGTTCTCCGGGTGTTTCGTGCATCCGGCGATGGTCACGGCGTCCCCGGCCTTGAAGTAGTCCGCCCAGTTGACGCCCGCCGCCTGGATGCAGTTGGCCTCCGCGTCCTCTTCGTACAGTTTCCCGTTGGTGAAGGTGAGGGAGGCACCGGTCCAGGTGGCCTCCAGATTTCCGAACTCGTCCGCCGCCGTGTTGTAGTATGCCTTGTCCGGGAAGATCACGATGTAGACCCCCAGGGCAGTGAAGGTCTTCTGACCGGCCGTCACGGTTCCCTTGGCCGCGCCGTCATAGTAGAACGTGGTCCCGTCCACCCAGCACAGTTTATCCCAGCAGAACAGCCCGCCGGGGGCCTGCAGCGTCTTGTACAGCATCCGCCGCTGCCTGGTCGCCAGCAGGGGGTGGTAATCGCTGCACAGGTTTCGCATATCCCACAGCTCCCCGTCCTTGGCGCCCAGGTTGTGGTTCAGGCCGGCGAACTCGTCCTGCTTGGCGGTCTTGATCCCGTCGGCGTAGGATACCTGCGGCAGTTTCATTCCCGCTTGCCCCCCTCCCTGAACTTGATGAAGACGGACAGCGCCTCCAGTGCCTCCGGCGTGATGTTGTCCGGCGGAGTAGCCGTCAGGCGGGGGAGGGAAATGTCTGTCACGGTCTCTCCCAATTTGTTCCTGGCCGCCTCATAGGCCGGGCGGTCCTCCGGATTTTGAAAGGCGAAGCGTCCGTTCCGGATAACGATGTTTCCGCTCTCGTCCCTGGCCGCATACTGCTCCACCAGCTTTTGTTCCTCCGCCGCGTAGCAGTCCATCTCCGCCTGGGTGGCCTGCTTGACCTTCACCATGGCTAGAGCCAGGGTGTACGGAAGAATCTGCCGGCTCATTTCCTTCGCCGCCAGGTGGGCTCTCACAGCCTCCATCATCGTCGTTTTCATATCGTCCTCACAACCTCCATATCGCTCTCCCTGCCGCATGGCGGCAGGTTTCGTTCATTCCGGTGCTCGTCCTCTCCCCACTGCGCGGGGCGCAGCGGGGGCCCCGTTATTCCTTCCCGGCCGACAGGGCCGCTACTTGTTCTTTTAGTCTCGCAACCTCCGCCGCCATCTGCTGGATCTTGGCAATGGCCATGATTTGGATTTCTCCATACCGCAGGGTGTTCAGACCGTCCGGGAATTCCTCGCTCTGCGGGATCGTGCAGATGGCGGCGAAGTTCTTCTCGTCAATGCCTTCCTCTGCCAGAACGGCCTGGACCTCCTGGGCGATCAGGCCCATGTGGCGCCTGCTGCCGTCTGTGTACCGGAACGTGCACGGTTTCAAGCGGTCGAAGACGGACAGATAGTTTTCCACGTCATACTGGACTTCGGTTTTTCTGTTGGCGTCGCTGGTCGTCTGCGGCTCTCCGTTGATGAACACAGAGTTTCCGGTGATGGAGACCTGTGTGGAAGTACAGACCACCGTGGACACGCCGTCATAGCCCATCCGTGCGCCGTTGGTGGTGCAGATCACCACCGCCGCCTCGTTGCTGCTGGAGATGGCAATGCCCGCCGTGGAGGTCCCGGATGCCGTCATGCCCGACATATAGCCGAGATAGCCTCCCAGGGAGAAACTGCTGGCCGTCCGGTACACGTCCATCTTTCCGCCCAGGTGGATCACATCCGCATAGATCGTCCCTGTGGTGATATTGTCGCCGTTGATGGTGGTGGCGCCGCTTTCCTCCAGGTCCACGAAGGTCACCATGCCGGTGAACGTCACCCGTGCACTGTCAATGATGGTCCCGCCGGCGTACAGGTAGATGGTGGAGCTGCTTTCCCCGTTGCTCACCGAGAGGGAGAAACTGTCCACCGTCTGCTGCAGGCTGCTGATCTGCCCCGCCTGGTTGGCAACTGTTGTGGAGAGGCCACTGGCCGTCACCTGCAGCGCCGCAATGTCGCCTTCCGCATCCGTGATCTGCGCGGCCAGCCCCGTGGATGTGGCCTGCAGGGTTGTGATGTTTCCCTCCGCGTCCGACATTCTGGCGGACAGGCCCGCCGCCGTGATGGACAGCTGCGTGATCCGCTCGTCGTCGTCCTCCAGATAGGCGTAGATGGGCTCTGTGATGGCGTTCTCCCAGTCGTCCACCGCTGCCTCGTTCATGTTGGAGAGATCCAGGTTGTGCAGGGTGTACCGCAGCTGCTCCACCAGCATATACATATAGTTTTGGATGGTGGTGACCTGTTCTTTCAGGCTTTCCTCTCCGGTGAATGTAGGGAAGTTGCTGTCGATGTACAGCCAGTTGGATGGCACGCTCCCGCCTCCTTTCTCTTAGCAGAGAGGGCCGGCCGCCATGGCCGGCCCTCTTGGTCTCACTTTCCGAATTTCTGGTGGTACCGGTACAGCATGACAGCAAACTGCTTGCGGGTCATGCCCTGGTCCAGCATCAGGTCCCCGGCGCTGTTGCCGAACATGATGCCGTTCTCCGTGATCCACTCCGCCGCCTTTTCCGCCTCTGTCGGCTCCGCCGCCGGCGCGTCCTCTTCCGCTTCCCAGGCAATGCCCAGGTAGTCCAGGATACCGCGGGCCTCCGCCTCTGCCAGTTTCTGCCGGTAACTGCTGTTCCGCAGGTTTTTCACGTCGCCTTCGTTGGTGTGGAAGCCGTGCTCGATCAGCACTGCCGGCGCCACCGTCCCTTTCAGCACATACAGGCTCGGTTCCTCCGCGATGGGGGTGGACCGTACTGCGATCCCCGCCGCCTGCACTGCCTCCAGGATGCTCTGCGCCGCGGCATAGCCGCTGCTGGTCTTGCTGAACACGTAGGCGCTCCACCCGGAGGCAGAGGACCAGCCGTCTCCCGCCGCCGCGTTGGAGTGCAGGCTCACGAACAGGTCCAGTCCCTGGATGTTGTTGGCGATCTTGCACCGCTGGGCCAGGCTCGCCGCCTCACCGCCGGTCCTGGTCATGGTCACGGCCACGCCGTGCCGCTCCAGGACGGCGCGGATCCGGTTCCCCATGTCCAGGGCGAACTCGTGCTCATAGTAGGTCCCGTCCGGGCTCTTGTTGGCCAGGTTGCTCGCGTCGTGGCCCGGGTCCAGACACACCGTCTTTTGGTCGCTCACAGGTGTTTCCTCCGTTTCTCCGTCGTCCAGGTACAGCAGGATCAGGTTCTGGCTGGGGTCCTTGCCCTGGATCAGCACGTTCTCGCTCTTCACGTACAGGTTGACCTTGCCGCCGCCATCCATCATCACGGCGAATTGGCAGCCCTGGCCCACCATGTAGTCCCGCAGGTCCTCCGGCGTCATGGCGCCGCTGGAACCGTCAGAGGCCCCGTAGGTGATCCAGGCGTCCTTGGTGAGGCCCACGGCCACCCGGCCCCGCCGGCCGCCCACGTCGTCGTTGTAGTACAGCTTCTGCTGGGGCCGTCCCGCCCGGACCAGCAGGCAGTTTGCCACGTAGTTTCGGCAGTCGCTCTCCCCGCCAGGGGGGACTAGGACGGGGAGCACGTCGGCTCCCACGTCCCAGCCCAGAGCCCAGTAGCTGTACTGCTGATCCGCGAACAGGACGGTCCCGCCCGCCTTCACCGGGCACACCGGCGCCCACTTGGCGGCGTTGTAAAACGCCCCCGTCATGGCAATGTCCGGTTTCTCCCGCTCCACGATCTCCGAGAGCGGCAGCTTCTCCGTGTTCTGGTAGACCACCGCCCGCAGGATCTTGTTCAGCGGCGTCCTCTCAATATGGACCATATCAGCCCTCCACGATCTCCCAGTCTTCCGAGAAGAGCTCGATCATGGTCTCCTTCCACGGAACTCTCCCATATCGGCTCTCAACGTAAAGATAGGGCGCCGTCATTTTAGAGTGTTCGTCCGGATACTGCGCCCGGATCACCACGTCGGGCTTCCAGTGCGGAAGCCGGGCACCCTTGCCCTTCTTCATGGCCTCCAGGGCCGTCCCGAAGCTCACGCCTCCGACAGGCTGTTCGACCTCCGTTTTCTTCACACCATGCACCGCCGTCTGCAGCAGGAAGCCCAGCAGGAACCAAACCTTGTCCTTGATCTTTTTCATGCAGATGGCGCGGCCCATGGTTTCATCGTAGTTTTCGGCGCTGACGCACGCACTGCTCTCCACGATCTCGAAGCCATTCCGCAGCATGGCCCGCACCACCGTGGTTTTGTCTCCCAGGGTGGTGGTCCAGGTCTCCAGAATGAAGTCGTCCACCATCTGCTGGCTGACGCTGGGCGCGTCCGTCTTCAACTGCGGATTGTTGAGCACCGGCATGTACGCCGCCTCAAACACATCCCTGGGGCTCCAGCTCTCGTACCCGTCCGGGTACCGCACCCGGTATCCGACCTCCACGTCTGTGTCCTTGGGCAGGATCTCGTCCGGGGAATAGACCTTCCCGTCGATCCGGAGCGCCGGCTCCGCCTGGATGATCTTCGTGCCGATGTACGTCTTCATGGCTCACACCTCCCGCACAAAGCCCAGCTTGTCGCCGAAGACCTCAAACCGCTTGCCGCAGATGTAGACGTAGGCCAGCATATTCGTGCTGCCGTCCGGCTGTACCTCGTTGACGGGGTAATCCAGCACGCCGGCCGTCACATGGACCTTCTCCATAGAGCCGGTCCCGGTCTCCAGCAGGCCGTACCCATTGGCCTGCTCGGGATAATAGCCCACGGTGGTGGCCCGAATGTCCTCGTCCGTCAGCACGTTCTTGCCGGGGTTCAGGTGCAGGGGGGAGCCCAGCTCCTGCAGGGCGTCGTTGGTCTCGTCCTTGTCGGCCTCGCCCAGGGTGTACTTTCGCAGCACTTCTTCCAGAGTTTTCATGTTCAAAATCTCCTTCTTTTAGAATTGAATGCAGCCGCACGGCGGCTTGATTCCTAGCGGCTTGATTCCTAGTTGTTTTCAATATTTTCGCTGTCCGTGGGATTTTCGTCCTTCGGATCGTCTCCGCCGCTCTCGCCGGCGATGCTCTCCCCGGCGGCGTCCACGGCGTTTTTGCCGATCTCCAAAATGTTCCGCAGCCAGGAGGGGACGGGGGCTCCAAAGGTGACGGCGTGCTCTGCAAGAGAGCCCAGCTCGCCGATGATGTACCAGACGATCACCAGCGGCGCCAGCAGGACTGAGTATTCAAACGGCAGGGACACCGTCGGGATATGCCCCAGGATGGTCCCGATCAGCCAGTCCGCCACCAGGGCGATGCACACCACCAGGATCATGCCGCCCTTATGCCAGGCGCCCTCCCGCATCTTGGCACTGGACCAGCGCCCCTCCTTTGCCGCCGCGGCGCTGCCGATCAGCCAGTCCGCCAGCATCAGCAGCACCCAGGCGATCACCAGCCACCCGAACCAGCCCCACAGGGCCGTCATGGTGGCCACCGCTGCCGCAATGGCGGCCTTCATTGTGGTCACAGTCGTTTCATCCATTTTGATTCTCCTTTCTCTTCTTACGTGTCCGTCGCTTCTGTCCACTGCCACAGGCCCGGCGTATCAGGCGTCCAGACGCAGGGTGACATGGTCTGGTTGCAGAGATACACCGTCCCGCCGTAGCTGTAATACTTGCCCTGCTCCGTGTCCATCCCGTAAACGAAGGGGATGGGGTCCTCCAGCGTGCCGGCGTGCCCCTGAACGATGGGCCGATACACGGCCAACATCCCCTCGCCGTGGGGCGGCTGGCTCTCCAGCGGCGTCACGCCGCCCGGCTGCACCACCCGGTAAAGCTGCCCGCCGTCGTTCAGGATGGTGTTCTCGCCCAGGGCCTCTCCCGCCTCCAGCGCCTCTTCCCAGGTGGTGAACAGGTCCGGCATGGCCAGCGCCTGCTCGTCCGGGATGCTCGCCGCCGTCCTGGCGTACTGCTTTGCCGCCGTTCTGATCTGCGCTACAGACGCGGCCTCCGCCGCCGCCCGCTCCTGCAGGAGCTGCAGCTTTGCTGTCGCTGTGTCGCAGAGCTGGTAGTGGCTGTCGATGTAGTACCAGTCATAGCAGAGGCCGTCTGCCTCTTCGGTGTGGTAGTGTTCCAGGATTCGGCAGCGGTCCTCAATGGTGGTACCGTCCGCAAACGTCCGGACGGTGTGGAAAAAGCCGGAGAGCTCCGTGTGCTCCGCGCCGACCGTTTTCAGGTTCTCCACCGTCACGCCGCCTCGCCTGGCTGTGCCGTAGATGTATTCCATCTTGTTCTCTCCTTCCGCATATAGTCCCGCACCACGCATTTCAGTGCCCGCTGGGTCCCCGGCTTCACCAGGCGCTTGTAGAGCCGCACACTGTTGCAGTGCCGCAGCTGTCCCAGTCTGGACAGCAGGCCCACCGCCATGGAGATGGGAATTCGCTGCCGGCGCCGGATTTTCCGGTAATACCGGCGCAGCTGCCGGGCCATCCGGAACAGATTTCGCTTGCGCAGCAGCGTGTATCCCCGCCCGTACCGATAGTCCAGTGCGCAGGGCAGGCGGTCGTCCGTGCGGAACTTCTGCCAGTTGTCTTTCAGCCGCATCCCGTGCTGGCGCAGCCATTGGTCCACCAGCCGGATCACCTTGTCCAGCGTCCGCTTGCTCCGGGCATAGATGGTGATGTTGTCCATGTACCGGATGTAGTGGCTGATCCGCAGACCGCTCTCCCGGATCAGGTGGTCCATGGGCTGCAGGGTGGTGTTGGCGAACCACTGGCTGCAATAGGCGCCGATCAGGATCCCGTTTCGGGTCACCCGCTCCACTAGGCCCAGCACCCGGTGATCCTTCACCAGCTGCCGCATCCGGTCCAGCACCACGTCCGGCCGCAGGCTTTCATAGAAGTGGTGAATATCCAGCTCCGCGCACCAGCGGGTCCCCTTTGGGTCGTTCTTGTTCCACTTGGCCATGGCCCGGCGTCCGTAATGGATGCCCCGTCCCCGGATACTCCCGCAGCACCATGGGTCCATGCCCCGCATCATCGCCGGCTGCAGCGCCTGCACCAGCGCGTGATGCACGTACTGGTCCGGCCACAGCCGCGGCTCGTAGATGTTCCGCCACTTCCCGGCGCTCTTGTCCCACCGGCGCTTCGGCGTGGCCGGGGATGGCTCAAAGCCCCGTTCGATGATCTCCCGCAGCTCCGCCACCCGCTCCTGCTTCGTTTCATCCACCCACCGCACCACCCGGTTGGGCTTGTGATGTGGGTGCCACCTGTGGGTCCGGTTTACCTCGTCAATGGCCAGCGTCAGGTTCTCGTCGCTGACCAGCTTTTCAAATAGGTTTCTCGCTCGTTTCATGGGAAGTTTTTCTCCTTGTTGCCTCGCGGTATTTCCCACGCCCTCTCGGGGGTACTAAACCGCGTCCCTTCGGCACAATCTCCGGCAAGGGCCGCGCGGCGATCCCACCCATCTATGTCAAACCGTGGGAACGGTTTGAGGCGAAGTAAGGAGGTGTGCAACCTATGGCAAGGTGACGGCAGCCGATGTTGCTGTTCTGGTTCGACGCGGCGTTGTTGCCGTTCAGGTAGAAAGCGCCGTGGTTCTGGTTCTGGCCGTAGTTGCCGCCGACGTGCAACACAACGCCGCTGGAGTTGTAGTTGCAGTAGTCGTCTGAGAACCAGGAACCCAACTGAGCACCCGGACTACTGGTGGGATGGCCCCGATATTTTGTTTTATGGCAAGGGAAGGGGGCTTCGGCCCCCGTCCCCCTGCACCCCTTCCCCTTTAGGGGAGTTTTTGGAGACGGCAGCCGAAGTAGCTGCCCTGGTACGACGCGGCGTAGTCGCCGCTCAGGTAGAAAGCGCCGCGGTCCTGGCTCTGGCCGTAGTTGCCGCCGACGTACAACACAACGCCGCTGGA